>JAEEGL016273929.1_pt1 | contig 12595 bp, 14 predicted proteins | sample 9134231 | NCBI WGS metagenome assembly JAEEGL01 (sample SAMN16246548, study PRJNA631951) | gut metagenome | biome: gut microbiome; feature: rumen; material: fiber-attached | host: Bos | place: Iran: Karaj | collected 2018-10
CGATTCTTGGCGTTAGCTGCATCTGTCTCTGCCTGTCTGTTCTTTGCAAGCGTCTCATTATATCTGCGATTGATAGCATCCAACTCTGCCACAACCTTTTCCTGGGTCCATGTAACAGTGGTTGAACGCCCAGATTCCAATAGCATCCCTTCGTAGCCAACTCTCATTTTCAGGTTTTCTATTTCCTGTATCTTCTGACCAAGAGCATTATATTCTGCGGTTTGTTTACGAATATTGGCTATGCTCTGTTGGCTTATGGCATCTGCTTTTAACTTGTTTATGGAAGAATATAACCGATGATTTGTCTCAAGTGCCCTGTTATAACTATCGGTGGCAGATGTTAAGCCACTAAGCTCAGCCTTGATCTTACGCAAAAACTCGTCATAGTCTGCACCTGTTGTGCTGGCTGGCAAGCCTGTACCGTTACGCTCTGCACGTTTGACTGCAGACATTCTTGAACTTATGGCATTAACGAGGTTTCCTGCATTACCAAGGTCTGCGCCTGGGGCCGCATTGACGATGGCATCAGTCAGATTCTTACGATAACGCTGCAACTCATAGTATTTCTGTTTCAGGTCATCAATACGCTTTGATTCGTTGGCTGCATGTTTTGCCTCTGCACGCTCCTGAGCATCCAGTTCATCAACATAACGGAGAGTGCTACGGATCATCACTTCTATGGCATCGCGATTCTTCTGCACGTCGGCAAAACCCTTTTCTGACATCGAATCAGGTGTCTCCCACATTTTCTTATACTTCTTCTCAAGTTTGTCAAGCTCACTTGAGATAGTCTGCAGACGTTGTTTCTCACCCTTGCCAGTAGATGTAGTAAGGGTGTCATGAATACGTCGCTGTGTGACGTGTATCTTATCGAAAACTTGCGCTATATCGTTGGCATTCTTGTAGAAGTTTTTTAGCGTGACATCTGAAATATCGGACATGGATATAGCCAATTTATCCGATTTCTTCATCAGTTCCTCAAGAACCTTAGAAACTTCGTCCCTAACACCAAGTTCAAACCAAAGTTTATCTGAATCTGCCATATTATATCGTTTTTAATAGGTTTCTTGTTTATAATTTGCCAGCCACAAAGTCGCTCAGAGAGAACTCTTTGCCAGCATAAGATCTACCATTGCGCTTTTTCTCCCATGCATCGTTCAAGGCATTCAATTCTGCCTCTTCCTTCGGAGTTGCAATCATAGATTTCTTCTTGTTCTTTTTATAGTTATAGTCGATGGTAGGCTGATCAATGGTCAATAGGTCTATCTCACAAGAGGTATAACCCCACCAGTAATCGAAAGCCCTGATACCAAACCGACGCTCAAAGAGCCAAGGAAACTTCTCACTCAAGGAGTGGGCTGCACCGAACCGCGTCCTGCTGGGCCAGCTTCGTGACTCGCTATCGTCATCAGAGTGTCCATCATTCCTGTCGCTAATATGGTAGCCAGCATTAATGGCTCCGATTGAATTTTTTTTTTGGCGCAATTAAGCACCACAGCTGTTTCCGTCTGGTCGATATTCTTCACATAATACAGCCACCGCCAATAGATCCAGTACCATGACCACATGAGGAACCATGTAAGCAGTCCATTTTTACGATTGAGCAAGATACAGGCAGTTGCCTTTGTGTTTCGCTTCCAAGGATCTTTCTCCTTGAGCATCACATGTGAGAACTTTCTCACGGTGCCGTTGTGAAGCCAGCCAATCTTGTATTTCTTACCATCCACGATGACGGTCTCTGGCTCACGGCTCAGGAGATCATCAAGCGATTTCTGTATGTCTATTGTCGGTTGTTCCATTTTCTTTCTTTTTGCAGAGGAAATCATAAAAAGAAATAACTATCTGATAATCAGTAAGTTTCTATCTTTTTTTATTTCCTAAAATTAAAATCCTTTTCTTTTTTACCACTTCTGAAAAGAAAAAAGTGGCGAAGCGGAATGTCCGCCCGCCACTCGGTTTTTAGAGACTCATGATAGATGGTCGCCCTTACTATGCGGTCTTCTTCAAGAAGATGATGTCAGGAGTTGAACCATCGCTCTCGATAGAACCGTTGAAGTCAACGGCAATCACACCCTTCGCGTCGCTGTCGAGTACGACAGAGGCGTACAGAGAGGTGTTGTTCAGGATCACGAGCTGATCCTCTGCATCGTTCACGATAACCCAAGTACCAGTGACCTTCTTGTTCTTGAGAACCACACCGTTACCGGCATAGTCTGAGTAGTCACCACCTTCTGCAACGGTAAGAGCCTGAACAGCATCGTTACCGAAGGCCATCTTCAACACGTCGGTATGCTTGGTGGGAACACGGAAGCCGAGAGTGATGTCACCTGGCTCTGCACTCTGAACCCAATCACCAGCAAGGCCGATAACCTTGTAGTGCTCAATGTCAGGCTCGCCCTGCTCGAAATTGAGAGAGTCAACCTTCACAGGAACGTCAAGCTGTGGAGCAAGACCTGAGATAACACCCTGCTCGCTGATAGTCAGCTTTGCACTCTGATACAGCAATGAACTGGCTCCGCTAAATTTGTCAGCCAATTCGGCTTTTGTCTTTATTGCCATAATTAAATTGATTTTTTAGTTATTAAAAATGTTAAACCATTGTCGTAAGTTTCGCCTGTATTCGGGTATAGTGATAACCGTTACCGTCACTTGATGCTGGAATGACCGTGCGAGGGCGCACAATCTTGAACTTGTCAGTGATGATCGGGAAAAGGTCAAAGACCTTCTTTCTCAGCTCCTTCATGGCAGGCTGATTGAACTCTTTCGGATTCTGATTGGTTTTCCTGTCGGCAACGAAGATCTCAAAGACCACCGTAACGTCAATCCACCAGTCATCATCCTCGCCCATCGTCTTGTTTGTCGGAGAGTAGGGCAGGGAGAGAACGATAAACTCTTTTAGTTTGGAGTCGGTGGCACTCGGGCGATCCTGTAGGAAGGTCCGATTACATACCGTCTGCGCTCTGAGATCCATCGTTTCAAGAATATCCTCTGGAGTAATCATAATCATCAAAATGTCAAATCAGATACATTACCGCCCATTGCAGCAAGTTCATCACGCAACTGGCTCAGCACATTCACCTTTCCTTTCGACTCAAGGTATTTCGCATAGTCCACGATGGAAACGATACGATAAGAGAAGCCTTTTGTCCTCGGAGGATACCTATTCAGCCATTTCAACACCTCTTCGTCGGCCCAGATGTTCTTATTGCCGATCCAATCCGTCTTTGGCAACGGATCCAGAAGAATGTTTCCATTCCATGTGAACGGCTCTGCGAACATTTCACCATTCTTCAAGGTGGCACGTACAGGACGTTTACCCGCGATTTCAAGGCTACCATGAGCCTCAAGACACTTACCATCCTTATATAGCGCAACACCAAGAGAGTTGTTGAGGTTACCAGTAAGAGGGCGAAAGCCTTTCAACTCTTGGTAGGCCCGTTCAAGAAGTGGCATTAAACTCTGGCGAAGCTTTTCCTCTGCCTTGTTCTCTGTACGCTTCTTCACATTGTCAAAGACGTGTTTGAACTGGATCTTACCGCTACTGGTCATAACCCTCCATATTCAGGTTTCTGTTGTGCTCGCCATAGACTACGCTTCTGTTGTTGTCCGGCTCAAAGTCTTTCACTTCCCATTCTTCAACGATGTCGCCTTTGGTGGCTATCAGAATGTCGCCTGACATCGGGATCTTCTTACCGTCCCATTCGTCAAAGCGCACGGGAATTGATGCCTTTCGCTTATTGGTGTCAACTTTAGCGTCGCCTGTAGTAGTGGTATCGGTATAGCTACGGCCTACTCCCTCGTAGAGAACTTCCTCTTCTGCGTCACCAGCCTCATATCTGTCAGGATATGATTTGCGCACGATCCTGATAGTGTGCGGGTATCTCGGATTGGAAATATTCTTCTTTCTCATGCTTTGATGATTCTTGGGAGTGGATTGCCGTTGAGATCAAACCGTGCGCCCATGATTCCAAGGGAACGGACGCGGATCTTCGTACGTCCGATGGTAGGCTCTCCGTTTTCCTCATAGATGGTATTGGCTTCCTGTAGCAACAGCTTCTTATCCTCCTTTGACAGAGCGAAACTGCCCTCAGAGTGTTTCCAGCCATTATCGGAATCGGAAACTTCACCCTTTCGGGAGGGACCGAGGACGATCCATTTCAGAAGGTCTGCATATAGCAGATCGACATTGATGTCCTTGCAGCCATCAGGATAGGCAAGTGTCTCGTCAACACCACGCTTCTTGCAGATAGCCGTAATGGTTTCATCTGGAATGTCGTAATTCACACGTCCACAGATATAATCCGCTACGGTGTAAACCTTCTCTTCATTGGTTGTAATCTCTTCCATACCTTTTATACAAGTTAGAGTAAGGTGTGGCCCCGAAGAGCCACACGCTTATGCTGTTACCGTAGAGATAAACATTGCCTGCGGTTTGTCGGGTACACAGATCTGTGCAGCCTCAGACTCAATATACAGAGAATGGGTCTCTGGATTTGCACGCTGAGACAGAACGAGACGGCCACCGTTGAAACGGGCAATCTTATCAGGGTCGTAACCCAAGGTCAGAGGCTCAACACCCATGATCGTTCCGAGGCTACCCTGCGGCACGAATGCCACATTCGTAGGCTCGAAGTTGGCAATCTGAGTGGTGATCAGATCCTTCTTGCCGTCTGCGTCAACGCCTGGGGCATCAACGTAGGCGAAGCTGTCACGAGGCACGAACGGAGCACCTACCAGCTTCTCGAACTTTGCCTTGAGGGCATCGTCATCGAGATTCTGGGCATTGGCGATCACCAGTGCATCGTCAGAGATTGACGGATACATGCTGTGACCGATGTGGCTCAGAACTGCTGAGTGAGTCATCAGATCGTCGTAGAGATCCTGTGAGATCTCGATCTGCAGAGGACCATAGTAGTGCTTGGTGCGACGGATCCACTTGATCTTGTTCTTGAAGTACGGAACGGGATCGGAATCCTTACCCTCGTTGGCAGCAATATGCTCGTTTGTCTTCCAGAATCTCTTCTCGCCCGTCAGAGTCTCGAAGTGATCCTGTTCGATACCGAAGCTGATCTCGATACCCTTCAATCCGCGAGGATTGTTAGTAGCGTCGATCACGAACTTACCAGTTGAAACGATACGCATACGCTGGTTGGTTAGCGCATTGTAGTAGGACTTGATCAGGCCGTCTGCGCTCTCGTCGAGCAGGCCCATAAACACGTCTTCCATTTCTGGAGTCAGAACGGCATTACCAAACTTCTGCAGAAGCTGTAACTTCTCCTGAACGATGACACGATTCAGACGATAGAACTTCTTCTGAGTAGGAATGCTGTCTGAGCGACCTTTAAGGGTGCGAAGTGCAGCCTCGTAGCCTGGTGATTCGGGATCAACGTAGGCGGGGAGGGTCGTAGCTCCCGTGCTTGCAATAAGCTGCTGGAAGGTGTAGTTCAGCTGGGTGGGGGCGAAGGTGAAACCGTCGATCTGAACGGCATCGTACTTCTCTTCGTAGCGGTCCACGAAGCCCTGCCAGTCATCACCACCTAAACCAAGAGCAAGAAGCACAAACAGTTGTTCGCTGAGTGTATTCATACTTTTTTCCTGTTTTAATTGTTAATTACTGCTGAGCTTAGTTCACGAAGCTGATCTTCAAACCGTTCTTCTGAGGCAGAGCCTTGAGGATTGCGGCCTCTTCATCGTCGAACATATACTCATAGATGTCACCGTCCTTCACAACAGTACCCGTGCAGATGGTGTTTTCATCCTCAATGGGAGAATCCTCTTTGAGATAACCGTTGATGTCAGATAGGTCGGCATCGGGAACCGATACCTCTTCCCACTTAGAAGCGTCCCATGCAGCAGCCTCAGTGATGGCTACAATGCACTTGTAGGTCTTAGAGTCCTTCTTCACCATGTCACCTACTGCGTAGGTCTTTGATGCGTCGAAAGCCTCTGCAGATTCGGCACCTGCAATCGTAAGTACCATTTCCTTTGTCAGCACAAGGATCTCCTTCTTCTTGTCATCAAAGATGACAGGACGACCAGAAGGAACCATGCCCTCTGATAAGAAGTCCGTGACATTGGTAATGACACCACCGGCAGGATAAACCTCACGCTGTTCGCGCCACACCTTACGGGCATGACCGAAACTGACCTCTCCTTTATTGAAGGAGTTGCCAATACTTGTTTTCTTGTGTAGTAAATCCATAAAAATGTCAATTAAAATGTTACCCTAAAAACAATCTCTTTATCTTGGTCGGAAGGTAGCGGAAGAACCGCCACCTACCTAATCTTTTTTACCGCCCCAATTCTCGCGTTTCTTCTTACGCTCGAAGAATCGGTCTGCGGCAGTCGTTCCATTTCCAGTTTTCTTGCCGAACTTGGGGCCTACCTCCTTTGACTCAAACCCTGCTGCTTTCAGGTGCTTGTGGTAAAGTTTTTCAGCCTTGCTGACGAGATCATCCACATCGTAAGTCTCACCTTCCTCAAGTGTGGGGAGCTTCAACTCATTCAGGGCTTGGGTTACAAAGTAATCCTTGACCTCAATCTGGGCTTCACTGAACTTGGACTTGAGGCCCTTCTTCACCTTGGCAAGCGTATCGTTCTTTGATTTCGCCTCTGCCTCGGTCTTTCGAGACTGCTCCATTGCATCGAGACGGGCATTCAGTTTCTTGATGTAATCAGGAACATCTTCCTCGTCTTCATCTACGTCAACGTCTTTCTGACCTTTGGTCTTAGACTTGGGAGTTTTCGGTGCGGGGTGGGCCTTCTTGTACTCCTTTACTTGATTGGAAACATCTTTGTGGAGATTTCCGTTCATGCGCTTCAAACGTTTTACGATCCTGTTGACAAAGGCTTCATCAACCTGGTCATCATTCTCAACGTCTTCCAGTGCGTCCTCAAGTTCACCGTTAATAGTCTCTTCGCTGAGTGTAAGGGTGCTTCCCTCGTTCTCAAGCACATCATTTACTTGACCTAAGAGTTCTTCTCTTTCCATGTCTTAAATTTTTATAACGTTATCCTAAAAACTGGCAGTGCTTCTGCCATTGTGGCGGGAAGCGGATTCGAACCACTGACCTCAAGGCTATGATCCTTGCGAGCTACCAACTGCTCCATCCCGCGATTTTTGCCATCCGCTGATGGCTGTTAAGTGTTTTTTTGTCTAACTGCTTAATTATTAAAGATTGTAGTTATAAATGCTTTCAGTTAACCTTCACAGGCTTTATTTTTTGAATAAATATACTAATTTTCTGCAAAAATATGAATAAAAACTGTATAAAACAAATATTTTTGCTTATTTTTGCAGAAAATTCTGTATTTTTATGCAAAATAGCAGGAAATGAGGCAGTTTTCAGGATATTACATGCCCGATGGAGAGGAAATACTCACACAAGAGTATGCTCAGGCAATCCGAGACGAGAATAATCCACATAAGATTATCGCTCAACTTGGAGGGCAGGAGAATGCTTTGGCCTGTCCTGCACAACTGCTGATATTCGGTGGAAAGCGTGGCGGGCCACTTCTTGTTGACACTCCAGTAGTGACACCATTTGGGTATCGAAGAATAGGAGATTTGAAGGCTGGTGACATCATCAGCTCAACTGATGGTGGTATGCAACGTGTAGTATATCGCAAGGATCATGGGAAGCTGCCAAGTTACAAGCTGAAATTCATTGATGGCTCTGAGATTATCGCTTCTTATGACCACCTTTGGAATGTCAGAAGAACCAACTATACATCAAAGAGAAGACATCTTCACAATGAGAGTCTTGATAGTGATTATCGTGTATGGACCACTCAGATGATTGTCGATTTCATGGATAAGCACAAAGGAAAGACAAACGGAATGAAACTTGTTGTACCTCTGTGTAAGCCAGTACAGTTTACTCTTGGAAGAAAGATTCGTGGCATTGATCCATACTTACTTGGAGTTATCTTAGGCGATGGCTGTATTACAGACGCTTTCATGAAACATAATAATGTTATGTTCACGACTGCTGATGAAGAGATTGTTCAGGCATTCCGTGATGCTGGCTATGATGCTCATATAAGAACGGCTTCAAAGCCTATTGACTTCATCTTCAAGAGTCCTGAGTTTGTTTCTGCATTGAAAATACTCAAACTTGCTGGTCACAAAGCTGATACGAAATTCATTCCGTATTCATATAAGTTTGGTTCGATTGAAGAAAGGTACGCTTTACTTCAAGGTCTTATGGACACAGACGGTAGTGTAGATAAGAGAGGACATTGCTCTTTCTCCACTATCAGCGAACAGCTTGCAAAAGATGTGAAGTTTATTGTCAATAGTCTTGGTGGACTTGCTACAATATCGAAGGGAGAAACCTTCTATGTAAAGGATGGCAAACGCATTCAAGGTTCTGATGCTTATAAAATATATATAAGGGTAGAAGATTCTGAGAAGATTTTCAGATTGTCAAGGAAGAAAGCTCTTTGCACTCCTTACAATGGTGGTGTCAGTGAGCTTGCACGGCATATTGTCGGTTACGAGTATGTAGGCGAGAAAGATGTATGCTGTATCGCAGTTGACAATACCAATTCTCTGTTCATGGCTGGTGACTTTGTTGTCACACACAACTCAAAGTCGTATTCCCTGCTTTTGGAAGCTCTTGAGGATATTCATAACCCCAATTTCCGTGCCTGCATACTCCGTAACGAGAAACCTGACCTCGAAGATCTTGAAGAGGTGTCTGATGAGATATACGGCCAGTATGGTATCTATAACAAGTCAAAGAATGACATGACTTGGAACTTCTATACTGGTGCCAAACTCAGATTCTCGTACTATGAAGGTGACTATGAGAAATTCAAGAAGAGATTCCAAGGTAAGCAGTTCGCATATATCGGTCTCGACGAGATCACGCATTGCCCTTATAAGAAATTCAAGTACCTCTTGACAGATAACCGTAACGCTTACGGTATCAGAACACGATTCATCGGTACATGTAACCCTGATCCTGATTCTTGGGTTGCTCAGTTCCTCGACGATGGAGGATGGCTTGATGAAGAGGGTTTCCCGATTCCTGAGAGAGACGGACTGATCCGTTACTGCTATATGCCTGGCAATGACGTTCATGAGATCGTCTGGGGAGATAGCCGTGAGGAAGTCTTCGAGAAGTGTAAGGATGACATCATTAAGCACTGGAAACCGAAATTTGAGAAATTCGGCACGCCTGCAGAACTTTCGGTCTTTAGCGTGGCATTCGTAGAAGGAAGACTTGAGGATAACGTGAAACTCATGGAGTCCAACCCTCAATACCTTGCAAACCTTCTCAATCAGGATGAAGAGCAACAGAGCCGTGACCTTGATGGTAACTGGAAATTCCGTTCTACTGGTGACGATCTGATCAAGATGGAAGATATGATCAGATTCTTCCGAAACTCCTATCAATTCGACGATGGCAAACTATACGTCACGGGTGACGTGGCATTGCAAGGTGGTGATAATGCTGTTTTCTGGCTATGGAAAGGATGGCACCTTATCGACATTCATGTATGCAGACGCGACTCTAAGACGCTTGTCAATTCCGTTAAGGCACTTCTCTCGATGTGGGGTGTGCCGGAAGAGAATTTCACATATGACTATCAGGGACTCGGACAATTGTTGGAAGGTTTCTTCCCCGATGCCGTGAAGTTTATCAATCAGGCTGCTCCTATTGCCGTCACGAAACAAGAGGAAGAGGGTATAGGAAAGCTGTATAAGGACTTGAAATCTCAGTGTGCCGTATTGTTCTATAAGCGGCTACGTGATGACGGAATATCCATCGACGCACATCTGCTTGATCATGTCTTTGACGGACACGGCTTCGGAAAGACACCTCTCAAGGATATTCTGATGAAGGAACGTAAGTGTATCAGACGTACAACCGAATCAGAAGGTAAGGCATTCCAGATTATCAAGAAGACTGACATGAAGAAGATCGTAGGACACTCGCCTGACTTCTTCGAGGCATTGATATTCAGGATGATCTTCACTTTAGTAAAGAAACATAAAAAAGCAAAGAACACATGGTGTATATAAAAGATAATGGTTTATGGGCAACTTAAAGTACAATGAAATCCTCGTGAGGGAACCGTTCTATGAGGTCCTTCCAAAAGGTTACAAGGCTCAGCGCACGGTCTATCGCGGTCAGAAAGTCTCTGAACCAGCAGACAGACTACACATGCGCATCTTGACGCAAGCCGATTTCTTGCGTATGTATTATCCTTCGGGACATAAGATTATGGACCCGACTCTCTTCCCTGACATCTACAAGCAGGATCCCGAGACGAAGAAGTGGTATATGCAGCCTGTCACAAGAACGGCTTTTGCATTTCAGAAGATCATCGCCACCAAGCAGATCGTTCACCTCGTGGGCAATGACATTCAGTTTGAGTTATCTGGAAAGGTGGAGTCAGAACTGAAAGAGCTTCGTAAACAGCAGGCTTTGCTCACACTCCGTCAGGGATGGCTTGACATGAACATGGAACACCACTTCTATGAGGCTATCGAATCAGAGAAAATCACTGGTGACTGTGCCATTGTCGGATTCTTCGACGAGAATGGAAATGCCTGTGCAAAGACACTATCGTTCCTCAATGGCGATACGCTCTATCCGCATCGTAACTCTCTGACTGGTAAGATGGAGTTGTTTGCACGTAAGTATGCGGACATCGACGAAGAGGGAAACTATTCCACTGAGTTTGTGGAAGTTTGGGATGACAAATACATGTATCGCGCAAAGCGTGGTCTTTCAAGAGGAACATTCGGCAGCGTAATCCAGAAGATCAAGGACGTGTTCGGCATTGCCGGCTATGAGATCATTTCTCAGGAAGAACACGGATTCCCATTCTGCCCTGTTGCCTATTACCGTGAACGTGATGGTGCCTGCTTCCTTCCTTCACAGAACACCATCGAGATATACGAAGAGGCTGTTGCGTACTTCTGTGAGAACAATAAGGGCTTCGCATTCCCGATGATGTACACGAAGGGCGACGGCATAGAGTTCCATCCTGACGAAATGACTGGAGCTCTCAAATATGTTGAGATTCCCGATGCAGACGGTGAGGCAGGATTCCTCAACAAACCAGAGGTATCTACTGCATTCAACACTCAGCTTAAGATCCTCTACGACATGATCTATGAGCAGTCATTTGGAGTGAAACCACCAGAGCTGAAATCTGGTGATCTGCCAGGCGTAGCTATCAAGCTTCTGTTCAGCCCTGCCATTGAGCTTGCCATTCATGACTGTCAGAAGCTACAGCCGTTCCTCGAAGATGTCATCAAGATTGTGAAGTATGGATATGGCTGGCAAGAGAACTGTCAGGCGACACTCGTAGGTCTCAATGTCAATGCTTGGATCGAGCCGTATATACATCAGAATGACTCTGAGCTAATGCAGAACCTCCAAGTGGGCGTTCAGGCAGGATTCATTTCTAAGCAGACGGCATCCGAGCGTGCTACGAAGTATGCCAAGAACGACGAGATCAAACGAGTGATCTCTGAGGACATCGACAAACGCCAGAAAGACCTCAAGTATAAGCTTGATGAACAGAAGGCTCAGACGGACCAAGAGATCCGTAAGCTGAAAGCTCAGTCTCAGTTCAAAGGTCAGGACATCAACACTGGTAAAGGCACAAGCACTCGTACCACTGACAAGTGGGGAAACCGCCCAGGAGAGAACAACTGGCCCACATGGAACCAAACACATTAAGATATGGATATAGAAGTATCATCAAAGACATCGAAACAGGCCCGTCAGTATAAGGTCAAGCCAGAAGAGCTTGGTTTCGCTGATCTCGTAGCCGTAGGATGGGAGCCAGAAGATGCATGGAACTGTGCAATCCGTATGGGCGCGACATGGAACCGTCCAGCACGTAAGGCTGCCATTGAAGAGCTGCTGGCAAAGGAAGGTGTTCAGCAACGCATTGCCGATACCAAGTCCGTACTCAGCAAGAATCAGATCGAGTCCATCAAGAACGCCTCTGATGATGAGCGTAGGGCACTATTAGACCTTGCAACGTCTAAAGAGGAAATGCTGATGTCTCTGCAGCAGTCATTGTCAAAACAGACAGTCGGATCAACAGAGTGGATCCAGACGAAGAAACTGATCATTGACGTGACACGCATGAAGAATGAGGAAGTCAAGAAAGAAGACAACACCGTACACCATTATCTGCCCATCGACTATCCTCGCTCATGTGAAAACTGCCTACTGAATCCGAAAAATAAGAAGACGTTAACCAAATAACTTATCAAAGGGTATTATCTCATACGTACAATTTTTTTAAGGGGAACCACTCGTGAGAGCCGTTCCCCTTCTTTTTCAATGCTTACGTCTGTAGCCTTTCTCGAATTTCTCAAGATGTCTGAACTGACGTTCGCGCTTTCTTCTAAGATTAGTTCCGATATACCATTTACCGAACTCTTCTTTTCTGATCTCTAAAATTGGATTCATATCTCTGAAATATTAAAGTTTGACTTCCTGTTTTCTTCCATACTCTGCCAGAAGGAGCGCATCACAGATAGCGAGAGTTACCTTTTCTTTCGGAAATAGCTGCTGAGCCTTTGCCTTGAGCTTATTCTTCCATTCAGTCTTTGAAC
>JAEEGL016371385.1_pt1 | contig 12595 bp, 12 predicted proteins | sample 9134231 | NCBI WGS metagenome assembly JAEEGL01 (sample SAMN16246548, study PRJNA631951) | gut metagenome | biome: gut microbiome; feature: rumen; material: fiber-attached | host: Bos | place: Iran: Karaj | collected 2018-10
GTCCGGGATCACAGAGCCTATCCCCACGACCGCTTTTTCGAGCTCTGCGGGCAGATCGGCGCTCCGGTGGTGATCGGAAGCGACGCCCATTCCGCGGATACGGCTTACGACGGCCCCTCTTACGCAAAGGCGATGGAGATGGCGGAGAGATTCGGACTGACAGTCGTGGAGCGTCCGGAGCCGGTCCCCGTGAAAGCTTTCTGAGGCCCTGCGGATATGAATGAAACCGAATCCGGTGCAATCCGGAAAAACCGCGCTCCCCTCTGCATGGCGGCGGCCGCCCTGTGTTTTTCCCTCGGCGGGATGCTCATCAAGCTCGTGCCCTGGCCTTCGATGGCCATCAGCTGCGCCCGTTCCGTTCTGGCAGGCGCGATCCTCTTATTCTACATGAAGTTCCGCGGGCACAGGATCGTCGTCAACCCGGCCGTTCTGCTCGGGGGATCTGCGATGGGAGCCACCAGCATCCTCTTCGTGATCTCGGCAAAGCTGACGACCGCCGCAAACGCGATCCTGCTCCAGTACACCGCGCCCGTCTTCATCATCTTCTTCATGTGGATCTTCTTCCGCGTCCGTCCGACGAAACTGGACGTGGCGGCCACCGTCGTCCTGCTCTGCGGCGTCGTGCTCTTCTTCGCCAATTCTCTGAGCGGCGGCGGGGGGACGATGACCGGGAACCTCACCGCGCTGATCTCCGGCGTGACCTGGGCGGGGGTCTTCATGATGAAGCAGTGGGACGGAGCCGACAACCTCTCCTCGGTCTTCTTCGGGTGCGTCCTCTGCGCCGTGACGGGAGCTCCGTGGATGTTCTCGCCCGCCGTCTCCTGGACCCTGCCCGCCCTCGCCGGGATCGTTGTGATCGGCGTCGTCCAGTTCGGCGCGGCCTACGTCTTCATGGCGGAGGGACTGGAAGGTACGCCCCCCCTGACCGCTTCCCTCATCAGTATGCTCGAACCGGTGCTCAATCCCGTCTGGGCGGCTCTGGCTGTCGGGGAAAAGCTCGGAGGGCTGTCCCTCGCGGGCGCGGCGGTGGTGGTGGTCGGCGTGCTCGGATACAATCTTCTGAAAGCCCGGGCGGAGCGGAAGCGGAAGACCGCTGCCTGACTGATAGGAGGACCCCATGAAAACCGAGACTTCCTCCCGCGCCGTCCTCGATCTGACCAAGGGCGCGCCCCTGCCCCTGATGATGCGCTTCTGCCTGCCGATCCTGCTCGGCAATCTGATGCAGCAGTTCTACAACATGGCGGACGCCGCCGTCGTCGGGAGGATCGTGGGGACGGACGCGCTGGCCGCCGTGGGATCCACCGGGGCCGTCACCTTCCTCGTGATCGGATTCGTCAACGGCCTCTGCGCGGGATTTGCCATTCCGGCGGCTCAGGCGTTCGGGGCCGGGGACCGTGCCGCTCTCAGACGGTGCGCTGCCCACATTCTGATGCTCGGGGCCGCGTTCGCCGCGATCCTGACCTTCGTCACCGTTGCCTCCCTCGACTGGATCCTCGACATCATGGCCTTCCCGGACGAGATCCGCGGGGATTCGAGGGCCTATCTCCTGGTGATCTTTTCCGGCATCCCGGCCACCGTCGCCTACGACACCCTCGCGGGACTTTTGAGAGCCATGGGGAACAGCCGCACGCCCCTCTATGTTCTGATGGTCTCCACCGTCTGCAACATCGCGCTGGATCTGGCTCTCGTGGGAGGCCTGCGGATGGGCGTTTCGGGAGCCGCCGCGGCCACCATCGCCTCGCAGATCCTCTCCGCCGTGATCTGCGCCGTATACATTTTCAGAACCTACCCCGATCTCCTCCCCCGCCGCCGGGACATGATGTTCTCGGGACGCGTCGCCCTGCGCCTGATCCTCTCGGGCCTGCCGATGGCTCTGCAGTACTCCATCACCGCCGTCGGATCGGTGCTCATCCAGACGGCGGTCAACGGTCTTTCCACATCGGTGATCGCGGGCGTGACGGCCGCCAACAAGGTCCAGTCCTTTGTTCACCTCCCCTTCGGCACCCTCGGCGTCACGGTCTCCACCTTCATCGGGCAGAACATGGGGGCGGGGCGGTACGACAGGGTGAAGGCGGGCTTCCGGTGCGCGATGTGGCTCGCCGTCGGCTATTCCGTCTTCATGGGGGTCTTCATGTACTTCGCGGGATCCTACGTCTCCCTGATCTTTATCGACCGGGCGGACCCGCGGATCGGGGAGCTAATCGGGATCGTGCGGATCTTTCTGCGCCGCAACTGCGTGTTTTACATCCCGCTCGGGATCCTCATCGTGTGCCGCTTCGCCCTGCAGGGGATGGAATACGGCGTGACCGCCATGTTCGCGGGCCTCTTCGAGATGGTCGCGCGGGCAGTCGTGGCCCTCGTATTCGCTGCCCGGTGGGGATTCGACGCCATCACCTACGCCAACCCCGCCGCATGGGTCGCCGCCCTTTTTCTGCTCGTCCCCGCCTGTCTCGTGAATTTCCCGAAGGCGGAGAAAAAGATCCGACGCCGGACGGAGAGCGGCGCTCCTTCCGATCCCGCCTGAAACCTGACAGAGGAGTCATCCGAAATCATGCCATATTCGACCATCATCTTCCCGGACGGACCCTCCGCCAGCCGCCCGGTGCGCATCACCCTGACGGCGGGGCAGACAAAAGTGAATCCACCCTTCGGCATGGCGAGCGATCCCTCCCCCTTCGGCGCGAGACCCGGTCCGGTCCCGGCAAGGGAGGAGAGCGGGGAAGTCACCCCGGAATCCGCCCCCGAAGCCCTCGACTACGCGGTGGAGGACATCATCGACCGGGACAGCGACGGCTACGGCTTCCCGCCCGAGGAGGACTACGACCCGGAAGCGGACGACGGCGGGGAAGAACCGGATCCCGCGGCGATCTGGGAAGCCCTCGGCGATATGCTCCGCGCCCTCGGCGAGCCGGACGAGGAAGACAGCTCGGTCCTCGAGACCCTCGGCGTGATGGAAAAGCGGAAACTCCCGGGAGGCTATACCGAACTCACGATCCGCTACGAGGAGGCCGATTCCCCCGAACCCGCCGAAACCGTCGTGACCCTCTCCTCCCGGGACCCGGATCTCGTCACGATCTCCCGGATGGGACCCGTCACCAGCATGATCGTCTGCGAAGAGGGCGTGCGCCACGTTACGGCCTACCGGACCCCCTTCGGCACGCTGGAACTGGCGGTGCTGGCCCGCAGGTGCGAATCCACGGTCAGCTTTTCCCGGGGCGGGCTCATCTCCCTCGACTACCTCGTGGAATTCCACGGCACGGATCTCCAGTATACCCGCCTCCGGATGCAGATCGAACCGGCCGATCTCCCCGCGGGATCCTGAACGACTTAAAAAGATTTTTCGGAAAACTTCGAAAATCCTCTTGACAAACCCGGGCCGTTGCGCTATAATATACGGGCACGCGGCGGGAGGATCCCTTCCGGAACGCGGTACGCGCCCTTAGCTCAGCGGATAGAGTGCCCGGCTACGAACCGGTAGGTCGTAGGTTCGAATCCTATAGGGCGCGGAAGGAATGGCTTTCTGATTTTCGGAAAGTCATTTTTTTGCTTTACCCGGAAGGGCCGAAGTGTTTACAAATCCCCACTTGCATTGCCCTTTGTCCTCTGCTACAATATAATGAAAAATCGGGTGGTTTCCCGGAATTTCCCGTCGGGAGGGGGATGCGGGCGGTGTACGGATATGTCAGACCCTTCGTCCCCGACCTGCGGGTGGCGGAATTCGAGCGGTACCGCGCCGTCTACTGCGGACTCTGCAGGTGCATGGGAAAGGCGACGGGACAGTTCTCCCGCGTCTCGGTGTCCTACGACTTCACGTTCTATGCCGCCGTGCGCCTGATCCTTGCGGGCGAGATACCCGAATTCGTCCCCATGCGCTGTCCCGCCCATCCCGGAAGCAGGAGGATGACAGCGAAGGAGACCCCCGCTCTGTTGTTTTCAGCCGCCGTCTCCGCCGCATTCGCCGACGCGAAGACCAGGGACGATCTCGAAGACGAACGCGGATTCTCCCGTCTCGGCCCGATCGTGAGATCCCCCTTCACCGCCGGAATGAGCCGCCGCGCGGAAAAACTCCTGCCTCCCGGCGCGAAAGAGGGGATCCGCGAGCGGCTTGCCCTCCTCGGCGAGGCGGAGAAGGAGCGTTCCCCCTCGGCGGACCGGACTTCGAAGCTCTTCGGCTCGGCCCTCGGATTCGCCTTCGCCCTCGGACTGGAAGGGGAAAAGGCGGAGAAGGCCTGTCGGATCGGGGAGGCTGCCGGGAGATTCGTCTATCTCTGCGACGCGGCGGAGGATCTGCCCGGGGACGTGAAGCAGGGCCGATACAATCCCCTTGCCGAAGGGTACGGAGAATATGCGCTGGGAGAGGACGGAAATCTCACGCCCATGGTGCGGGAAAGCCTAGCCGCCGCCGTGCCCATCCTGCTGGAACCGTTGGGGGAGGAAGCGGATTCCCTGGACCCCGCCCATCCTCTTACCCCCGTCGTGAAAAACATCGTCTATCTCGGCCTTCCCTCCGTCCTGAACCGGGTCCTGTCCGGGGATGGGAAGGGAAAGAGAAAAGCCGGAAAGGAAGGAATCGCGGTCCCATGAAGGATCCATATCAGGTGCTGGGCGTCCCCCGCAGCGCGTCCGACGAGGAAGTCAAGCGCGCGTGGAGGAATCTGGCGCGGAAATACCATCCCGACAATTACGCGGGGAGCGCGAAGGCGGCGGGATACGAAGAGATCATGAAGGAGATCAACGAGGCCTACGACGCCATCCGCAAAGAGCGCGAGACGGGCGGATCCGGGTTCTCGGGGACCTCCGGCACCACGTCGAGCTATACCTCGGCGGGGACCACCTCCTTTTACGAAGTCCGCCGCCTCATTTCCGAGGGGGATTACGAGAACGCCCGCCTGCTCATCGACGCCACCCCCGCCGCCGACCGCGGAGCCGAATGGCATTACCTCATGGGATGCCTGCTCTCCTGGGACGGCCAGTACGCCGACGCCATGCGCTACATCGAGATCGCCTGCTACCTGGATCCCGCGAACCCCGAATATCAGGAGGCGAAGCGGAGGATGCAGGCCCGGGCGGGGAACTACGGAAGCGTCTACCGCACGGTGGGAAATCCGAGGACGGACGGGGACTGCCTGAGCTGCGACGTATGCAGCGCGTGCTCCACCCTGATCTGCTGCGACGGGTGCTGCGAGTGCATGGGCGGCGACCTGATCCGCTGCTGTTGACGCCCGAACCCGATTCCGACCGGAGGCCTCTCTATGCTCATCAACAACAACCGCTCGCGCAGCCGCAGGATCGCCCTCTGCGGGATCTTCGCCGCCCTCTGTCTCGTCTTTCTCGGCTTCGGGGGACTGACCCTGCTCGATCTTTCGATCCTCGTGGTCTGCGCTCTCATGACCATGCTTCTCGTCGTGGAGGCCGGGGTCAGGATGACGTGGATCTACGCCGCCGCCACCTCGGTCCTCGCCCTGCTTCTGCTCCCCTCGAAGCTCTACGCCGTGGAATACGCCCTGTTCGCCGCAGTCTATCCGATCCTGAAGCTCTACATGGAAAAACTGCCCGCCGTCGCCGCCTACCCCGTCAAGATCTCCTGCCTCGACTCCATGCTCCTCTTGTGCCTCGTTCTCGCGCAGAAGGTGTTCATGGCCGGGGAGGACTATTTCAGCCTCAGCTGGATCACCGTCGGCGTCGGGACCCTCTTCTTCATTCTCTTCGACGTCACCCTTTCCCTCTGCATTTCCCTCTATCTCGTCAAACTGCGCAAAAAGCTGGGGATCGGCCGCCGCAGGTGATGGGAAACACGATAAAAAAGCGTCGTTGTCGTTGACAGCGGCCTTTCTTTATGGTACAATATACGTTAGACCAGTATCCGTTCAGACGGGATTCCGGGGAGGGAGAAGAGAGATGAAACGAAACCGTCCTGCTGCTTTGATCCTGACGCTCGCGCTTGTCCTTCTTCCGCTTCTCGCCGCATGTTCCCGCGGATCGGACGGGGGCTCCGAAGACGGACTGCGCCTCTCGTCCGAAGATCTATCGAAGTATACGATCATCCGCTCCGACCTCGCCGACCAGACGAACGTCCGCAACGGCATCCGCCTCCGGGAAGCGCTTGTGGAACAGGGATGCGAACCCGGCCTCGGTACGGACTTCTACAAAGAGGGCTCGGCCGCCTTCGAGATCCTCGACACGGAGATCCTCGTCGGGGACACCAACCGCCCCGAGACCGCGGATTTCCTCGATTCCTTGGCGCCCTGGCAATGGGGCTACGACCTCGTGGGCACAAAGATCGTCATCGCCGGACACAACTCAGACGCCACCGCCTCCGCCGTCGACGCGTTCATCTCGAAGGTCGTGAACCGCGCGCCCCTCGGCTTCTCCCATGCGGACCGATATGTGTTCGGCGACATCCCCGAGGGGGAGGGAAGAGTATACAGGCTTCTCACGGCTTACTCCGAAAACGGGAACGGCCCCGGGAAGGACGAGATCCTCTCCGCCGTCCGCGACCAGGACCCCGAGATCGTCGTCTGGGTGAAATATCCCGCAGAGGAGGAGCCCGAACCGCTCTCCTTCCTGCTCGACACCGGCTATGCCGTCGGATATGCCGGGTGCGCCGGAGGGTTCTCCGCCGAAATCTATTACTGGGCGGGCGCCTACACCTTCTCCGCCGGGGAGAGCGCTGTCCTGCTCGACTATCCGAAACTCAGCGAAGAGGAGAAGGGAGCCCTCGTCTACTCCGTCCTCAGATGCCGCGAGACCGGGAAGAAGATGATCTTCGCCGCCTCCCGCCTGCCCGAGGACGCCTCCGCCGCCGGACGCATGAAGACCGTCGCGTCCTTCCTGAAATATACCGTTTCCTATCCCGTCGCGATCGCGGGCTTCGGACTGGGACCCTCCCATAAGGAACAGACCGTGGAAAACGCGTTCTTCGAAGCGGGTTATACCCCCTCCCGTTCCGTGGCCGTCGAGAAAACCGGGGACGCGGATCCCTCCGCCGCCGTTTTCCTGCCCTACGAACGCCTCGCCGCGGATGCCTCCCGCAGTCTCGCTCCGGGACTCTGCATGACGGTATTCCGTGAGGCGAAAAGAAAATGAACATCAGCCGCGCCGGGGCAGAGGTGATCCCGGCAAAGGAGAAAATATGCTCAAATCCATGACCGCCTTCGGACGCGCCCGGAAAATGTCCTCCGACGGCGCGCTCGATATCACCGCGGAGATCCGCTCCGTCAATTCCCGCTATCTCGACTGCTCCGTCCGCATGTCCCGCTCGGTCTCCCACCTCGAGGACCGGGTCAAGACCGCCCTTTCAGAAGCCGGGATCACCCGGGGCAAGGTCGAGGTCTATATCGGCGTCGACGTGCTCGAACAGCGGGGGATGGAGATCGCCCTTGACAAAGAAGCCGCCCGGGCCTACGTCGCCGCTCTGAACCAGCTCCGGGAGGAATTCGGGCTGACCGACGACATTTCCGTCATGCGCGTCGCCCAGAACCGGGAACTCTTCGTCGTGAAGAAGCCCGAAGAGGACGACGAACACGAGTGGAACGAGATCCGCGCCGTCCTCTCCGAAGCCCTCGCCGGATTTAACGAAATGCGCCGGAAGGAGGGCGAAAACCTCTGTCGGGATATCCTCGGAAAAGCCGAAAAGATCCGCGGCATGGCGGAGGAAGTCAAAAAGCTCTCCGAGGCCGATATCGCCGGATATCCGCAGAAGCTCGAACAGCGCATCCGCAAATTCCTCGAGGACTTCGACGCCGAGGCATCCGAGCAGCGGATCCTCACCGAAGCCGCCATCTACGCGGACCGGGCTGCCATCGACGAGGAACTCGTCCGGCTGGATTCCCATTTCAAGGCCCTTTCGGAGATCGTGAATTCGGACGAGGCCGCCGGGCGAAAGCTGGACTTCCTCGTGCAGGAGATCAACCGGGAGACCAATACCATCGGCTCGAAGGCCGGGAACGCGCAGATCGCCCATCTCGTCGTCGACATGAAGACCGAGATCGAAAAGATCCGCGAGCAGATTCAGAATCTGGAGTGATTCCATGAAATTCGTGAACGTAGGATTCAACAATATGGTGAACGCCGAGCGGGTGATCGCGGTGATCTCCCCCGATTCCGCCCCGGCGAAAAGACTGATTCAGGACGCGAAGGATCAGGGCCGCGCCATCGACTGCACCTCCGGCCGCAAGACCCGCTGCGTCGTCGTCATGGACACGGACCACATCGTGCTCTCCGCCATCCAGTCGGAAACGATTTCTTCCCGGCTCGGAAGCGCGGCGGAGGAGGGTGAGGCCGAGGAAATGGCGGCTCTCGCGGACGCGGTCGGCAAGGGACCGGACGGCGCGGGGAACTGATCCCGAAGCAAAAAAGAGCATCAACCGAAATCCGGAAAGGAGCGCGGCAGCATGGACGAGTTTGAAACCCTGACCCCGGCGAAGAAAAAGGAAGGGATCGTGTTCGTCATATCCGGGCCGTCCGGCAGCGGAAAGGGCACGGTGATCGGACATCTGAAAGAGATGTACCCGAACCTCGGGCTGGCCGTTTCCGCCACCACGCGGGACATGCGCCCGGGCGAGCGGGAAGGCGTCGAATACTTCTTCAAAACCAGGGAAGAATTCGAGCGGATGATCCGGGACGGCGAAGTCCTCGAACACACCGTCTACAACGGAAATTACTACGGGACCCTCCGCTCCGAGGCCGAACGGATCCTCGGTGAAGGACTGGATCTTGTGCTAGAGATCGAAGTCGACGGCGCGGGGCAGATCCGGCGTCTGATGGGGGACCGGGCGGTGCTCATCATGCTCATCGCTCCCTCCGGGGAAGAGCAGAAGCGCAGGCTGGCCGGACGGGGAACCGATTCCGAGGAGGTCATCGCCGCCCGCGTGGCCCGTGCCTACGAAGAGATCCGGCAGGCTCCCCTTTACGATTACGTCGCGGTGAACGAGACCGATAAGGCGGAGGAATGCGCGAAGGACATCATGGCCGTGATCCGGGCCGAACACATCCGCTCCGGCAGAATGGCCGAATACATCCACGATTATTTCCCGGACGACGGGATCTGATATGCGATCAAAACGAAAGGAATATACGACATGAACATCGAAGAGCGTACCGCGCCAGAAGAGAAGTACAACCGCTATGCGCTGGTGGTGGCCGCCGCCAAGTGCGCCCGGATCATCACGGACGAGTACGTCAAGCAGAGAGACCACGCGGAAAAGCTCGCCGCCAACAACAAGGACGGGGAGAAGAAGAACCCCTATTACAACCAGATCCCGAAGGAGTACCGGGACGAAAAGGCCGTGAAGACCGCCATCACCGGACTTTACAACGGGGATTTCAAGATCATCGGCGAAAACGGCGAGGACGAATTCCTCACGAAGAAGGAAAAGAGCCGCCTCGCGGAGCCCGGTGAATTCCCGGACGAGGAAGAGCGGGAGGAATCCATCGACAACTACGCCCTCGACGCCAATACGCCTCCCCGCAGGATCCCCGCGGAAGAGGACGGAGAGGATAACGGGGAGTTCTGATCCCCGCTCCGCCGGAGGCTTTTCCGGCTGAATCCGCGCGCGGAGATCCCTCTTCCGAAGGAGCCGCGTTTTTCCCTCATCTCTCCGAAAGGAGGACCACGACCTTTGTCCCGGCTTGCCGAGATCCATATCCTTGACGTCCCGTTCCACGCGGACCGGGCGTACACCTATTATATCCCCGATTCGCTGGCGGATTCCGTCGTTCCGGGGTCCCTTGCGGACGTCCCCTTCGGGCGGGGCAACCGGCGCATGACCGGCGTCGTCGTCTCCGTGAAGGAGGGGGAGGCCGGAGAGGGGACGAAGCCCGTCGGAGCGTCGGTGGGGGACGGACCGGTCCTCGACGCGGAGCTGATCGGGCTCTGCCTCTTCATGAAAGAATACACCCTCTGCACCTTCGGGGACGCGATGAAGACTGCCGTCCCCGCGGGCGCGATGGCGAGGGTCATCACCTCCTACCGCGTGGTCCGGGGCTCCGAGCGAACCTTCGCCGATGCCGCCGGGGAACGCGGTCGGCTTGTTTATTTGCTCACGGCGTCGAAGCCCGTGTTCACGAAGCAGTCCGTGCAGTCCGAGGTCGATTTCGACTGTACCGGCGTCTTCCGCACCCTCCAGAAAGCGGGGCTCATCGAGATCTGCTCCGACGTGCGGGAGAACTCCCGGAGCAGGATGAAACGGCTGCTGTACCCGTCGGCTCTGTACGCCGAAGACCGGGAAGCCTGGGAAACTTCCGTCGGCAGGCTCGGGGGGAAGAATCCGAAGATCCTCGCCGAAGCCGTCGCGAAAGCCGCGGAGGAGGGGGGCAGTCCCGAGGAATCCGCCCTTGCCGCGGAAGCCGGACTCACGCCCCGGTCCGCCTCGATCGCCGCTAAGACCCTCGTCCAGAACGGCATCGTCGCCGTGCGGGAGGAGACCGACTGGCGCAATCCCTTCTCCCCGGAACTCCTTCTCTCCGAAGCGGAGAAAGCCGAAAAATCCCCGCCTCCCGCCCTGTCCCCGGAACAGGAGAGAGCCTACCGCTCCGTCGAAGAACTCCTCGAAAAGCGGGAACCCGGCGCGGCCCTGCTCCACGGCGTGACGGGATCGGGTAAGACGAGCGTCATCCTCGCCGCCATCGAAAAAACGCTGGAAATGGGCAGGGGAGCCATCATGCTCGTGCCGGAGATCGCCCTGACGCCCCAGACCGTCGGCGTGTTCGTCCGCAGATTCGGGGAGCGCATCGCCGTGATCCACTCCGGGCTGTCCGGGGGAGAGCGGACCGACGCGTGGAGACGGATCCGGGAGGGCGAGGCGGACGTCGTGATCGGCACCCGGTCCGCGGTTTTCGCGCCGCTGTCAAATCTCGGGCTGATCGTGATCGACGAGGAGCAGGAATACACCTACAAATCCGACACCTCCCCGAAATACCACGCCCACGACATCGCCCGGTACCGGTGCAGGGAGCACGGCGCCGTGATGCTGCTCTCCTCCGCCACCCCTTCCGTCGTCAGCTATTACAAGGCGAAAAGCGGGACCTACCGCCTGATCGAACTGAAAGAACGCTACGGCGGCGCGAAACTGCCGAAGGTGGAACTGGTCGACATGCGGGACGAGGTCTCGGCGGGGAATCTCACCCCCGTCAGCGCCCGGCTGGCCGAAAAGCTCCGGGAAGACCGGGAGGCGGGGAATCAGGCGATCCTCTTCCTCAACCGGAGGGGGTACAACAACTACGTCTCCTGCCGGACCTGCGGGAAGAGCGTCAAATGCCCGAACTGCTCCGTCAGCCTAACCTATCACGCCGCGAGATCCCGCATGGATAAGGTCGAGAAGACCGAAGAGGGCTACGAGGAATACCGCCGCGAAAACGGATATCTCGTCTGCCACCTCTGCGGGCATAAACAGCGGGTCCCGGAAACCTGCCCGGACTGCGGAGGAAAGCATTTCCTCTTCATGGGCACGGGGACCCAGAAGGCGGAGGACGACGTGGCATCCTGCCTGCCCGGACTGCGGGTCCTGCGCATGGACGCCGACACCACCGCCGGGAAATTCTCCCACGAAGAGATCCTCTCCTCCTTCCGCCGGGGGGACGCGGACGTGCTCCTCGGGACGCAGATGGTCACGAAAGGCCACGACTTCCCGAAGGTCGCCACGGTCGGGGTGCTCAACGCGGACAGCGCCCTCTGCGCCGACGACTACCGGGCCGCGGAACGCACCTTCGCCATGCTCACTCAGGTCATCGGCCGGGCGGGGCGGGCGGACGTCAAGGGAACGGCGGTCATCCAGACCTCGAATCCCCTGTCCGAGACCCTGCTTCTGGCCGCGGAACAGAACTACCCGAAATTCTACGAGGGCGAGATCCGGCTAAGACAGGCCCTGTGCTTCCCTCCCTTCTGCGATATCGCGGTCGTCACCCTGTCGAGCGAGGACGAGGGCTATCTCCAGCTTGTGACCTCCCGCCTGTACGAGCGCGTGGTCGAGCACACGAGGGAGGATTTCCGCGACGTGCCCTTCATGCTTTTCGGACCCTTCGAAGCGCCCGTTTACCGGGTCCAGAACGCCTGCCGGATGCGGCTGGTCTTCAAATGCCGCCTCACCCGGAGGATGCGCGCCCTGCTCTCGACCCTTCTCGTGGAATTCGGCAAAAGCTCTCCCCGCGAACTCGCCGGAGGCATGGTCGAAACCAAATCCGCCCGCCGCATTTCCGTGTCCGTGGATCTCAATCCCAGCACGGTGTGAACCATCACTGAGGTTTTTATGGCTATTCTGAATATTGTCAAGGAAGGCGACCCGACCCTCAGAAAGGTCTGCCGTCCCGTTACGGAAATCACGCCCCGCATCCTGACTCTCCTCGACGACATGCGCGAAACGCTGGCCGAGGCGAACGGGGCTGGACTCGCGGCTTCCCAGGTGGGAATCCTGCGCCGCATCGCGCTTGTGGATCTGGGCGAGGAGGTCGTCGAACTCATCAACCCCGAGATCGTCGAGACCGAAGGGGAGCAGGAAGAGGTCGAGGGCTGTCTCTCCGTCCCCGACGTCTGGGGAGTGACCCGCCGCCCCGAACGGGTGAAGGTCAAAGCCCTGAACCGGAAGGGCGAGGAATACAC
>JAEEGL010074402.1_pt1 | contig 12594 bp, 11 predicted proteins | sample 9134231 | NCBI WGS metagenome assembly JAEEGL01 (sample SAMN16246548, study PRJNA631951) | gut metagenome | biome: gut microbiome; feature: rumen; material: fiber-attached | host: Bos | place: Iran: Karaj | collected 2018-10
AACTGGTAATTTTCCACCATGTCTTTGAGCAACACTAATTAATGTTTCATATATTTGCTTTAATAAAATTGTTACTAAAGAGTGATAAGTTTTCTTTTCATCTTGAATAACTATAAATACAGCTGTTGGTCTCTCTCCAATACTTTCTAGATTTATATCTGAATGTGATAACATTTCTGATAAATTATCACGTGATGCGAATAATTTAACTTTTTGTTTAAATACAGATAAGATACTTGCTTTAGTCTCATTTGGAGCCATAATGGTACTTGAGGCATTAATTGAGGCAGCTGATGCTGGATCCTTACCGGCAAAATACTCTTTAATGTAAGTTGAACCTCCAAACTTTTCTTCTCCAACAGTAGTCGCTAAAGAGATAGAGTTGATATTAATTTCTTCTTCTTTAGCATCTTCAAATAAACCTAAAGCTACTCCTGAGAAATAATCTGCTGATGTTTTTTCCCAGAATGGATCGGCATTTTTATTTGAATCATCATATAGTATATTTAAAGCTAAGTCATCTAATAACTCGATAGCTTTATCTTGATTGCCTGATTTATAAATCTTATATGGTAATGACATTGGGTTCCAAGCATTACCGTTTTGAGGATCACGGAAGTTTAATAGTAATATTTGATAACCACGTGCTCTTAACATATTAGAAGTTTTTTCATAGATTTCACCTTTTGGATCGGTAATAATCATTGATTCTTTTGCTTTAGCTAAACTATGTACTTGTGGTAGGATAACTCCTTGAGTTTTACCAGAACCAGTTGCTCCGATAACTAATGAGTGATATTCACTATCATCTACCCACATAGTTTCTTTATTAAGAATTAGTGGTATACCAGCTTTTTTACTATTAACTTGTTTAATAGGTACTTCTTCTAACTCTTCTTGGATTTCTTTATCTTTAGCCCAACGTGAATAACCTTTATCTTTTTTATCAGTAGTAATACCAAAACCTTTTTCTCTTTCGAAGAATAGTGATGAAACACTGATAAATAGTCCACCTAGCGCTAATAAGTAAATTACTATTGTAGATAATATAAACTTTGGTAAGAAGGCTGGAAATGGATTTAATCCTGATAAATGACCTTCTGAAGCAAATGTAGATAAATTAACTACTCCAATAGCAACGATATATAATAAGAAGACAGCAAACATTATAAACATTAGTAAATCTTCTGGATCGGCACGAAATTTGAACTTCATTACTACTACTCCCTTTCTCTGTTATATATTATAACGTTTTTTTTGATTAAAGTCATTATTTATTGATTAGAAACTACTATTTTGTAGTTTATTTCTTTTGTATTTGGGTCAACTTGTCTTTGAAATAACATGTCTAATTGTTCTTCTATACTATATCTTCCACAACTAACTATTATTTCATAGTTCTTGTCATTGTTGACATCTATTATATGATGGATGAATGGTCGACAACTATTAGTTCCAGTATTATCATCTACTGCTTCATATAAATCATAAATATTATCACCATCTTTTACGACAACAAATGAGAAAACACTATCTGGATTAAACTCTGTTGCGAAGGCATTACTTAAACAATAAATTGTTTCTTTTTCTTGATCATTATCTAAATCAATATTTATTTTATTAGATACAGTAAATTTAGATGATGGAGATAATTCATGTGATTGTAAAACAAAATCTATTACATCTTTATCTTTTTCAGTAGTTTGTTCTTCAGAAAAGTCTGCTACTGTAATTGGATGATTTGTATTAAAAGCTAGTATTTTACCACCATTTGTTACAACGGCTTCTCTATTATCGGTAAAGAAATACCATTTATCATCTTTCCAAACTAGGTAATTTCCTAGTTTTTTATTATCTTCATATACTGTAAATCTTTTCCAATTAATGTCATTTATTGACTTATAATTTTGTAATGTTTGCCAACGACGTGATGAGTAATTCCAAATAGTTGAGTCTCCTATTATAAATGTGGTTGAATATCTTTCTTCATTTAGATTAGTTCTGGCAAAGAGAAAATACATTGCGGCTAAAAAGATTATTAAAATTAATATTAATGTTATATATACACCTTTTCTCATATTTTCTCCTATCCTACTTTAAAGTAATGAGCTATACTTGTATTTGCCCAATTATATTGTTGCCACATATTAGTAGATGAACTACCTGGATCCATCATTATGATGTTATCTCCTTGAACAGAGTCTACTGCTACCCAGTGTTGTCCTGTATTACCTTTTACTTCTGCTACTACATAGTAGCCACTACTTACTAAATTTTTAATCTTATTTAATTTTTCTGTTCTTGGTAAGCCACTTAAGTTTACAGAGCCGCCATGTTTAAAGGCTGGAGCTACTGTAGTAGCTGATGCCCAAACAAAGTTTCCTCCTCCATCAAAGCCTCCATTTTTACTTATAGCTTGAACAAAAGTACCTGGATTGAATGGTGAAAGATTAGTCTGTACTCCTGATTTAGCTATTAACATAGCTACTGAAGTAGCAAGACACCCTATTTGTCTTATTGTTTGACCACTATTTCCTACTTGGACGTTTGTCCATTCTCCTTCGTATTGTTTCCATTTTGAGAATTCTCCAGTTGATACTCCGGTACATGTAGAACCATCACTATTACTACAAGTCATTTTAGTTACATTGGATGCACCATATTTTCTACTTCCAGAATTATATACTTGTAATAATATTTGTTTATAATTAAGTCCTTTTTTAGCTAGTGCACTAAATTGATTTTGTTCATTTTGTACATAGCCAGCATAGACGATATTTCCAACATTATTTACAAGGACTTCGCCTTGAACTTGAGTTGCAAGTGTACGCATCTTGTGATTACTTGGCATTGGCTGTCTTCTAAAACCACTATAAGATAGTCCACTATGAACTTGTCCCCATTGACCATCTGTTCCTGAACAGCCTTTATCTGGATCACAGTATACTTGGTCTTGAGTACAAGAGGCTACTTGGATAATCCATTGACCATTTTCTTGTTTTATAGTACGCCAGCCACCCATATCAGTAGGTCGAGCTAGGATATAACTTCTAGCTGCTACCATTTGAGCTTTAATAGCTTCATCTGGAGCATCTGGACCTATTTCTTGATAAGCAACTCCTAATATATATTTTTCAAAATCTACTAGTTCTTCTCCTTCTAATGGTTTACCGAATGTTCCACCATAGTTGTGGCCATTTCCAGTACCACATTGCATTAGTCGAACTTTTAGATTTGATATTTGCATTGGTTTGGATACGTTTCCTTTTCCTTGGATATAGAATCCTTTAATATCATAATTACAACTACCACCACTAGTTAAGCAAGCATTAGTTGAGAAATTGAGACCTCCACCTTGATAACCAATTAAATCATAATAATCTTCTTTATGAGATATAGCTTCTTCGGCCATTGATTTTCTATCATCTAGTGTTGCTTTTGGAAAATATTCTTTAAATATTCCATTAGCTAAAGCAGTTGTTGGATCTGCATCAGTTAATTGATCAGCTATTTGTCTTATTTTTGATTCAGACATTTTTTTATATGATACGTCAGCTCCATTTTGATCTAATATACTATAGACAGCTGTTATATCAGCTGCGGTTATTGTTTTTCCTTGAGCTTGATATGATAATTTTACTTGGTTAACTCGACTATAGAAATCAGCTGCTTCTGGAGAGGAAGCATCATAGTTTTCTCCACCAGTTTCTTCGGCTGCCGCTGTACTGGCACCAAACATGTCTTCAAAATTTTCAAAGCCACCAGTTATACCACCTAAGACAGTGATAATTATTAAAATAATTAATATAAATGGTACAAATGTAATAATGGCTACTTTTATGGCAGTACTTACAATAGCTTTTCCAATAAAAGAAGTACTACCTTCTCTATTTTCAGTATCTTCTTCTGTTCCATCATCAATAAACTTAGGTCGTGAGCCACCTACTCCGCCTACTTTTTTTCTATTTGATTCAGAATCTTCACTTTTTTCTTTCTTACCGTTTGCTTCTACTTCTTGTGGAGTATTCGTACCACTTTGAGGTGGTGCTACATTTTGTCCACGTTTATCTAGGGCTTGAATACCAGATCCATTTTTGCCAGACGTAGAAGAAGGAAGAGAACCATTTTGCCCTCCTCCTTTAGCTTTACCAGCCATTCCATTTTTCATGGAAGCTGCTTGTCCTATTTTATTGCTTGCTCCGCTTTCACTTAATTTATTGGAAGCATTTTGCATTTGTTTACCCATTGGAGAGACTTGATTAGCTTTAGTCATTGCTTTACCTAAAGCGTCAGTTGCCTTTCCACCAGTAACTTTATCGGCTACTTTAACGGCTCCACCAGCCGCCATTGCATAAGGATTTTTTGAAGCAATTGCTACATCGGCAGCATTACGAATATTGTTAGCATTGTTGGCGTTAGCTCTAGCTGTTGCTTGTTCTTTAGATTCATCTGCCATGCAATCACCTCCTTATATCCTATAGACCTCCTCCAGTTCCGAAGGAATCTAGTTCTTCTTGTGTGACAGCTACATTTATTCTCATACGTCTACTACCACATACGAATAGAGCTTCTCCTTGAGAATAATGTTTTATACTTTCTTTCTCACTATCATTTAAATCTATTAATAGTCCTAAATCTTCAACGGCTTGTTTCTTTAAGCCCATTACTAAATAGTAAGATGCATTATCGAATATAGCTTTACCATGCATTAAGATTTGTTGAGAGGCAACGAAATCTGAAGGTTGTTGAGTAATTAGTACTGTACCTGTATTATATTTACGTGCACGACGTTGAATTTGAGCTAAGAATTCAGCTCCAAGTACGTTTTTATCACCTAATAATACATGGGCTTCATCAACCATCATTACTGTATCTACATTGTAATCTAAACATAAGCTCCAAGCATATTTTAATACGTTGAAGAACAAAGCATTTCTAATATTAGAGTCACTATTCATTAATTCTCTAATATTGAATACCATGAAGTCACTATCTTTCTTTAAAGTAGTATGTCCATCAAAATAGAACTTTAATTCTTTAGTAATTGGACGTACTTTTAATTCAAGACGTTCCATAATATCACGTTCTTGAGTTTGATCAGTCATTGACATTAATCTTCCTTTAATAGTTGCATATACATCACTAAAGATTGGATAATCTGCTGATGTAAATCTAGAAAAGTCTGTATTAAAATCAATACCAAAACGTTTATATGTATCTTGGACAACTTCAGAAAACATTACTAAGACATCTTCTTCAATAGATGGATCATAATATCTCATAAAGGCTTTTAAGAATTGTAGAGTTCTTGTAAGTACTGTATAACCTAAACCTTGTTTTATTTCTTCTTCGTCAGCATCAACAATTACTTCAAGTGGATTAATAAGTCCAAATTCTCCACCTTTTCCAATATCAACACTATCTCCACCAAATGATTTAGTAATATCTCTAAACTCATCTTCTGGATCGATTACAACTATTTGACATCCATTTCTAATATGTGATCTTAATAGTAATTTGGCTGCGGTAGATTTACCTGAACCAGATGTACCTAAGATAATCATATTAGCATTATTTCTATTATTTTCTTTTCTTATTTTATATAAGAATTGATTAAATAGAATTATACCTCCAGAGAAGTCTACTCCGAATAAAGTAGCAAGACCTGGATCTTTAATACTATCGAAGATAAATGGATACATAGCAGCAATTGTTACTGATGGAATTGGAGTACCAATTCGCTCTTCTACATCTTGTTTTGGGAAGATAGGTAAAATTGATTTTAATACCTTTTCTTGTTCAAAACGTAGAGAGATTGCTTTTAGTTCCATAGCATCTAGATAGTTTTTAACATTTACTTTCTTTAATTCTAATTCTTCTTTAGTATTAGCTGTAATCATAATATGCATTTGGAAATCAAAGATTCTTGCTTGTGATCCAGCTAACATAGATGTGAAGTATTCCAAACTTTCAGCATCTTGTCTTATTCTTTCACGAACAGTTTGGTCTCTTTCATTTTGATATTTTTCTTTTAAATCAGCTACTTGCTTATTTAACATCTTAGCCATTTCTGAGAATGGTACTGGTATATGTTTAACTACTACTTTTATACCAGACATATTTGTTAAGCTTGCTAAATAACCAGGTGTTATATATTTAGGATAAGATACAACTGTCATTATAGTTGCATACTTATCACTTATTTCAAACTCATTAGGATGAAAATGTAGTCCTTTAGGAGCTAATTGACTTCTTAAGCCTGTACTCATACTGGCATCACCGTCCCAAACTCTGTAGTCATTCCTCCATTTAAGAAGTTTTCAAGTATTAATCTTAAATCTTGGTTACTTGCTTGAGAGGCATTTAATCCACATTGAGCAAGACCATTAATCATCATTCTAATACGTTTTTGTAATAGTTCAACATCTTTATGTTTAAATAAGAAATAATATTCAGTATCAACAACGTTATTTTGAATAAATGTTTCTCCTTTTTGTATATCTTGAACTATTAGTTTTCTTATGGCTGGTGATTGGGTTTCATTTAATAATAATTGCATTTGTGACATATATACAGATATATCAACAGGTCTATCAGCAACTACTAACCAAAATTCAAAATCTAATGTATTATAAAAGTTCTTAAGAGCTATTAACATACCATTTTGAGTATCATTATCAAGTATAAAGATATTTCTTGGAGTTATTTTTACTCCAGTTATTTTCTCATTATACTTGTTGATAATCATATTATTTTGAATACCTCTAACTGGTAACCAGTCTTCAGTAAATCCACTACTACTTCCTTTTGTATTTTTTGACATTTTTATAACACCAACCCTTCCAACGATACATTTGACGACTTGTTAAAAATTCATAAGCCTCTAATATAACGTTTAACATATTATGATAATTTGGTACCGGCATAACTAGGAATCCAGTTATTATGGCCGGACTTAATACTATTATTGTAACCCAAGTACTAGATAATGGCATGATTGCTAAAAGTAGTACTGTTACAAATATCCCAATACCGAATAAGATAAGATCAAATGGTCTAAATATTCCTAGAATCAATTGACCTTTCTTAGTATTAGCTGGGATTAAGTATTGATTATTCATCTATATCACACTCCCAATTAGGTTATTTCTTTCCTGCATAATTATCATTTGCTTTATTGATAACATTGGCACGTTTTGCGGCAGTAATTTCTCTTCCAAGATCATCTGATGCATCTTTGACAGCTTTACGAGTTCTAAATTGACCTTTAGCTCCTCCTTTAGCTTCTGCATCATCAATAAGTCCAACAAGTGTCTTATCTTGTTTACCTTGAATTCTTCTACCGTCTTCAGCTGTAAAGTCATCACTAACTGCTTTTACAATGTAATCTGCTTCATTATTAGAACCGATTGTTCCTTCCATCATAACGGCATCAGAGTACTTGATTTCTCTTTCTCTTCCAGTTGAATCTTTTACTTTTACGTATTCACTATTAGTTGTACGTGCTTCTTCCATTTGAGCTTTAAATGTTTTATGGTTAAACTTAACTCCATCTAAGCTTGCTCCAGTTTTATCTCTAAAGCCATCATCTGCTGCTCCATAAGTCCAGTTAGTTTTACCTTGTTCAGAACTAATATGTGATTTAACAGCATCAAGAGCTTTCTTACGGCCTTCCATACTAGCAATATCTCTTTCTCCAGCTGCACCAGGTGTATCTCCGGTAAAGGCTCTTGAAACAGTACTTCTTGTTCTACCAAGTAATGTAGAACCATCATTACCAGCGGCTAAGTTAGCAGCATTTCGTTTTTGAACTGCATCAAAAGCTGCTTTTACTTGATGATCTTTAGCTCCAGCAGCAGCTCCAATTCCAGCTCCTGCTCCTAGAACACCTCCAGTTATACCAGCAACTATATGTTTACCTCTATTAAAGAGACTGTCTGGGTTTACATTTTCTCCAAAGGCTTGTCTTGTTTCATCAGCCATACGACTTGCACGACCAGCAGCTATTCCAGCACCTACGCCAGATACAGCTCCAGCAACAGCACCTAGACCAGAGAATAATCCTTGGCCTTCTCCTTTCATTCCTAAAACTTCTCTTAGGAATTTTGGTGCTTGCTTAGCAAATACGAATAATCCGATACAGATCAAGATAAATGATAATATTCCGACTGCTCCAGTTCCAGTATTAATAACTAATCCATTTACAATTAAATCTTGGATTAAATATATTACGAAGTATACTAAAGCTAATCTTACAAATAAATCTATATAAGTTGAAGATAATGCTTTTACCCAACTGTTAAAGGCTCCATCTTTACTTCCTTTTGGATCCATATAACTTAATATTGGTATTGGGGCTATTAATCTTAACATAGCTAATTTAATAGCACGGACTGCTACATCTATTGAGAAACTTAGTAAGATAATAGCAAATATTAAAGCTGTTACAGCAGGTAATATTGGTATATAGGCAAAGACATATCTATCTGTCTTACTTGCTCTTTTTACAAAGCCTAAAGCTTTATTTAGTAATGATTCTCCAAACCAACTAGCTGATTTAGCACTAGTACAGCTGGCATTTACTAAATCTAGAATATCACCTGGATCACTATCTAATTTAGTATAAATCTTTAACGTTGCATCATCGATATCAGTACACATTCTATTTTCATTTAAGACTTCTGGTTCTTTTCCTTCACCAGGATCTTTTAAGTCCCCATCTTTAAGATTAATCCTTATAAATCCTTTTAAAACCGTTGTCGTAAATATATTAGCTGATTTTTCGAGGTTCTCTTCCGTCGAATTAGAGGCGGAGGCCGTCGTCGAGGTCGTCGATGTAGATGATACAGAATTAGTACCTAATACTAATCGACCGATTGTATTATTTGATAAAATTCTATTTTGTAATGAATATAATGTACCAAATAATAAACCATTATTATTTAATTGGATTTGATATTCATTTCTTGCTCCTGGAATATTAATTGGCATTATTGCTACTAACATGAATAATGAAACTAACACACGATAAATTACATTGTTTTTTCCACCCTTACCATCAGTCATCTCTTCTGGATTTATAATACCTTTAACGATAGTTATTGTTAATTGGAACAACATAAAAACTCCAATTATTAATTGGACTCTTCTATAAAAACTTGAAATTGTTCCACTACTAAAGATATCAGCTGATGCTACATTAAAGAATATTTTATACATTAATCCTAGTAGCCAAAAGCATGGTCTATCAATAAAAGTAAAAACACTTCTAAATGTATCATTAAGTAAGGTTGCTGGTGTGTTTTGATTCATTAATTATTCACCTCTTTTTAAACTGACATTAGTTAATTCCACAAGTTCCTTCTCCAGTTATACCAAAGATATCAAGAATAGCACTTACAACAGATGGAACTAAGAATAATGCTGCTACTAATATTAAACGATTTATTAACTTTTTCTTTGCTTTTCCTAGTGAATCATCATCGTTTTTAACGATAACTACTGCAAAATCAACACTACTTAGTACTACTACTAGTATTGGTCCTATTATTCTAATATAATTTAGAATTTGTTGTAATAACCAGGCTACTGATGATTCGTCGTTCGGATCTCCTAATAGAGATGATCCACCTGAACAGTTTTGATCTTGATTATAGTCATCCATCCATCCTTTGGTTTCATCTTGAACAGTTTTAGCATTCTTATCTAATGGATCGTTAGCTACATAAATATATTCATTTACATTAAAATTACTCTCTTTTGCTACGGCATTTATTGGCAAAATCATAATACTTAATATGAATAATGGAATCAATAATATTGTTAATTTTTTCATCTATAATTTCACCTACACTCTATCATATTAATTATATCAAACGAAAAAAAAAATAGCAATAACTTGCTACTTTTAGTTTACTATTTTCCTGCTGCTCTCCAACAACTTTCCCATCCAGTTGTATTAGCATCATCTGTAGCTCCTGTTGCTACAATATTCATAACAACTGATACAAAAGTAGTTACGAAGAATACTAGTGCTGCGTAAATGAATCTCTTAATCAAACGATTTTGAGCAGCCTTTACTTCTTTTTCATCACTAGATATAACAGCTTTACCTAAATCGATAGTTCCTAAAATAATTAATAAAATTGGGACAAAGATTTGGAATAATGGGAATACTCCTTTTCTAATTACTTTTACGATTGGTAATAAGCCGTTACAAGCATCAATTGCTCCTACTTGAAATAAATTTGACATAATAACCTCTCCTTTTTCAATTTAATAATATATCAACTAATGATTGTTGTCAATTAGCTAACGTCTAAATAATCCGAAAATTCTACCTTGATTATCATTAGAACTTCCATTACCATTTATTAGTCCTAATCTTACTAATAAATCATTCATTATGCCATTTCTCTTTCTTTCATCAAGTGGTGGCATATTATAATAAACTCTTAAATTAGCTTCTGATTCAAAGTCTGCAACGTCATTTGGTTGCAACAAACTTTTATTTAAAACAACTTTTTTATTTTTTAATTTACCAAATATTTCTCTATTTTTTCTTATTAATTTATTAAGTTTTATAGTACTTGGTTCTATTAAATATAATACTTCTTTACAGAAATTATCTTCTGTAACTCCATTTAAATCTACTAATAATATTTTAACATTGCTTAATTGTGATAAGGCTTGTCTTAGTTGGGAATTTTTAATTGAAAGCATTGTTTTGTCATTAAATAATTGAAAATCATTTTTGTCTAATTCTAGACAGACTACACCATCTTTTCCATATGTATTAATTAATTCATTCTTTAACATGTATATGAATGTTGTAGCACCAGCATGTTCTGTAATGTTTTTAATGCCAATAATAGTTGTTTCTTCATCTACTATAGATGAGATTGGTGCTGATGGCTGTGGTATAAAATTGGTTGTTTCATTTCCACCAGGGATTGGTTGTTCTTGAGCCATTCCTAGTTTTAAAATGTGTTCAACGTCTTTTATTGTATTAGGTTTTTTTATTAGATACTTGATTCCTTCAATATTGGTTGTAAAATTATATATTCCAATTTGAATTAGATGAGCTAAGAAACTTGATGTACATAAACTACTTCCATCTGGCAAATAGAAAATTATTTTTTCTACATCTAAACCATTTTTTAATTCTTCATAAGTTTTTAATTCTGTATAACCTTTTAAAGAGGTTACATCTAGTATCATCTTACTATAGAAGAAGTTTTTAAACATCTCTACTATTTCATTAGCTGAATATTGCCCGCTTATATTCTTTATTATATCAACATCGAGATTTGCTAGTTGTGCTTGTTGTTCATTAGAAACAATGACATTCATTTAATTTCTATGCTCCTTTACAATTATTAGGTGAAACACCTGCTGTTGGTATTATAATTTGCTTTGTATCTCCTGATACTGTAAAAAAGCTTGGCACTATTCTATCTATTATTGGTATGTTCATATTAATTCTAGTAGCAACCTTATAGTATACTTTTGATTTTCCTTTACCACCTGTTACATCTGTGTTTTTAGCAACAAGATATTGGGCATAACAAAAGTTTAACTTTGAGTTACATGTCCACGTACATGGTGTACCATCACCAATTGATTTAGCATTCAATTGCATGAATGATCCATCAGTATTATAACCAATTTCTTTCATAAACTTGTTGATTTTTTGTGAACAATCACTAGTGGTATTACTACAAGTATTACCATATTGCTCATAATATGAAATAATTTTATTTTTTACTTTGAATGCTTTAGTATAGTTAACGTTATACGCTAGATAACCAGATACTATAACTAAGAACACTACAATGATCGTTAGGTTTACGATTCCTCCAAAAGCATCACGCATCTAATACACTCCCCATCTTATATAAAAATTATCTGTCTAATACAATCGTAGTTGTTTTTCCTCCTGCTAAGTTGTTCCATTGCGTATTAATAGCATCTTGAATACTTGGCCACATTGCCCAGAAAAACGCAATAACGGCAGCAATTGCTATTAATGTAATTACTGTTAAGTTTAATTCTCCAGTAGCTGCTTTCACTTATATTCACCTTCTTTCCTACTATCTAAACTAATATTATTATAACAAAATTTAATTATGTAAACAATCTTTTTTACATACTAAACATCATCATCATTGATATTAAAATAATTAACATTACACCAACTCCAGTTACAACTAACATAATCATGGTTTGGCTTTCCATATGATTTAATCTCTCTTTATACTTAGTTTCACGCGCTTTATTTTGTAGTGATGAAACTGTTCTAGAGAACATCATTAATCTCTCTTGCTTTTTTTCTTGTGAACCAATTCCAAGACGATACAATAGACGCATCATACGCATTGAATCTCTAACTGGATATGTATTAGCAAATTCCATGTATGGATCTACACTTGCATCACCAGAATTAATTCTATCAATCATTTTTCTTAATCCAGGTTTAAATATATCTGGAGCATCACCTATTGATTTACCTAAAGCGACAGGTACAGTATAGTGTTGAATAAGGATCTCTAAACTCTTTAAGTAATAAGGTAACATTACATCTATTTCATGTAA
>JAEEGL010779380.1_pt1 | contig 12594 bp, 8 predicted proteins | sample 9134231 | NCBI WGS metagenome assembly JAEEGL01 (sample SAMN16246548, study PRJNA631951) | gut metagenome | biome: gut microbiome; feature: rumen; material: fiber-attached | host: Bos | place: Iran: Karaj | collected 2018-10
AAAAATATGCAGGCGAGCTTTTGCGCGAGTCCGTGAGCATTATAAACTCACCGACAAAGGATAAGCCCTACGATAAAACTTACACCGTCCGTTTCCTCGGCAATGTCGTCGGCGGCAAGCCTGTCGTACACCTGAATCTTGAGATGGGCGAATTCAAGGCCGCTATCATCCGTCAGCTTGAAGCGGGCAAGGTGGTCTGGTTCGGCTCCGACGTCGGAAAGTTCGGAGACCGGGAAAAGGGCGTATGGGACGACGGAAGCTACGACCTTCCCTCTCTCACGGGTCTTGACCTCGCGCTCTCAAAGGAGAACGCCCTCGATTACCGCTATTCCGCAATGAATCACGCGATGGTCATTACCGGAGTCAATCTCGTGGACGGCAAGCCGGAAAAGTGGAAGATAGAGAACAGCTGGGGCGACAAGAGCGGAGTCAAGGGATATTACGTCTGCTCCGACTCCTGGTTCGACGATTACGTTTTCCAGGCCGCCGTCGAGAAGGAGTATCTCGGCGAAAAAGCGCCTCTCGCCCTGCAGGAACCGTCGATGCTCGAGGCGTGGGACCCGATGGGCACGCTCGCCGAATGATAAAATATAATTGATCGGGGTCTTTTGACCCCGATTTTTTGTCGCCTCGCAGGCGACCATTTTCTTTTCTCCCGGATATATAATGAAGTCACAAAGAAAAACGGGAGGTAAATTAATAATGAAAAACGATTTAACTGAAATGGTATTCATCCTTGACAGATCCGGCTCTATGTCCGGGCTGGAGGCCGACACCGTAGGAGGCTTTAACTCGATGATCGAAAGGCAGAAGAAAGAGGAGGGCTCGGCTCTCGTAACGACCGTTCTTTTCTCAAACGAGACCTCCACCCTCCACGACCGTCTTGACGTTCAGAAGATAGCAAAGCTGACAGAGAGAGATTATTGCGTCGGAGGCTGCACCGCGCTTCTCGATGCAATCGGAGAAACCGTCACCCGCATATCCGATATCCACAGGTATATAAGGCCTGAGGACGTGCCTGGCAAGACCGTGTTTGTCATCACGACCGACGGTATGGAAAACGCCAGCCGTAAGTTCACTGCGGATAAGGTCAGGTCAATGATCGAGGAGAAGAAAAAGCTCGGCTGGGAGTTTCTCTTCCTCGGTGCGAATATCGACGCTGTCACGACGGCAAAGAGCTTTGGCATAGACGAGGACAGAGCGGTCACCTACAGAGCCGATCCCATAGGCACAAGGCTGAACTTTACGGCCGTCTCAGAGGCTGTCGGCAAAATGCGCTGCGGCAAAAAGGTCACCGGAAGCTGGAAGGCAGCAATCGAGGAGGATATGGCAAAAAGGTAAGACTCTGCGGTCAGCGAGAGATTTTTGAAAAAAGTATTGACAATACGCGCCCGATTTGATAGAATATTTTTCGCTGACCGAGATGGACGATTAGCTCAGCTGGTATGAGCATCCGCTTGACGTGCGGAGGGTCACAGGTTCGAGTCCTGTATCGTCCACCAAAAAAGGTACGCAGGCTATAATTGTCTGCGTACCTTTCTTTTTTTGCTGAAAAATCTTTCTACTAATACTACCGCAAAAAGCACCTAACTCTTTTATGGTATTTTTGCCTGCAAGCAGCCTTCTTCTCGCAGGTCTTTTTTTAGCTTCCGGTAGATTCATAACGGCGCTCGCAGAGAGTCCATATCCACACAGCGAGGGCGAAGAAGACTGTGGCGGCGCAGATAATCGCAAGGCTGAGCAGCCACGGATTGTTGGTTCCGTAGAGCAGCGTGTCCACCGGAAGCGAGATGAACAGGCCGAAGGGCAGCACGAAGATCAGCAGCGTGCGAATAAGAGCAGGATAGATGGCCAGCGGGTATTTCGCATAGGCTGAGAAGTTGTAAATAATCTGAAGCAGAGGCCCGCTGCGCTTGAAAATGAAGGCCAGCGCCGCCATCGACACCTTAAGCGAAGTGATGATCACCGCGCCGAAGACCGCGCCGATAATCAAAACGACGATGGCGCCGAAGGTTACTTTCACCGTGAGATTCAGCGCGCAGACTGTGATCAGCGCCACGCCGAGGATCAGCTCGCCGAAGCCCTCAGGCTGGAAGGTCTCGGCAAACACCTGGAACAGAACCGGCACCGGGCGCAGAAAATGCATGTCCATATCCCCATCCTTGACCCGGCGATAGGCTACAAGCCAGAACTCGTCGCTGAACAGGTGGTCGAGGCCTATAGGCATCATTGAGAAGCCATAGAAGAATCCGACCTCGGCCAGCGAATAACCCGCCAGCGTCGGAATGGCCTGCAAAATGAAATATACCGCAGCCAGGGAACAGAGGTTGGAGAAGAAGAAGGAAAACAGCGCTACGATCGTGTCCTTCTTGTATTCCAGACGGGAGATCATGCTGCGCTTGATACAGGTGAAATATAAATGAATATATCGCATATCAGCCTCCCTGCACCGTGACCTTGCGGATTGCGTGCGAGAACAGGAGCTTTGCAAACAGCTCCAGCACGATGATCCATGCCGCCGTCAGCGCGGTGGCGCGCAGCGATTCAGCAAGGTCGTATTTCATCATCAAAATCAAAATTGGGTTCTGGCTCATGCCGGCAAAGGGCATCCAATTCACGACCTCCCGCAGACCTGCCGGAAAAAATGACAGCGGAAGCAGCGTGCCGGAGAGAAATGAGACCAGCGTGACTTTGAGCGAATTCAAGCCCCAGCCGGATGAGGTGTAAAAGCAAAGCACGCCGAAGATGTATGCTATCGTATCGTTGAGAAGCGAAGCGCAAAGTCCGGCCAGCAGAAACAGCCCTAAATGAGCAAAAAAGGCAGGAAAGGTCAGCCCCGGCAGAAAGCCGAGGCTCGTAAGCGTCAGCAGTGCAGCGGTGTAAAACGGCAGACCGAACATTAACGTCATAGTGAGCAGGTTGCCGAGGCTGGTGGCGGCAAATTTCCCGCGGTAACTGATGGGCTTGATCAGATAGTTGCCGACTGTGCCCTTTTTGATGTCGGTGTTGATGTTCCAGAGTGTGTCGTTGTTGTAGGTCACAAAACCGAAGATCGTCGTCAACACAACGTATGAGATCATCTCACGGTAGGAAAAGCCGTGAATTACGGTATCAACACCCCCCTCGCTTGACCGGTAGACCGAGAGCCACAGAAAAATCATACAGGCAACCTCGCATACTGTGATTCCAGCCCAGATCAGGATATTGAAACGGAAGGCCATAGTGTCAATCGCACCGGCGCGGAGAAATGGCTTATACTTTTTCAGCATGCTCCGCCTCCTGCTGCTCCAGGATCGTCTTTACCACGTCGCCGATGGAAATATCTGTGATTTTCATATCCATGGCCCGCAGATCTCGGAACGCGTACTGAATCACCTGTTCCAGCGCAATTGCGTCCGCATCGAAGCGCAGCACCAGAAAACCGTCCTCCTGGGAGAGTGAAACCTCCGGGGAGAGCACGGGCGCGGTCTCGGCCAGGATATCCGCCGGGACGGTCAGCGTCAGGGTTTTGAGATTGCCGAATCGGTTTTTAAGGCTGGTCAACGGTCCGTCGTAAATGATAGTCCCCTTTTCCAGCAAAATGATACGCGAGCAGAGATCCTCGATGTCCGTCATATCGTGGGTGGTCAGAACGACCGTTGTGCCATAGGTCTTGTTAAGGGCGTGGATCGCAAGCCGAATCTTTTCCTTTACCAGCACATCCATTCCGATAGTGGGCTCATCCAAAAACAAAATGCTCGGATTGTGGAGCATCGACGCGGCAAGGTCCGCCCGCATGCGTTCGCCCAGAGATAGCGTGCGTACCGGCTGTGAGAGGAAGCGCGTTATGTCCAGCACTTCGCCAAGGAAGTCCATGCGCTCGGTGTAGTCGGCGTCAGGGATCTGGTATATCTCTTTGAGCACCTTGAAGGACTCGATCAGCGGAATGTCCCACCAGAGCTGAGTCTTTTGCCCGAAAACAACGCCGATGTGCTGGGCGACCTGCCGCCGTTTCCTATATGGCTCCACCCCATCAATGCGAACGCTGCCGGAGGTCGGCGTTAGGATGCCGCACATCATTTTGATAGTAGTCGACTTCCCCGCACCGTTGGCGCCGATGTAGCCTACAATCTCCCCGTCGGGAACGGAAAAGCTGATCCCGTCCACAGCCCGGACCTCGTCATATTTTCGTGAAAACAGTGTTTTCACCATCCCGGACAAGCCGTTTCCGCGGATCGGCTTTCGGAATACCTTTGTCAATTCATTTACTTCGATCATGGGCATAGCGTCCCCTTTTCTTTAATCAGATACAATCCTCTTTCTTTTAGCATAAAACCCGTTGTTTTTCAAGATATTTTTCATATTGGACTTGTAATGAAAAGTCCATTGTATAGCGGGCGGCCTTATGCTATAATGCTCGTAAGGCTTTTTTCCGAGATTTACCTAATAAAATGAAAGGAAATCGATTTATATGAGACACACAGGAGTTACTGCACGGGGAATAATCACGCCGATTTTCAAGCAGGGCGACGATCTGGCGTCGCAGGTATGCAGCAGCATATGCGACGCTGCCAGAGAAGAGGGGTTCGAGCTGCACGACAGAGACGTCGTTGCAGTCACAGAGGCGGTAGTCGCCAGAACTCAGGGAAACTACGCTACCTGCGAGCAGATTGCGGAGGACGTGCGCGCTAAGCTCGGCGGAGAGGATATGGGAATAGTATTCCCTATACTCAGCCGAAACAGGTTCGCCATACTTCTTCGTGCGATAGCTATGTCCTGCAAAAAGCTATACGTTCAGCTTTCTTATCCGGCGGACGAGGTCGGCAACGCTTTCCTCACCTGGGACGATATCGATGAGCGCGGAGTTGATCCGATGAGGGATTCCTTCGATGAAAAGTCCTTTGTTGAACGATTCGGCTCCGTCGGCAAGCACAGGTTCACCGGCGTTGACTACGTCCAGTACTACAAAAGCCTCGGAGATAATATCGAGATAATATTCTCGAACGACCCGAGATATATCCTCAACTATACGAAGAACGTCCTCTGCTGCGATATACACACAAGAGCGCGTACAAAGCGCATAATAAAGGCTGCGGGCGCAGAGCGCGTTTACGGAATGGACGATATTCTGACCTCCAGCGTCAGCGGCAGCGGATATAACGAGAAATACGGCATCCTCGGCTCCAACAAGGCCACCGAGGACAAGGTAAAGCTCTTCCCGCGCGATACTCAGCAGTTTGTCGACCGTCTGAGTTCTTTGCTCCTCGACGCAACCGGAAAACACATCGAGGTAATGATCTACGGCGACGGCGGATTTAAGGATCCTGTCGGCGGAATATGGGAGCTTGCGGATCCTGTCGTATCTCCCGCATACACTCCGGGTCTTGAGGGCACGCCCAATGAGCTGAAGATGAAATACTTCGCGGATAACGAGCTTTCCGAGCTTCACGGCAGAGAGCTTGCAGAGGCTATGAAGAAAAGGATTCGAGAGAAGGACGCCTCGCTCACAGGCAATATGCAGGCGCAGGGCACCACGCCCAGGAGACTGACGGATCTTTTAGGCAGCCTCTCCGACCTTGTTAGCGGAAGCGGCGACCGGGGAACTCCAGTCGTCCTCATCCAGGGCTACTTCACTAACTTCGCTACCGACTGACTTTATAGTGTCACCTTGGAAAGCTTGCAAGGGAGAAATTACGATGGTCGGAAAGTATAGGGTTGTAACGCTCTGCGGCAGCACAAGGTTCAAGGATGAATTTATGAAGGCTCAGAAGCGCCTGACTCTCGAGGGGAATATCGTCATCAGCGTCGGGCTTTTCGGTCATTCGGGCGATACCGAGGTCTGGGAGGGGATGTCAGAGGACACCCTTACCCGTACCAAAGAGATGCTGGACGATATGCACAAGAGGAAAATTGATATGGCTGACGAGATATTCGTGATAAACGCCGGAGGATATATTGGCTCCAGCACTCGCTCTGAGATAGAATACGCCGTTGCCGCAGGCAAGGCAGTTAAATATCTTGAGCCGCCTCGCGGATGACGTCCGCTCTACGAAGCGTAGCTTGCCATTCAGGCGCATCTATGACATAATTCTTCATAAGGAGGCTGATTTATGGATAGATACGTTACCGGAGCAGTGATACGCAAGCTGCGCGAGGCAAAGAAGATGACGCAGGATGAGCTCGCGGACAGGCTCTATGTCAGCGGCAAGGCGGTCAGCAAATGGGAAACGGGTCACGGCTTCCCTGACATTAGCCTGATTGAGCCGCTTGCCGCCGCTCTCGGCATATCCGTGATCGAGCTGCTCTCCGGAGAGGAAATAACGAACCGCAACCGCTCATCAAATATGCTGAGAGGCAGATTCTACGTTTGCCCTGTCTGCGGTAACGCGATACACTCTGTCGGCGAGGCGGTCGTAAGCTGCTGCGGAATAACGCTTCCCCCCTGTGAGTCGGAGCCGTCCCATGCGGAGCATCTTATTAAAATAGAGAGCGTGGAGGACGAATACTACGTTACGGTCGAGCACACGATGACGAAAGAGCATTATATCTCCTTCATCGCCGCAGTCTCGGATAACCGTATTCAGCTTGCTAAGCTCTATCCGGAGGGAAACGCCGAGGCGAGATTCAAAAGAGACTGCGTAAGGAAGCTGTACGCCTTCTGTAACCGCCACGGTCTGTTTGAAGCGCGGATATAAAAGGGATGGAATTTATTTGACTATAGAGACAGAGCGCCTGCTTATCTATCCGATAAGCGACGAGGCTATGAGAGAGCTTATAAGCAGCGAGACAGACCCCGAGCTTAAAAAAGCGTACTCGGAGATGCTGCAAGGCTGTATAAACGAGCCTGAAAACAGAATATGGCACGCCGTCTGGTTTTTGGAGCTTAAGTCTCAGCCCGGGACTGTCGTCGGCGACCTGTCCTTCAAGGGGATTTGTACTGGCGGAGCCGTAGAGATTGGCTACGGTCTTCGTGACGGTTTCTGCAAAGCGGGCTATATGCGCGAGGCTGTCCGGGCGGCGGTAAGCTGGGCTCTATCTCAGGAGGGCGTGTTGAGAGTCGAGGCGGAGACAGAACCAGGAAACTCAGCCTCTCAGAAGTTGCTTGCCGCCTGCGGCTTCGTTCCGACCGGAACAGAGGGCGAAGAAGGACCGAGATTCGTATTTAAGCATACCTCAATAGATATTTCAGCTAAGCGAGAGGGAGGCGAGATACCTGAATGAGATAAGGCGCGGGACAGAGGTTCCGGAAAACGCCGATTTTGCCGTTATTATCAGCGGGCACGAGCTTGAGCCGTTTTTCCATAAGGGAGATACCGCGTTTTTCGAGCGGGACTGCGAGCTTGAGGACGGCGACGTTGGTCTCTTCGAGCTTAGCGGCAGGGCGCTGATCAGGCAATACTGCGAGGACAGCGAGGGCACTGTCTACCTGTTTGCCGTTAACCGAAAGCTGAAACGGCTCGACGCTAAGCTCTCAAAAGAGGATACTCCCATTCTGCTCGGAAAGCTCATACTTCCCTCGCCAATTCCTCTTCCGTAAAAAAATCACCCCGAAAGGTTTCGGGGTGATTTTTTCTGGTTTATTACTCGGCTAAGGCTCTCATGATGAAGGTCACGGCCTGCGCTCTGTTGCAGTTGGCTCCGGGATCAAACGTCTCTGCCGTCTTCCCCTTCGTGACGCCTTTCTCTACCGCCCAGAGTACAGCCTTCTCGTAGTAGCTTCCGGTCTTTACGTCCGTGAACGGATTCTCGCTCGCCGCGACCTCCGGCTCGCCCATAGCTCTGTAGAGGAACGTCACTATCTGCGCTCTCGTGCAGTAATCGTCGGGCGCAAACGTCTCTGCCGTCTTCCCCTTCGTTACGCCGTTTTCTACAGCCCAGAGCACAGCCTTCTCGTAGTAGCTTCCGGCTTTTACGTCCGTGAACGGATTCTCGCTCGTCGTGACCTCAGGCTCGCCCATCGCTCTGTAAAGGAACGTCACTATCTGCGCTCTCGTGCAATCGTCGAGCGGTGCGAAATGAGTCGAATCCTTGCCCTTCGTGATGCCCTTATCAACTGCCCAGTATACCGCGTCGTAGTAGTATGCCTTTTCGTCGGTCACGTCTACGAATTTCTTCCCGCCATCAGGATCCTCCGGGTTGTCGGGATTCTCCGGGTTATCCGGGTTTTCAGGATCGTCGGATACGGGATCGGGCTTGGTAGGATCGGTCGGAACGTCGATAGGCTCGGGAGCGGGAGTTGCCTTCTTTGTGACAGTCACGTTACATTCTGCGGTAAACCCGCCGTCCTCTGTGGTTACGGTAATGACAGCGCTGCCCTCGGCAACGCCGATGACGTTTCCGTTCTCATCCACGGTCGCAACGGACTCGTCGGAGGAGGTCCACGTCACGTTCCTGTTGAGCGCATCCTCGGGCTCGACCTTTGCCTTAAGCGCGGCGGTGTCGCCCACATAGATCGAAAGTGTCTCGTTAAGCGTTACTCCGGTTACTGCTACGCTCGCAAGTGTTATCTTCTCGGGATCCGCTGCCTCGAGAGCGTCATCAAGCTCCAGCGTGGTAACTGTCACGACGGCCTCATCTGCAAGAGTTCTTGTGAACTGCAGCGTTGCAACTGTGCCGCCCGCTGCTATCTTTTCTGCGGATGCGTAGCCAACTGTTATCGTTCTCGATTCCTCGTCTACAAGGACAGAGGAGAGCTCAACGGCGCTGGATACGCTGTCGGCAACGTAGGTAAGGTTTTCGTCGTACTCGACGGTGATTAGTCCGTTGTTGGAATCGGCGTCAGCAGTGACCTTAATGGTTACTGTCTCGGAGTCCTCAACGATCTCGCGGTCCTCGATCTCCGCGGCGTTCAGGTTTCCTTCGGGAGCCTTGCCGAAGTCAAGCTTTTCAAGGCTCTCTGCAGGTTTTGCTTTGTTAAGCTGATTAAACTCGGGCAGACTTACAGGCTCCTCTTCAAGCATTATATCCTTCGGTAGCACTCCGGACTCATAGACTCCGGCGACCGGCCATACGCCCTCTGCAAACTCTCCGAGCTTATAGACGTTTCCGTCTCCGTCAGCCATGATCACTTCAACGAAGTTGTCCGCCTTATTGAAGCGGTTCCAGTATATGTTCACACCGTCAAAGTAGAGCGACTGCCAGTAGTCGATATCTACTCCTTCGCCCATTATGAGCACGGGCTCACATCCGAGGTCATAAAATTCATCTTCGAACTCCAGCACAGCGGCTGTATATACGATTCCATAGTCGTCGATGAGGAGTATTATATCGTAGCTCGTTTCTTCATCGTATGCAGCCGAGGTCATATATGCTGTTCCTACTATGCTCTGACCGTATATGCTTTCCGAGAAGTCGAAGTAACCTGCAAACCCGGCGGTCGTCTTGTCGACAACTATGACGGACGATCCATAGGCACCAAGGAGATAGTCCTCTCCGAGGCTGGGCGCGGCGCAGAGATCTAAGAATCCTATAGCAGACTCGCCTATCTCGGTGAACTCCCACGTGCTCTCGTCGACAGTATAGAGCACCGAAGAATACTCGTCGGTATCAACTGTAGCTGCATAAAGCGTTCCGTTTACGTCGTAGCATGCTGCACTGAATTCAAGCCTGGCGTTCTCAGCGTTGAGCTTTTCATACTCGGGCAGTGAACCGATATCGTATCTGGCGAACCATACCTCGCCGTTCTCATCCCAAACGATCCCGTTAAGCTCCTTGTGCAAAATCAATACAGTCACAACGCATTCGTCATACGCCTCGGGGTCGAGGGCAGACGTGGCCCTGATCGTGGCTGTGTCGCCGTCTTTGCCGGATACGTTCTTTACGAGTCCGGTCTCGTCAACGGTTATCGCCTCGCTGTCGGAGCTCCATGTAACGCTCTCATCCGTTCCCCAGGGGTCAACGTCTACGCTGAGCTGGAACTCGCCGTTGTTGACGATGACTATCTCGTTGTCGCTAAGGTGGACCTTAACGTCCTCGTTCTGCTCCTCCTCCCAATTGAGGTTGAGCTTATAGGTGGTGTAGTTCGCGGCATAGTCGTAAATCTGTACGAGGAAGTGGGCGCACTCGGTCTCCACTTCGGTTATGGCAAACACGCTCTCGGCGCCCTCTTCAGCGGAAGCGTCGGAACCTGTTATATCAATGAATCCGTCCTCATCGCCGTAGTAGTAGTCCTCGTCAGCGACGACTACAGCGGCGACGTAGTGGTTATCGAAAGCAGTTACGTTGATCCCTGTCAGCGTATCTCCGTCCATAACAGGCTCGGCGGAGACGAATTCAGGAGCAACGTTATCGACTGTCATAGTGTAATCATAATAGTTTTGAGCATCCTCTATCTGACTGACGGCTTCCCAGTCGACGTCGCCGTCCTCGACGTAATACTCAGGCACCATCTCAAAGCGTATATAGAGCTCGTCGCCATCCTCAAGAGAAGCGTATTTCTTGAGGAGATTGAGGCTGTATGACTTGCTCATCCACGTCTCCTGATTATAGTGGTAATAAACGGAATTTCCTGCGCCTGTACGAACATCAGAAAGAACTGTTGTAGTTCCTTCCGCATCGGTTTTTTCCGCGTAGAAGCGGGACGCTCCGAAATTCCTTATCGCGGTAAAGGTGAAAGAGCTGAGCGTGGAGTCGGGGCTGAATGCGTTGCGCTCGGGCATATACGATTCGTCCTCAACTATCGGGTTCCCGTAAAGCTCGTATTCGCTGTTCTCACCTGCGGGTAAGAAGTAGAAGCCGAATTCCTCGCTAAACGGCACGTACTTATTGCCGTTAAGTATCTCGTAGCCGGTATCGAACATGCTTGACTCAAGCCAGCTTCCGTAGTAGCCGAGCACTGGGATGGAGTGGATCTCGATAGGATCGGCGCCCTCCTCTGCCTCGGCTTCCGTGGGCTGAGCAGCGGCGTAAACGTAGCCCTCTACGTAGTTGCCGCATATATCGTAGTCGTCAAGGTTATAGAATTGAACATAAACGGATATTTCCTTTGAGCCGCCAGCCGGAACTGTTAGATCGGCGGTGTTGGCATAGGTCAGAATAAGATATGCGTCGTAGGTGGTTATCGCGCCGTCGCCGTCCATGTCGGCGAAGGTGTCGTCGGCAAGCTCCGTACCCTTGACGACATAATCGAGAACAGCCTGCGCGTCGAGAGCGTTGAGCTCCCCGTCTCCGTTCACGTCTATCAGCATATCGGCGAGCTCGCTGTCGACGTAAGTAACGCCGTCGACAACGTAAGTAACGTCGGCGAAAAGAGGAACAGTGTCCTTAACTCTGATGACGTCGGAAAGGAAATCCTGAGTGAAGAAATCCGCGCTGAGATCGTAGGTCACGTCCTCATCGGAGAAGTTGTTAATGGTAAACTTGAAGCTGTATTCTCCGTTTCGGTCGGGGTCGTCGCCGAGCTCGACCTTGACCTTGCCGTCGGCTGCACAGGATGTCGCCTCAGCGTCCATCTCAATATAGGAGCGGGCGGAGACCGCAGCGTCGACTCTGGCAAGTCCGGCGCCCTGCTTCATTACTGAGTAGTAATTGCCATTTTCATCCGTAAGAGGCTCGGCTGTGGACATAAGAAGACTCTGAACGAGGAAACGCTCTGACTTTCCGGTCTTGGCTACGAGATCGTTCTCGCTGATATACTGAGCGACGAGAGCGGAAAGTCCCGCCACCTGAGGAGCAGCCATTGAGGTGCCGCTCATAGTCTCGTAGCTCTTGCCGCCGGGCTTAGAGCCGTCGACCGAGTATATGCTGCCGCCGGGCGCCGTGATCTCCGGCTTGAGCGAAAGGTCGCTGGGAACTCCCCAGCTCGAGAATTCTGACATCGTGTAGTAACCCGGATCGTTTACTACGACACCGGCCTTGTCGTTGATCGTAAGCGTGCCGGTATAGTAGTTGATACTATTCTCGCCAACGGTCAGTGTTCCTGCCTCGCCTGCTCTGAGAATAGCTCCTACGTTCTGGGTCACGGAAATAACCGGTGCGGTGTATTTATAATCGCTTAGAATCATGCTGATGACGCCGGACTGGTTGTTCACTATAATAACTCCGGCGGCGCCCGCCTCAACGGCGGCGTTCGCTTTTTCGGAGAAGGTCGTAGTACCGCGATTGCAAACCGCTATTTTACCGCTAACAAGCTCTGCGGCGGCTGAAAATTCATCGGCTGAGCCAACGCTGTCTATGTAAACGTACTCGTGATCCCCGGCTATAGTAACGATAGGCTCGTTGCTGTAGTCGCTCTCGGTGAAGCCGAATTTCTCTTCGCCGCAGTCGATGGTGAGATCGGTTTTGCCGATATTATCAACGGAGGCGACAGTGAATGCGTTTGCATATGAGCCGGGTGAACCGCCGGTGAAGTAGTTATTATCCTCGGCATAAGTGCCGTATGAACCGTATCTGGTCTGAGCAGCCCAGTCGTAAGCGTTGCCCATTGAAATGGTAACGGTGGTATCGGAGGACTCAAGGTTGTCCATTATCTTCTGATACTCTTCGTTCTCGTTTTTCGCGAAGCCGGGGGCTGCGGAGCCGAGGGAGAGGTTGACTGCGTCGGCTCCGAGAACGATAGCGTCCTCAATTGCGACCATATAATCGGAATCATAGGCTCCGCCGTTCTTTCCGAAGACC
>JAEEGL013646952.1_pt1 | contig 12594 bp, 9 predicted proteins | sample 9134231 | NCBI WGS metagenome assembly JAEEGL01 (sample SAMN16246548, study PRJNA631951) | gut metagenome | biome: gut microbiome; feature: rumen; material: fiber-attached | host: Bos | place: Iran: Karaj | collected 2018-10
ACTCTTGACATCCGCTCGTGGACGTTGTCGAAGTCTATCACTACTGTCGAATCTTTCTTGGGGGCTTTCTTGGGGTCCTTGAACAGGTCGTCGACGGCTTTTGACTTATAGGGGCTGTCATACTTGCGCAGAGGAAGCTTGATCAGGTAGTACCTGGCTCCTCTGGGGTATGAGGTGGCCGTGGGATTGCCGATGATGTACATATCTTTTCCGTCGGGGGTGAAGAGCGGCTGCTGCTCCACTGAGGCGGAGTGGGTGAGGTTTTTCAGGCTGCCGTCGTTCAGGTTGAGTATGTAGATGTCCGGCTCGAATCTGTTCATTGCCTCGAAGGCCAGGTAGTTGTCGTCGAACGAGAATGTAAGGGTGTAGCCTTCGAACGACCAGAACTCGGCTTCAGCGACCTTGGCGGTGGTGCCGGCCTTGATGTTGTGGAGCATTACGGAGTGGCTGCCGTCGATGAAGGCGATCAGTTCGTGCTTGTGGCTTACGACCATATCTGTCACGTTGTTCTGTGAGAGATAGACGGGCGTTTCTGACGAGCTGCCGTCGGCGGCTATCTTGAAGAGGTCGGTCCAGCCTTTGTCGGTCCTTATGTAGTACAGGGTGCTGTCGTTGGCCCAGGCTACGTCTTCGACTCTTTCATCAGCGGGGGTCTCGAGTTTCTGCAGGTATTTGCACTTGATGTCTGAGATATAGAGGCCGCCGCGGATGGCGAAGGCGAATTTCTTGCCGTCGGGAGAGACGTCGGCCGCACTGGGGGTCTGGCCTGAGAAGGAACGGCGCACTTCGACGCTACCTGAAGCTACTGCTATCTGCGGCACGGTGACTTTGCCGCTGGCAGGCTCGAGTACGTTGATCTCATAGTCTTTGAGGAACACTATGGCTGAGCCGCCGGCTGCGATGGAAGGGTACTGCACTGAACGGTCGAAGTTCGTGAGCTGCTGAGGCTTGCCGCCCTTGACGTATTTCACGATGTTGGACTCTTTGTTCAGCTCGTCGCTGACATAGTAGATGTTGCCTGCCTTGTCGGCCATAGGCCACTGGTCCTTGCCGATGTAGTCGGTCAGTTCGCTGTATGTCTTTGTCTTGGGATTCCAGCTTTTGATGTTGGGGTTGTGGTCGCCGACGTAGCGCTTACGGGTGGGGAAGCTGATGCTTTCCATCGATTCGTTGAAGAGGTATTCTCCTGTGGCGGGATTCTCGACGAGGTTGACTATGGTGTTGAAGTATCCGTCGAACATCAACTGGGGGGTGCCGCCTGCCACTGCTACTTTATAGGTGGTCTTGCGGGCGCTGCCGCGGGTTGATTCGAAGTGTACCCACTTGGAGTCTGCCGACCAGGACACGGGGACGTCGGCGGCTTCGTGGAAGGTCAGCTGTACTGCCTGTCCGCCGGCGACGGGCACGACATAAACGTCGTTGTTACCTTGTATGTTTGAGCTGAATGCCAGCCATTTGCCGTCGGGGGATACGAGAGGGGAGTCCTGCTCGCCGGGCATTGTGACGACTGCGGTGGCCTGTCCGCCGGATGCAGGAACGGAATAGATGTCTCCGTCGTAGCTGAAATAAATCTGCTTTCCGTCAGGAGAAAGCGACGGGTGCGATGCGAATCTGATGTTGTCGGCGTGGGCGAGGGCAGGGATGGCTGCCAGTGCGATGACGACAAGGAGGAACTTCTTCATATCGTTATGCTTTAGATATTGATGTCTGGGGCGGGTTGCTGCCGTTTCTTTGGGCAGGAGTGCAGCTCAAGAGGGCAAGCACAAGCACGCAGGCTGCGATGATGGCGTATAACAGTGCTTTGAGAGTCGGGCTTTTCTTTTTCTTCATATCGTGCTGTCTTCTCTTTATGGGGACAAAGATAAGATTAATATGTAACTTAGCGTCATTAATCAATGAACCGACTATGACACTGAAAGAAGCCATCGTGGCGCGCCATTCTGTCCGGAACTACAAAGAGGAGCCCCTTCCGGAAGATATCATCGGCATCCTCCGTGACAAAATCAATGAGTACAACGCTGAAGCGGGGCTGCACATCCAGCTTGTGACCGAGGAACCAAAGGCCTTCAGCGGTATTATGGCCTACGGTTCTTTCTCCGGTGTGAGGAACTATTTCGTTATGGCCGGCAGGAAGGGTGATGACCTTGACGAGAAGATCGGCTGGTATGGGGAGCATCTCGTGCTGCTGGCTCAGTCCCTCGGTCTCAACACCTGCTGGGCCGGCATCAGCTACAGCAAAATTGCCGGCACGTACGAGCTCTCAGAAGGCGAGAAGATAGGCTGCTACATAGCTCTGGGCTACGGCACGACGCAGGGCCACGGCCACAAGGTCAAGTCCGTCCAGGATGTCAGCAATGCCGGCGAGTCGACCCCTCAATGGTTCAGGGATGGCGTAGAAGCCGCCCTGCTGGCACCCACCGCCGTCAATCAGCAGAAATTCTTCTTCGAGTACCAGTCCCCCAAAGACGGCAGTTCCCTCCCCGTCGTCGCCGCCAGGCCGGCCTTCTCAATGATCGGCTACACCCGTATGGACCTCGGCATCGTCAAGTACCACTTCGCCCTCGCCGCCGGCACCGACAATTTCCGGTGGGCGTAAAGGGGCGGCGGCTCGCGTAGCTCTTTGTGTGTGCGCCAGCATCCTCGCCTGTAGGTATTCCCAGAGGGTTCTTTCGGCGCACACCACCCCCTGGGGCAGGGGGTGTGTTCCGATTACCCATTCTGGAATGCAGTCTGGTGGGGGTCAGTGGCGCACACTATCTGTGCTGTGTATTTCAGTCCTTGCGTAAGCCATTGTTGAAGATTATTGCTTACCTTTGGTGGAAAACCTATTCTTTAACGATATGAAGTTTATCCGCTATTGTATTTTGTCCGGAGTGGCGCTGCTGGCGTCCATTTCCGCGCTGGCTCAGGAAGGCCAGATTCCCATTTATCTTAATACGGCCTATACCTTCGAGGAGAGGGCGACTGACCTTGTGTCACGCCTGACGCTCGAGGAGAAGCAGGCGCTGCTCGGCAACAATATGGCTGCAGTTCCCCGCCTTGGCGTGAAGGGCTACAATGTGTGGAGCGAGGCTCTTCACGGAGTGCTTTCCGGTGCCAACCCGTCAGTGGGCATCCAGGGCCCGTCATCATTCCCGAACAGCGTGGCTACCGGTTCGACCTGGGACCCCGCTCTTGTGGAGCGTATGGCATCTGCCATCGCCGATGAGGCCCGCGCTATCTTCCAGACCGGAACCAAAGGCCTGACATTCTGGAGCCCGGTGGTGGAACCCGTGCGTGACCCCCGCTGGGGACGTACCGGCGAGTCGTACGGCGAGGATCCCTTCCTTGCGGCTGAAATGGCCCGCGGCTTCGTGCGCGGCCTGATGGGCACTGATCCCAAGTATCTCAAGGCCGTGCCTACCGCAAAACACTACTTCGCAAACAACAGCGAGTTCGACCGCCACGTCAGCAGCTCCAATATGGACAGCCGCGACCTGCGCGAGTTCTATACATATCCCTATAAACGCCTGATCGAGGACGAACATCTGCCCTCAATTATGTCGTCATACAACGCCGTCAACCACGTGCCGACCTCAGCCAGCGTCTTCTACCTCGACACCCTGGCCCGTCGTACCTGGGGTATGAAAGGCTATGTAACAGGCGACTGCGCTGCCATCCAGGACATCTGGGACGGCCACTACTTCGTGGATACACGCGAGCAGGCCACTGCCGCCGGACTCCACGCAGGAGTTGACTCAGACTGCGGAAGCGTTTATCAGAGATATGCCATCAGCGCCTACGAGCAGGGCATCCTCCCGATGGCCGAGATCGACCGTGCGCTCATCAATATGTTCACCATCCGTATGCGCACCGGCGAGTTCGATCCCGAGCAGATGGTGCCTTACACCAAGTTCGAGCCGTCACGCGTGAACTCACCTGCCAACCAGGCTCTCGCGGCCGAGCTTGCAGTACGCACTCCCGTCCTGCTGAAGAACGACCACCAGGCACTGCCTATCGATGCATCCAAGCTCAAGAGCATCGCCCTCATCGGCCCGCAGGCTGACGACGTGGAACTCGGCCCGTATTCAGGACGTCCCGAGGCAACATCGATGATCTCTCCCTATGCGGGTGTCACCAAATGGCTCAAGAACAAAGGATATGACGTAGATGTTATGCTCGCTACAGGCGGCGACATCAAGAGCAAGAGCAACCTGCTCTACATCGCATACTTCGAGATTGAGAAGACCGACGGCTCAGTGACCCGCTACGACGCAACCAAGTACACTGCATCAGCAGAAGGCATCACCGTCGGTTCCGGTATGGGTACCGAGGAGCAGGTGCGCAGCATTGACGACGGCACCTGGACTGCCTATGACAATGTCGACATCACCAACATCGAGAACATCACCGTCGGCCTCAATATCCCCACCGAGGGCGGTATCGTGGAAATCCGCGTCGGCGGACCTGACGGCAACCTTATCGGCCGCATCGAGGCCACCAAGTCTTCAGGAGCCCGCGTGGGCGGCGTTTACGGCGCCAGCATGCCGATGAAGACCAATGCCCTCAAGCTTGGCTACAACGGTCCCCAAACCGTATATCTCGTCTACAAAGCTCCTCAGGACGCTCCGATCGACGAGGCTACCATCGAGATGGCCCGCAAGGCTGACGTAGCCGTTGTCTTCGTCGGCACCGACGAGAACACCGCCACCGAAGAGGCCGACCGCCTTACCCTCAACCTCCCCGGCAACCAGCTCTCACTCATCAAGGCAGTCGCCGCCGTCAATCCCCGCACCATCGTCTATATGCAGACCCTCGGCTGCGTAGAGGTAGAAGAGTTCTGCCATCTGGCCAACATCCCGTCAATCATCTGGACAGGCTACAACGGTATGGCGCAGGGCGAGGCCGTTCCCCGCATCCTCTTCGGAGAAGTATCACCTGGCGGCAAGCTCAACGCCACCTGGTTCAAGACCGTGAAGGACCTTCCGGCCATTACCGACTACAACCTGCGCCGCAGCTCCGGCAATGTCGGCCGCACCCTCTGGTATTTCAATCGCGAGGTTTCTTATCCGTTCGGCTATGGCCTCAGCTACACTACTTTCGAATACAGCAATTTCCGCATCAGCAAGAGCAACATTACTCCTAACGACGTGGTTACTCTCAGCGTGGATGTCACCAACACCGGCAAGTACAGCGCTGACGAGGTAGTCCAGATCTATGTGGCTACTCCCGACAGCCCTGCTGCTCTCGAGCGTCCCGCCAAGCGTCTGAAAGGCTTCAAGCGCGTGACTATCCCCCGCGGCCAGACCCGCACCGTCAGCATCGACATCAAGTGCTCTGACCTCTGGTTCTGGGATATGAACGCTGAGCGTATGACCTTCGACCAGGGCCGCTACGTATTCGAGTTCGGTTCTTCATCTGCTGATATCCGTGGCACTGTCAGCGCCAATATGTCCGGCAAGCTCGACCTCAAGCTCAAGACACTCTGGGCAAGCACCGACGCCAATATTCTTCGCATCGGCGAGACAGCCCACGCCAGCTTCTCAGCCTGCCTCAACGACGACAGCTTCGACACCACTGCCCGCGGCACCTGGCGCAGCAGCAATCCTTCAGTGGCCTCTGTAGCTGCTGACGGCACCATCACCGCCCTCTCTATGGGTGTGGCAACAATCACCTGCACAGCAACTGTGGGTGGAGTTACCAAGGAAGACTCATTTGCCATCAAGGTTATGCCCGAGATGAGCCTGGCAAGCCTCAAGGTCGGCGGCAAGGCCGTCAAAGCCGGAGATGCCGCCCAGCTCAGCTACGTGCTCAAGGCTGGTAAGGCCCCTGTCGTAGAAGCCGTTGCCAAAGACCCTGCAATTGCCGTCAACGTGAAACAGGCAGCTGCCGTTCCCGGCACAGCAGTCATCACTCTGGCTGATGAAAACACCGGCGACAGCCGCGAAATCGCTGTAGGCTTCGGAACCAAGGGCGTTTCTGACACCTTCCAGAAAGCCGCTCTCGGCAGCCAGTGGAACTGGGTGCGCGAGAATCCCGCGCTCTGGTCGCTGAGCGAGCGTCCCGGCTCGATCGTGCTGACCAGCGCCAAGGGCGATATCGCAGGTGCCGGCAATGATGCGCAGAACATCCTGCTCCAGGAAGCCAATGCAGACTGGACCGTAGATACCAAGCTGACCTGCCTTTCTGCTCCGGCCGCTCCGGCACAGAACGCAGGCCTCGTGGCATATCAGGACGATGACAACTTCGTCAAGTTCGCCTATGGCGCAGCAATGGCTATGCGACGCAACGCCGATGCTCCCGCAGCTCCCGCCGCCGGACAGCTTCAGCTGGTAGTAGAGGAGAACGGAGCCCAGAAGGCAGCAGTACGCGTGCCTATGGAAGGCATCATCGGTGCCAACAACGTCATCTGGCTCCGCCTCGTGAAGAAAGGCGACAACTACACCGCTTTCTATTCTGTGGACGGCAAGAAGTTCACTGAAGCTGGTTCGGCACAGATTGTGCTTAAAGACGTGCAAGCCGGCCTTATCTGCTGCGATGGCGTAATGATGCAGATGGGCAGAGGGTTTGGAGGCGCTGCAATGCAGATGCCGACAGCAGCTCCGCTCAAGGCCGCATTTGACGACTTTAAGATAACAAGCAGCGGACTTAAATAATGAATTTTCTGCGGACCATATTTACGAGCTTCCTGCTCCTGTGCGGCATAAGCGCCGCCAGAGGGCAGGAAGTCCGTTTATATGCAGCAGTTCCCGATTCTGCCGGATTCGTGGCAGTGGGAGAGGTGTTCGCACATCTTGACGCCGACGGCAACGTCCTGGATACAGTCAGCCTGGATGTTCCCATCATTTCGCTGGCTGAACTTGACGGCTGGTATTATGGCATCGACACCGTCGGGAAAGAGATACTGATGATCCACGAGACAGGCGTGGTAGTCGCCCATATCGAGCCCCCGATGGCCGGACGGCTGCGGGCCATAGCCTCGGACGAGGCGACTCTGTGGGCTGTCACCGATGCAGGGGAGATCCTCCGTTCCGACAACGGTTTTATGTGGACCATCAAGGATTTCAACGCTGAATATGCCGGTTTCTATCCCCGGATGGATCTGCGCGCCGTGGCTGCAGGAGGCGGAAGCGTAATGGTCGCTGGCCTCACTCCGGACGGACGCCCCGCGGCATTCACCGCTTCCGGGAGCGGCAGCGTATGGAGCGAGCGCCTTTTGAATTACACCAGGCAGGGGAGACCCCTCAATCTTCACGGTGTTCCCGTGGCCCTGGCGTTCGACGCCATACAGGATTCCTTCTATCTGCTTTGCGAAGAAGGCCTGATGTTCCGGATGCCCTCTTGCTCACACTGCAACAGCCTTGACATCTACCCGGTGGCGACACTCTATGCGCGAGTTCCGCTGGGCTTCGATGTCCTGATACTGGGCAATGACGGCTACAGACTTCTGGAGAAGCCCTGAGCAGTCAGTCCCGGATATAAGAAAACCCCCTCGGGCTTCGGCCTCAGAGGGGGTTTCCTTATTCGGGGAGGAGTCTAGAAAATACCGCCGCCACCTTGCGGAACATCAGTCGGAGCGGGATCCGGTGAGCTCAGCCTCTTGTAGACATTCTTGTCACGATATACCCAGGTTCCGTCCTCGTCTTCCTCGGTCGATTCGGAAGTAATGGTAAGAGTGTTGCCGGAAACGATGAACGTAACAGTTTCGCCTTCATACGTAGCCTTATTGTTTTCGATGGTCACGGTCAGAGAAGTAATCTGTTTCCAGTCACTTTTTTTCGGGCTCCACTCGTATGATGTGAACAGGTAGTCATTGCCATCGATATGGCTGATATCCAATTTCATATCATAGTCCGATTGGGGATTTGCAGGATCGAAAGTGGCGCTTTCAGAATCCATAAGTTCTCCATTGAGATACTCTTCCCAGCTGTACTGGGTAAGCCCCCACGTGCCAACGATGTTTGAAATACCGCCACCGGAACAAGAAGCCATAAGGCAAACGGTAGCTACTAGGGATAGGGTCAGAAAGATTTTTTTCATAGGTATTAAGTGTTGTTGGTTTGTCTTAGGTTTCAATTGTGGGTTTGACTCTACAAATATAACAATAATAAACGAGTTATACAACTGCGTCGCAAGCACATTCCCGGATGCGTGTCAGTCGCGCCAGATGCCTTTCCAGAAGGTGTCGGGGAGGCAGATGTTGCTGACGGCGACTGCATCCTTGAACAGAGGGGCGATTTCCGCGTCCGTGAAGCCGGCGATGCCGCAGCCGATGCGGGTCACGAGGAAGCGCATCCCGGGATGCGTCCTGGCAAACTCGATGAAATCGTCGACGTAAGGCTTGATGGTCTCCACACCGCCCTGCATAGTCGGGATGGCGTAGCACTGCCCCTGCAGCCCCACACCCTGGCCCCAGACGGCACCGAACTTCTCAAGAGCTATCCTCGCCGCACCTCCGCCGTGCATTCCGCCAAGATTGCTGCCGAATACGAAGATTTCGCCGTCGGCAAGTTTTGAAATATAGTTGGGCGTTACTCTGTTATCACTGTCAAACGGCATATCCATAGTCCAGATTGTTTATGAAGCTAAAGTTATGAAAAATCCTTATCTTTATTTAAACATTAGGTAAGAACAATGAGACCCCTGATTGCATCCTGTGGACCGGACTCTGAGAAGTGCGATGTTTCAATTGCGACGAAGAACTATGGCCAGTAATTCCGATCTTGTACAGTATATCTGCGACCAATGCTCGGGCGCGGGAATCATCGACGTCAAGAAGATGATGGGCGACTACTGCATCTATTGCAACGGCATCCTTTTCGGCCTCATCTGCGACAACAACCTTTACGTCAAGGTTACAGAACCCGGCAAGGCCGTGCTGCGCGAACTGGAGCTGCGCCCGCCTTATCCAGGCGCCAAGGCCCACTTCTACATCAGCGACATCGATGACCGCGACTACCTCGCCTCCCTAATCAAGGCCACGCTCCCGGCCCTTCCGCTGTCCTCTCGCTCTTCGCGTGTGCGCCAGCACCCTCGCCTGTAGGTATTTCCAGAAGGTGATCTCGGCGCACACTACCCCCTCGGGCAGGGGGTGCGTTCCGGTTACCCCTTCTGTAGTGTTGTCTGACGGGGGGCAGCGGCGCACACTAAAAAAGTAATCTATTTGTTGATCCGGATGACCCTCACGCCGCTCTGGCTTTTGACGCCGCTGATGTATTGCGTCAGCGGGGTGGGGTTGATGATGACCTTGTCGGCCGAGGTGGAAGCGTGGATGAAGGTGAGGGTGTCACCCTGCCGGAGGGCGATGCCGATGTGGGCGATGTCAAGGCCGGCGACGGTGCTGGTGAAAGCGATGATGTCGCCGCTGCGGATGTTCTTGGCGCAGGCGGCAAGGGAGGCTTTGGGGATGTACCAGTAGCTGCGCGACTGAAGATCCTGCTCCACGCTGCGGATCTTCGCGACATTTGCCGGACTGTTGCTGAGCTGCTTGTATGACGAAGGATGCGTCGACATAAAGCTGAATTTCTGGGCGAGGGGAGAGCCGCCGCACTCCTTGGTGACCTCCTTGAAAAAGCCGTTGTCAGCTCCCTGCACAATCCACTCGGAAGTATAATGCAGACGCGAAGTGTAGCCGTCGACGACGCCGTCGCGATAGCGCAGCGTAGCCAGACGGTCGATGTAGGAATTGAAAGAAGGCTCATCGTCCTTCGCAGTCAGGGCGAGCGCAAGGCACATCTCCACAAAAAGGATACAGTCGGTCTCGCGAAGGTTGACTGTCAGGCGTTCGGGCTCCTGCTCCAGAGTGCCGGCGACGTAAGGCGTGCCGAGGAACTGCCTGGCAACCTTTACGATGAGCTCGTCCATCGGAAGGTCGCGGTCAGCCGAGACGGCCGACATCACCTCGTTGAAGCGGTCAACGTCACGCTGGGTGAAACGCGCATCACCCTTTCCGGTGGCCGATGCGCTGATGACCAGGCCGAAAAGGGCGATGAACAGTATAATCGTGCGTTTCATTGGCTCAGCTTGTCAGATGAGTCAGGCTATAACAAAAATCTTACCGGGCAGGAGTGTTCCTTTCGTATTTGTAGCCCATCTTGTCGGTGGCCCACTTGATGAAATACTTCATATTCGGACCGTCGGTGTGGCCGCCCGTGTGCTGACGCCAGGCAAGTTCGCCGTCAAGCAGGTCGGTGAGAGGCTCGGGCATCGGAGTGTTGCGGTAGTCGTTGCCGACTCCGAGGTCCTTGGCGCCCAGAAGCTTGAAAGCCTCGCCGGCTGCGACAGTAGCCTGCCAGCTGCCGTACTGGTCGAGCCAGAGAGCATCTCCCTGCTCAGGAATACCGTAGCTGATGAACACCAGACGCGGAGCGCACAGAGCGATGAGCTCGTGGGAATCGACAGGCAGCATACCTGCATTCCAGGCACCGGTCTTCGACTCGACGGCGCAGTACTTGATATAGTTGCCGGCCATCCAGTGATACTCACCGGAGTTGGCGAGATTCTCGAGGCCCTCGCCGAAGATACGGCGGTGCAGGGCGGCGCCACCCTTTCCGGACGAACCGATGAGCCCCATATAGAAACGATCCTCGAATGCCAGCGTTACAAGGGCTGCCTTGCCGTAGCGGGAAACACCCTCGATGCCGACGTGCTTGGCGTCCACGTCAGGGTCAGTCTCGAGATAGTCCAGACCGCGGGCGGCACCCCAGGCCCAGGCACGGAGAGAACCCCAGTCGTCGGGCTTGCGCGGCTGTCCCTTGTTCACGAGGCCGATGATGCCGCGGGTGAGCCCGGCACCGTTGTCAGCCTGGATGCTGCTGGGATCGATCATAGCGTAGCCCCAGCCGGCGGCGAGAAGCTGCTGGTTTGACGGCGGATCCTGGCCCGGTGCAAGCTGCTGCGGACGTGCGAAAGCAGCGAACGGATTGGCGGGCTCGAAAGGCTGCCAGGCGGGATATTTCTTCATAAGCTCCGCAGTCTCCGGATCGTTCTCCAGCATACGGCGGATAGCCTTGTTGATGACGGCCATATCAGCTCCGCCGGGCTTGACGGGATTCGGCAGATTGGCGCCCCCGAACATCATCAGCACCGGAACCGGGCCTTTGGCATCGGCAGGAGTGACAACAACCATCTTTATGTCTACATTGATGGAAGGACAGGCGGAATTGTCGACGTGGCCGCGAAGCTGCTTGGCCTTGGCACGGATCATTCCGACAGTCTCGACCTCCTCAGCCTCCACGATCCAGGTCACCTTCGGCACGTTCTTGGGCACGCGGCCGTATACTTCGCTCTCGAAACCCTCGACGATCTCGGGCCTGCGGACATCCCACCACTGTTTGGCGGTAGTCACCTTCTTGCCCGCATTGGTTTTCATCAATTCGGGGATGATGGGGAAGGGGTTGGCCTTGCTCTCGTCGTAGTTGGCGGCATAGGGACTGCTCTGGTCCGCATCGAAGCTGTGACGGATGGATTTGATTCCCAGCTGGTCCATCATATTCTGGTGGTCCTGCTGTGCCGTGAAAGTAACCGGCTCCTGCGCATAGGAAACTGCTAACAGAAGGCAGCCGGCAAGCGTGAGGATAATCTTTTTCATATCAAATGATTTAAAAAACTCCTACTAAGTTAGGCTATTATTGCTAAATTTGTCACCGTCCTAATCAAAAAACATTATGAAAAACGTGTTTCCCTTCGTGCTATGCGCCGCAATGATCGCGTCGGTAGCAGTCCTGACGTCCTGCAGCAACGGAGGACCTCAGGAACCCTTCAGTTACCAGAATTCAGTGCATTATGTCAACACTCATCCCGGCAACCCTTATCTTCCTTTGTGGGAGCATACCCCCGACGGAGAGCCGAGAGTGTTCGAAGACCCTGACAACCCCGGCAAATACCGTGCATACATCATCACTTCGCACGATGTCTTCGCCAGAGGTTACTGCGGCCCCGACATCCGTATATGGTCAGCTCCCGTGGAGGACCTGACAGCCTGGCGCGACGAAGGAGCAGCGTTCACATATCAGATCGGCGGACAGTGGGACACTATGTTCGCCCCCGATGTGGCCGAGGTTGTAGGCAAAGACGGCAAGAAGACTTATTACCTCTATCCCAACGACCAGACAGGCGGACGTAACGGACTCGTTGCCAAGAGCGACCGCCCCGCAGGTCCCTACAAGGCCATCAACACCCTCCCCGACGATCCGTCAAAACTGCAGCCCGGCAGCCTCATCGGTTTCGACCCCGGAGTGTTCGTGGAGCCAGTCACCGACCCCGCAGACCCCGACTATGAAATCGGCTTCAGGGCATACGCCTTCTATGGATTCCAGGGCTCTTCTGCAATCCAGCTCGACCAGAACACTATGTACACCCTGCGTCCCGACACCGAGATAAGCTATCCCTTCATCCCTGCACGCGCAGCCTTTATGCCGCGTCCTGCCCGTCCCGGCCAGCAGGCAAGGCCCCAGCCCCCGATGGAGTACAAACACCTGTTCCCCGGTGAAGACCCGAAAGTGTTCGCCTTCTTCGAGGCCTCTTCGATCCGTCAGGTCGGCAATAAGTACGTAGTCGTATACAGCGGCTATTCAGGTGAGGAATACGGCCTGCCGATGAGCAACTCGACCCTCC
>JAEEGL016043793.1_pt1 | contig 12594 bp, 11 predicted proteins | sample 9134231 | NCBI WGS metagenome assembly JAEEGL01 (sample SAMN16246548, study PRJNA631951) | gut metagenome | biome: gut microbiome; feature: rumen; material: fiber-attached | host: Bos | place: Iran: Karaj | collected 2018-10
AATCCCCAATCCCCAATCCCCAATCCCCAAAAAAAATATTTAATGACAATCAAAAAAAATGCATATTAAATAAAAATGACATCATAAAAAAATAATTATATAAATGATAGTCTTTAAAGTAATTAATGAATCATTCAAATAATGAATATCAAAACAAAAACAATAATATAAATAAAAACATTAGGGTGATTTAATTTTACAAATGGTTTTATTAATATAAAAGGAACCTTATTAGTAAAAAGGAAAATAAATTAAAGAAGGATTTTTGAAAGAAAGATTTTTTATTGAAAATAAATATTTTTTTTAATTATTATCTTTGAAAAAAATTGGGAGGGATTGGGCCTAAACCCAATCCCCAATATCTTAAATTCGTTTTCATTTTTTATATTAAATTTTTAAATTCAATACTTTTTAAATCTTCTTATAAAACCTGAAATTTTTTTAATTTTATTTCAATAAATAATTTCTCAATTATTTCACAATTGTTAGCATTTTCAAAAAATTAATTTATAATAAATCTTAAATAATAAATTGAACATCATTTTCAGGGGAAATCCTATATTAAATTCATTTTTACATAATACTATAAAATCTAAAGATTCTATTTCATTTGATAATTTATCTTCTATTACATCTCTAATCATATTTAATCTCCAAACATTACTTTAAAAAAATGAGCGCCCACTTAGGGGATAGAATCCTCGAAAAACAACTTAAAAGGCTGGAGATCTATCATTGAGCTAAATAGGCTTTTATATTATTTTAAAAAAATTTTCCTTATTTGTTTCTAAAACAAATATACATTAAAAACTTAATTTTATATTTGTTCAGTAATTTTCAAAATTTTTATTCAAATTTAATTATTTGATAATGTAAAAATTATCATTTTAATTTTTTTAATATTAAAAAAGAATATCATAAAAAAATTATCGACTTCATTTTAATAATTTATCTTCATTAAATAAAAACCATAACAAATAAATGGAAACTTCAGATACCCCAAATAAAAAGCGAAAAATCATAATAATTTCAGCTATAGTAGGATCAATAATAGTTATAGCAGTGGTAATGACATTATGTTTAGTATTAATCAAAAAAAAACCAGTGAAAGAAAGAGTCAAAAATCCTATTGTGTTTGATTTACAAAATAAAAGAATACAATTAAATTCAGGATATTATATGCCTACAAGTGGATTAGGAACATATTCATTAACAGGATCAACATGTTATAATTCAATATTAACTGCATTACAAAAAGGAGTTAGATTAATCGATTCAGCATATATGTATTCAAATGAAGAACAAGTTGGAAATGCAGTTAGAGATTCTGGAATTGATAGAAGTGAAATTTTTGTAACTACAAAAATTTATCCCAGTCAATTTTCAAATCCAGAAAATGCCATTGAATTAGCTTTAAGTAAATTAAATATAGAATATATTGATTTAATGTTATTACATCATCCAGGGGATAAAGATGTTGAAGCTTATTTAACAATGGAAAAATATGTTAAAAGTGGGAAAATTAAATCAATTGGATTATCAAATTGGTATATTAAAGAATTAAAAAGTTTTTTACCTAAAGTTAATATTATGCCTGCAATTGTTCAAAATGAAATTCATCCTTATTATCAAGAAACAAATGTTATTAATTATATATATAATGATATAAGAGATAAAGGTATTATTGTAGAAGGTTGGTATCCTTTAGGAGGAAGAGGCTATAATACTGAATTATTAAAAGAACAAGTTTTAAGTAATATTGGAAAGAAATATAATAAAAGTTTAGTTCAAACTATATTAAGATGGAATTTACAAAGAGGTACTGTTGTTATTCCTGGATCAAGTAATAGTGAACATATTCAAGAAGATTTTAATATTTATGATTTTGAATTAAGTGATGATGACATGGATACTATTGCCAATTTGAATAGAGATGAAAAACATGATTGGTATTGAAGAAATTTAAATTGAAATGGTAGGAAACAAATTTATACTTATTTTTAATAATGAATTAATTATATCTTGGAATATTTATTTATTTTTTTATAATTCATATTTTATATATTTTTTTATTTTTTTAAACTTAGAAATATTATATTATATAGTTTTAAAATTTGATATAATAATTAAAAAAAATAGAATAAATAAATATATAATTTATATATGTTTTATATATTAAAATATAAAAACAAAAAATATATATATAAACTATTTTAGAAATAAATTAATTATTATTTCCTTTTTTATAATTTCGAATATAATATTTATAAAAATATATTAATTTCAAAGACTTTAAAAATTTTTTTTTTTCTTTTTTTTTACTTTTAATAATTTTGACGTACTTAAGTCAAATTTTCTCATATTTCTAGTAAAAATACTCATTCTTACAGAGCTTTTCCTTTGAGGTCTTTTAAGAGATTTATTCATATAATTTTCTGTTAATAAAACTTGATCTAATTGAAAATTATGGATAGAATTTCTATCAATTAATCTAAAATTTACATTATTATTTTTTCTTTCAGTCAAATTATTAGATTTACCATTAAAACTTTTAATGGGATAATTTTTTTTTTCTTTTTGAAATGATTTTGAGGTTTCAGAATCTGAATCAGATGAATAATCATTTAATAATTTATTTATTTTTATATCACTCAAAACTTTTTTTCTTTGATGAATATTTAAATTATTTGATAATGAATTTTTCCCATCTATAAATTTACCAAACATTGAATGATGTTTTAAATTTTTTCCAATTTTTGGTAAAACGAATTCTCCTTCTTTTTTATTTCCTTGTTTATTTTCAAATATTATTTCTTGTAATTCTGATTCAATACTTGATGTTTTTTCATCATCAGTTTCAGGTTCAAATTCATTAAATTGAAAATTTTTTTTAGTTTCTTTCATTACTCTAATCAATTGTTTTGAAAATTCAAATATATTATATCTATTTTTATACCAAATATCACTTAAAGAATCATGTAATTTTTTTAAATTGTTCCCAATAGATTCAATAATTTCTAGTAACATATCTTGAAAATTATATTTTCTTTCAACAGATTCAATATCTTTTTTAACTGATTCTAAATTATTATCTTGTTTGAATAAATCTTTAAAAAAAGGATTTATACTTAGTAAATCATTATGTCCACTTAAATTATTTTTTTCTTTAATAGAATAAATATTTCTTCTCATTTCATTAAAATCAATTTTATAAATTTCATTCATTGAAACACAAGGAAAATTTTCCATTATTTCTCTTTCTTGACTGTTAATTTTCTCTAATTGATCATAAACATTTTCTATTATATTATTTAATCTTTCCACACTTGATTTTTCTATTAATTTTTTCACTTTTTCTTCTTCTTCATTTACTTCTTCTATTAATTTTTTTTGATAATAATAACCACATTGTTTATAATTTTCTTTTTCTATTAATAAATATTTATGTCTTGATAAATGTTTATTTTGACAATTTTTACATAAAAATCTACAACTTTCTCTACAAAAATATTCTATATCTTTTTTTTGACATTCTTGACATTTATCCTTCTTTTTGTCACTATGAGACATGTTAATATCAAAATTTTTTTTTTTCTTATTTTCTTCTTCTTGAATAAATTTTCTCATTTTTGAAGATTTAAGGGAAGAAGATATATTAAATGAAGTTAATGAATGAGTTATAATATTTTTTGGTTCTAATTCATTTACTTGAACATTAACATGAGGTAATTTAAAATAATCTTTTAATGATGTTTCATTATATTGCTTTTCTATGTTTGAATCTTTATATGATAAGTTAACTAAATATTCTGGAATTTTAAAAGATTTATGTGCTAATGTTCTTAAATATGATATTGGCATTAAAGGAGATATATTATATAGAAATGAATTGTTTTTAAAAGTTAATGTAACATCCATAATTTTTTTTTTTAATATATTTGAATTTGTTCTTAAAAATAATACACAAAAACAAAAAAAAAAAATTATTATAATTTATGTTTACGATAATTTATATTTGTTTCAAAGCATTACAAAAAATTACCATAAAATTGATTAAAAAATTCGAAAAAATGAAAAAAAGGAAAATAAAAGTATTTTATTTTTTAAAAATTAAATAAATTTTTTTCTTAAAAAGATTATTAAATAAAAATAATAAATCTTAATAAAGATTTTAAGACACAATTCCAAAACAAGTAACAAAAGCATGTAAAGTATCATTTTCATATCTGGCAGTTGTAGAACCATCAGTATTAGGATTCCAAAAACAAGTAGAAGTATAATGAAGAGAAGAATCTCCTTTTTGGAAAATTGTTCCATTAACAATAAATTTATATCCTTTATAATTTGTACGAAGATTTTTAATTATTTCATCAACTATTCCCTTAATCAATTCTTGAGCTTCTTTTTGATCATAAGTTTTTTCATCTAAATTTTTTTTCAAGGTCTCATCCATCATTCCTTGTACTTCATCCTTTATATCTGAAAATTTAAGTTCTGTTGTCATTTTTTTATATAAATATATAGTAATTTATTTAGGTTATATATTAGTTTGTTATTTAATTTATTTATTTGGTTTATTTTGTTTTTTTATATAAATAAATTTTATTTTATATGAATAATTATTATTAATTAAATTTTACTATTAAGGAAATATGACTTCAGTTGATGAGAATAATTCTTCAGTTAGAGACCCTAAGGATTTGAAAAATATTACGAATGATATTCAAACTTCTTTAAATCAAATTAATTCATTAAGAGATATATTATATAATACTATTCAATCTTTTGATGATTTTTCAAAATTTAGACAGACTTTAGATAAGTTACTTTATGATTATGAAAAAACAGTATTTACATTAAATAAAAAATTACAAGATTCTTTGTCTTATTATTCTTCTCTTGAATTTAATTATGAAATGTTAAATAAAATGAAAGTTGAATTAGATAAAAATAATATTATTCAAAATGAAAATATTAATGAATTATTATTTCAAAATGAAATATCAAATTCTCAAATAAATTATTATAAAAAACAATGCTTAGAAAAAGATGATTTCATTTTGCAATTAAAAAAGAAAATTTTTGAAATTGAAAAATCTATTTATAATAGTCCACAAAATAATTTAACAATAGATTATTCAAATTATGATAGAATAATTCTTCCAGAAAGAGTAAAAAGAAATAATATAAATAACTTTGAAAATTATCCAAGTGACTTAAATTCTAATGAAAACACAATTCAACAAGATAATATAAATCCGAATATTAATAACTTAAAATTAAATAATAAATTTGATTATGAAACAAATTTCAATTATGGTTATGATTACAAAGATGATAATCATATAAATAAAATAAATAAAATAAATGAAATAAATACAAATTATTTAATTCCACAACAACAACAAGAAAATAATTTAAGAAGTATTCCTGTAAATAACTTAAATAAAGATAGCAAAGAAGAATTAAGTAGTATTCAACAAAGTATGAACCAAAGTATAAAAAGTAAATCCTCTAATGTAAATAAAGATAATAAGACTCTTACCAGAAGATTAAGAGATATTGTTGTAAATTTATGTAAAGTTGATACAAGTGCCATTGATAAATTAGAAAAAAAATATGGTAGTGAAATTATTACAAAAATTCAAACTGGTCAAATTGATGAAGAAACTCTTGATAATGTTGAACAAGATTTAAATCATATTAATAGAAAAAGTTCTCTTGTTTTAGATAAATTTAAACAAAACGTTCAAAAGCATTTAAACGAAAAACAAGGTTTAAGAGGATGGGAAAAATTAAGAGGTTATTTAAAAGTAGGTGATAAAGAAATGAAATTTAAAAAATTAAGTGCTTCTTAAAAATTAATAATTTTAAAAAAAAAATGAATTCATTTTAATTCTTTAAAATAAAAATTTTTAATCAATATCTAATTTAAGATAAAATAATTTTTTATGAATAAAAATAACCAATTTCATACATTAAATGAAAATAGTTCTCAAGATAAATTAATCAATTATATTCCAATTGACAATAATATTAAAACTAATAAAAAAACTTTAATAGAAAGAATAAACTCAAGTTTAAACAATAAAAAATCAAATATTAAAAAATATAGTTTAAATCCATATAAACTAAATACTGATTTTAGTAATAGAAAACTTTGTAAAGAAGATGATCATATATTTTTTAATGATTATAATGAAAATAAAATTTTAGGAAAAAGTTTAACTTTTGAAGAAATGGGAAATAAACGTCGAAGAAAAAAAAGAAAATCTATTTTTGAAATTAATGAATCTAATCCTTTATCTCTTATTGAATCATTAAAATATTTAAATCAAGATACCTCTTTACATGGAAAAAATTTTGAAAAAATAAAAATATGTGAAATTGTTTTAGGAATTTTATCATTAATATCAATTATTCTTGCTTTAATAGATAATGAATTTTATATAAAAGAAACAAGACAATTTTATAATGATTTAGTAATAAATAAAAATATTTCTAAAGTAGAAGCAGTTAAAAAATTAGATAAAAGATCAATAACAAAAACAGAAAATTTCATTAGATATTTAAATGGAATAACTTCAATTTCAATTTGTTTATTTATAATAATGAAATATGAATATTATATTATTGGAGATAAACTTAATAAAAAAATATCTGAATATGATGGGTTAAATACAACAGGTTATACTAAATTCATAATTTTAGAATGTATTATTTGTATTATTTTTTATCCTCCTTATTTAAATAAGATTTGTTATGGTAAAAATATTAAAACTATTTTTGTATATAGTTTTAATAGTATTTTACTAAGTTTTAATATTTTAAAAGCCTATAACTTTTTTAAATTAATTATAATTCAAAGTAAATTCAATTCAAAAATTAGTAAAATAATATGTCAAAGTTTTAAAATAGAAACAGGAAATAAATTTATTATTCGTTCAGAATTGAATAGTAATATTTATAAACATTTTAGTGTTATATTGATTTTTTTTTGTTGTTTATTTAGTGCTTTAACAAGAGATTTTGAGATATTTAGTTTTGATATAAATTTATATTTAGATGGAAAAAAAGGGATAAATGATTTACAGAATTTTATGAATAATTTTTGGTTAATTAAAATTACAATTCTTAATGTTGCTTATGGAGATGAATATCCAAGAACAAATATAGGAAGGTTTTTTACTTTTTTATCTTCTATAATAGGAATATTATGTATTGGTATATTAGTAGCATCAATATATGGAAATTTACAATTTAATATTAATGAACAAAAAGCTTATTTAAAATTAAAAAAAGTGTTTTCATCTAAAAATAATCAAAATAAAGCTGCAAATGTTATAAAAACGATTTTATTAATCGCAAAAAATAGCAAAACTAAATATTTAAACAATAAAAGTAATCATTATAGAGAAAAAATTATTTTAATATTAAAAATAAGAGCTGAAACAAAAATTTTTAAAAATGAATTATTAATTTCAAGAGTTTATTCAATTCCAATGAATGATTTAATTAAAACTATGGAAACTAATTTATATGAACATTTATTAGATATTACAAATGATCTTGATAAAGTAAATTTTATTGAAAGAGAATTTACTTTAATTGAAAAGAATCAACAAATTATTGGTGAAAAATTAAAAAAAATCACTTTTATACAAGATGAAATCAGTAAAATACTATCCGATACTCACAATATAAATTATTTAAAACATCAAAATGAAAAAATAATTAAACAAAAAGAAATAAAAGAAAAAAAATTAAATATAAAGCAATCAAAAGAAATGAAACTAAATGTAAATGTGAAGAAAATATTTTCTTTTCAAAACGAAGAAAAAAAGAAAAAAAAAGAAAATTATAAGAATAATCTTATAATTAGAAAGCATAAAAACCTTGAAAGTAGATTAAGTAAGAATTTAATTGGTATTGAAATAAGATTAAATAAAATCGAAAGATCAAATTCAGATAAAATAAAATATAAAGGTAAAATTGGAAATGTAACTCCTTTAAATAGAAACAAAAAAAAGAAAGGATTATATAGTAAAATACGAAAAAATCATTGTTCAACTATTATTGAATTGAATAAAAAAGTTTCATTAACTTTAAATGATTTTGATACATTACTTCCTAATAATAATTTTATGACTACATTTCATAAAAATTTAAACATAAAAAATAATCCATAAACTTTTTGAACAATATATTATAATCTTAGGGATCATAATTAAATATTTTGTTTTTATTCTATAAATAATAAAAAATTTAAATATATAAAATAAACATAATTTAATTATATAACATTTTCACTTCTACAAACAGGACAAGTTAATTTAACATTTAACCAATCTTTAATACAATTACTATGGAAAAAATGATGTCCTGAACAATTTAAAATTATAATATCTTCACCTATTTTAATATCTTCTGCACAAATAACACAAGTATCACAATAATTTTCAGTTGCAGGAATTGAAGGTAAATTTCTGATTATTTCTGGGTCTATTCCAAAATGAGAATAAAATTCATTTGGATCTCTTAAAAATAAACATACCAATATTGGAAAAGAAATCGCAATTAATAATAATTTTAATATTTTTTTTGATAATATTATTATACCTAATAATACGAAATTAAAAATTAATATTGTGGTATATTTGTTATCATCAAAACAATTTTGTTTTCTATTGAAATAATACACAAATGTTATTATTATAAATATAAATCCTAATAAATCTAAAAAAGTTGATATTATATTTGTTGTTTGTCTTAATTTTTCTAATGAATAACAATATCCATATATTAATAATCTTGCAATACTATTTATAATATTTAATGAAAATAAAATTAGCATAAATTTTACCACCAATGAGAATTCTTTAGAACAAAATTTTTTTGTTGTTGTTATGGATATAATTGATGCAATAAACTATTTATTAAAAAAATTTATTATATATCATATCTTACAAATATGAAAGAAGGAATTAAAACAGATGAAATTTGTTTAATCTCTTTAGGAGTAATAATAAATTGATTCTGATTGGAACGTCTAGACAAATTATCTCCATTATCAATAATTATATTATCATTATTATTATTATTCTGGTTATCAAATTCCCCTTGATTTCCAAAATCATTTTCTTCCATTTCCAAAACTTAAAGAAAAAAAATTAATTCTTTTTTTAATAATTAAAAATTATTAATAATAAATCTTTTTAAATATAAATAAAACAATAAAATAAATAGAATTAATGGAATTACATCCAACTGAAAGTGGGTATTCTGAAAATCTTTATTATGATGAAGATGAAATAGACTCTCATGATAATTATAATCATAATACAAAAAATGATGTATTAATTTTATCACCTCAAGATTTAGAAGAAGCTCGAGAAAAATTGATAAAAGAAGTAATGGAAAATTTATGTTTAAATCATGATGAATCAATTTTAGTATTAATATATTATAATTGGAATATGGATAAAATATTAACAAATTGGTATGATGATGTAGAAAAAAATAAAATAAAATGTGGAATTCAATTATCCGAAGAAACAGAGAAAAAATTAAAGGATGAAGGAATAGAAAAAAATGCAGAAAATTGTCAAATTTGTTTTGCTGATAAAGACTCAACATTCAAGAGCTTAAATTGTGAACATTCATTTTGTTCTTCATGTTGGGAAGAATATTTAACTGAAAACACAAAAGACATTTATACAATATTATCAACTCCTTGTATGCAACATGGATGTACATTAATAGTATATGAAAGCTTTTTTTTAACATTATTAAAAGACAAAGAAAATTTAATTAAAAATATAAAAAAGGGAATAATAAAGAATTTTATAGATAAAAATGATGATATAAAAGAATGTCCTAATCCTTATTGTAATAATTGTATAAAAACATCATATCATTTATTAGCAGATATTGAATGTTTATGTGGTACAATATTTTGTTTTAAATGTTATAAAGAAACTCATCGTCCTTGTCCATGTGATATGGTAGAAAAATGGGAAAAAAGATTAAAAAGTGAAACAGATGATGATTTATGGGTAAAAGCAAATACAAAAGAATGTCCTCATTGTCATCAAAAAATTGAAAGAAGTTTTGGATGCAATTATATGTTTTGTGATCCTAAAGCTGGAGGTTGTGGAAAGGCCTTTTGTTATGTTTGTGAAGTTGATTGGGCTAAACATAGTCAAGATCATTTTAAATGTAATAAATATACTGAAGCTGTTAAAGAAAAGGAAATGAAAGCTGATAAATTAAAACAGTTTTTAAAAAGATATGAGTTTTATTTTGATAGATATGTTAATTATAAAAATGCTGTAAAAGAATGTGATAGGAAGTTAAGAGCAGATTTAGATGAGAAATTAGGTTTGATGGTGACTATTAAAAATATTCCTATTCAGGATTTAAAATTCATTTCTGAAGGTTTGAATACTGTTATCAAAGGGAAAAGAAGTTTGGAATATACTTATATATTTGGGTTTTATATGAAGGATGATGAAAATAAATCTATGTTTGAGTTTTCTCAAGCTTTTCTTGAAAGAAATGCTGATAATTTACACCAGAATTTAATTGGGAATTATATAAATGATTTAATTCAAATTGATAATTATGAAGAATTTACTAAAAATTTTACTGAATATAGAAATAGAGTTATGAATTTATTAAATGCAACTAATAAATATCATGAAAATTTGCTTAATGAAATTGAAAATAAATATTTAACTAGTATAGATGAAAATTTGCTTAATCAAAAGATTTAATTAAAGATTTTACATTTAATAATTTACTTTTTTTTAAATATATTTTAAATAATATTATTTATTCAACTTAATTGAAAAAAAAAAATTTAAAATATTAAAATTTAATAAAAATAATTCAATAAATCCAAAATGACAACTGAAGAAAGTGTATCTCCATCAACTCGTTATAATAACTATGTAAACAAAATATATTTTATAACTTTAAAAAATAGAAAATTCAAGATATGGAAGATGCTAAAACTTTTTTAATAAGATCAAATGATTATGATTATAAAAAAATAATTAATAATTATCAGTTACATGATGCAATAGACAAAGGAAAAAAGAAAAGATTTCAATCTTTGGTTGCTTTAAATAAAAGATATAAACCTACTGTTGAACATATGAAAGAGTTAGTTATTGATAGAGAAAATCAAAGAGTAACTCAAGTTAAAAAAGAACTAAAAGATAAAGAAAAAAAAATTAGACAAAATAAAGAATTTCTAGCAACTTCAGGAAATGAAATATTAAAAATAAAAAAAATAAGAGATCAAAGAGAAAGAAATGCTTTACTTCAACATGATCTTGTTTTAGAAAGTTTTGAAAAAAAAAGATTACAAGAAGCAGAAAGAACAGAAAGTAAATTAAGAGAATTTGAAGAAAATTTTTATGAAAAAAGAAAAACAAGAAATAATGATTATAATGAAAAATTGAGAAAAAGTTATGAAGAACATGAAAGAAATTTGAGAGTTAGAGATGAAAAATATGAACAATTAATTAAAGAAAGAGATGATAAATATTTTGAAAAATACACAAAAGCATATTGGATAAAAAAAAATAGACAAAGCCAAGTAAAACAAAAAAAAAATGATCATTTAAAACATTTAGAACAAATAAAAGAAATGAGAGAAGAACAAGAAAGATTATATCAAAAGAAATTAAAGAAATATCAAAAGAAATTAAATGATATGACAAAAAGAAAAGAACAATTGGAGCAAAAGAAAAAAGATGATATGGAGAAATTTGCTCAAATTCAAAGGGAAAAATTAGATAAAGTTAAAGAAAATTTAAATGAAAATAAAGAACAAGGAAACATAGAAAGAGAAGCTATATTAGATTATCAAAGAGAATATGTTGTTAATAGAGCAAATAATAAAGATTCTGCTTATGAATTAAAAAGGGCAAATGCTAGAGAAAATGTTACATTAGCTGATATGGAAATGTATAGAAAAATGGGGCAATTTAATAAAGATATTAGTCAAATTCAAGATAAAAGTATGTTAAAATTATCTGCTGAACAAAGAAAGGAAGTTTATAGGAATTTACTTAGGGAAGAAGCAGAAAAAAAGAAAAAAGAGGAAGAAGATAAAAAATATGCTAAATAAAAAAAAAGTTTAATTTGGTTTCATACTAATTTTTTCATTTTTTATTTATGTGTATAATAAATTAAATATTTAAGGAAATTATTTGTTGTGAGTAAAAATTTTAAATATTTTAAAAATAAAATAAATATTTTTAATTTATGATATTAGGGAAAATTTTTGTAAATCTTTCAATTATTTTAAAATTTAATTTTTTTTAAATTAGTTAAAATTAAATAAAAAGTTTATTTTATTGATTTCAAAATATTAATCATAATCTCAAAAAATAAATTTTAAAAATATGGGGATTGGGGATTGGGGATTGGGGATTGGGCCCAATCCCCATTTAATTTCTTTATTTTTTTTATATTTTTTTTTTCTTTTTAATATTAAATTATTTATTATTATTTTTTTTTATTTCAAATAATTATATTGTTATTTTTTAATATTTAATTATTTATTATTATTTTTTTTTCATT
>JAEEGL010064319.1_pt1 | contig 12593 bp, 6 predicted proteins | sample 9134231 | NCBI WGS metagenome assembly JAEEGL01 (sample SAMN16246548, study PRJNA631951) | gut metagenome | biome: gut microbiome; feature: rumen; material: fiber-attached | host: Bos | place: Iran: Karaj | collected 2018-10
ATTTCCAATTCAGGAATGTCCCGGCAGGATTGGGTCGCACAGGCACTGCAGGAAAAGCAGGCCGGTCTCGATAACCCTGTCACTCCGGAAAAACTAAAAGAGCTTGCTCCGAATGCACAGCTTTTCCAGAAAGACGGAAAAATCTATATGATGCGGGACCTGGAAGGAATGGCATCCATCCAAAAACCGTTGGATGCCTACCGAACCATGTACAGTCTGCTCAAGCTTCTCCATGGTGCAGATGAAGCAACCCTTCACCTTTGGTCAAAGCTGAACATGGCAAACCACCAGGTTTACACTTTTCAGCAGGTTTATGAAGGTCTCACGGTTCCGGCAAGCACAGCCAAAATTGTAACCGATTCCGATGGACATGTTACTGCCGTATTCAGTTCCCTGTCCTCCGTACTTCCTGAAAGTACCGGAACAGAAATCATCTCGGCAGCTGATGCAGAGAATATTGTCCGGAAGCATCTCGAAGAGCATCTTGCACCAGACAGTGTGATGCCGGATCATACCACCCGGACGGTTATTTCACAGGATGAATCTGAAGAAAGTGATGTCCTTCCTGACATTCTCGCGTGGGTTGTCTATTCCAGGAATCCTCGTTTCTCAGATAACAGTTTTGTCGATCTGCCTTACCTGGCACATTTTGTGAGCATGGATGGCACCTATCTGCGTAACTGCCCAGTCGCCATACCCGAAGACCCTGCGCTTGACGCAGGTTACTCCTCCGCTTATGCTTTTGAATTCATGGAAGCCAATGAATGGACAGGCGAAGTCCTGGAACAGGACGGCAACCTGCGCAGCCTGACGGTCCCGGTCATGAAAGATACACGCACCGGCGTCTGGTACCTGGCAGATCCAGTCCGCAAAATCGCTGTCGGCGATTTCTCCGCTCTGGCCTATAATGATGGTGCAATTAACCTGGTTGCGCAAACCAATAATATTTCCTGGGATGATGAGGATCTGATCACCTATGCCAATATGATTCAGGTCTGGGATTTTTATGCAGCGTATGGCTGGAAGGGACCCGATGGAAAGGCTACACCTGTTCTGCTTCTGCGGAACATGTGCACAGAAACCGGGGAAAGCATTTATAATGCAGCCTATCTCGGACAATGCCGTGGATGGCAGTGCTTTGCCTACGGTGGGAATGCGTATATCGGCCAGAGCCTGGATGTCATTGCACATGAATTCACCCATTGCCTGACAGATACCGTCATGAACACAAACCTTTACCGTAATGATATGGGTGCCATCAATGAAGCAATGTCCGACATTATGGGTAATCTCTGTGAAATGATCGGCAAGGTCACCAATGACACAGAATGGCAGATCGGTGAGAGCACGGGTACAACCTTCCGTTCCATGCTCGACCCGCATAAGTACGACCAGCCTGAGTATGTATGGGATATTTTCTATGTTCCGAATGCATCCCGTCCGAATGACATGAATGACCGCGGTGGTGTTCACAACAATTCTTCTCTGCTGAACTATGTGGCCGCCCATCTTTGTAAGGATCACGGTATGTCCCTGAAAGATGCTGCGAACTTCTGGCTCCATACCGCTTTCGTCCTTACACCCACGACCAATTATGAGCAGTTATCGAATGTACTTCCTTGGGCACTTCAGATTTCTGGAAACGGCAGCCATCTGCAGGAACTTGGCGCATTGATCCAGCGGACTCGTATGGCCGAAACAAAGGTGCCGGATGAACTTCCCGAAAACTATCGCCTGGTCAGCCTGAAACTGCCTGATACGGAGGCTTTCAAGGATGGCAAATGGATAATGTATGCCGTTCAGCTCGATACAGAATATCTTGCTGAGCGCTTAAATGCGGTCCGTGACTTTGCAGGACATGTCCTCCGGCTGGATCTGGACAGTACAGAGTTCTTCCAGGAACTGGATAAGGTTCTAAGCCTGCTGCACCTGGACCCTGAAAGCCTCCTGGAGTATTTATCTTCTGAAACCGGTGTTTATGAATGGCTGAGCTCGATTACTTCCGAGGCAGTCAAGCTTCACACATCCTGGGAATCTGCAGAGAACAGCGGCATTTCCCTGGTTCTCAAGGATTGCCCTACATTTTACGTACTGTTTGGTACATCCGGTGAAGAAGACGAACTGTGGAGCATGGCATTTCTCGTGGGAGATGAATGGTTCGATCCCATCGTTCTGGTTCCAGATTTCTCGGAACTTGATGTGCAGAATTATTCCAATGAATTGGGCAGGTTGTTCAAGAGTATTCAGAATTTGATTGCTGGGTATTTCAACCCGGATCCTTCCGCATCACAGAATGTTATCCTTTCATCCAAGGGGCTTGAGAACGTGTCCCTTCATGAAGTCGAAGAACCTGAATACCTCCCCGAAGACGAATTGAACTCGGTCGGAATCCAAACACTGTTACCCACCAATGACCAATAATATGCACTGGCAAGCAAAACCGGATATGGCTTCCCTTTCAAAAGCATCACGTTCATTCATAAAATACAATGTTTCAGCGAACTGATCATGATTCGTGATGTATAAGAGGCTCGATCCATAGCCTTGCCAAAACCAAGATACGCCGCCATTTCTATGGCGGCGTATTTTGCATTATTCTTTTTTCCTGATGATACATGCCCGTTGAAGAAGAAATCCAATCAGAAGAAACAAACCAAGCATGGCAAGCAGCGAATAAAAGACTCCGATTCCCATTGTGCTGCGACTGAACGTCCCCGGGAGAAAACCAAGCCACCCCGCAGGCGCCGTGTAATTCAGAAAGGGATACGGAGCAGCCATTCCGTTCCATCGCAAACCACACAAGCTGAGCACAAGAATGAAAACGTACCATACGATCGGGGGAAGGAGTGCATGCACTCTCCATCTGCGATGCTGATAATATACACGATCATTCAGCAAAAAATCCACCAGGGATAGAAATGGCACCAGCAAATGCATACAGAGACTTGCATAATGATCCTGACGGTATGCTTCCCAGAGTCCCCCGGGCACCATCATTCCGAGGACTGTAAGATAAACAAAGAAAGTGATTAGGATTGAAACCGTCGCAGCATATTTCAGGGCACAGAGTTTTCCTGTTCCATGGGCGAGCTGGAGAAAAACCACTGCTCCTATAAACAGATTGGACAATTGCGTAAAATAGGTAAATCCAATCGGCCAGTGCCACATGCGGACCACTGCATAAAGGACAATGGCCAGAATGATTATCTTCAGGATTCTGAACTTCATGCTGGTTGCTTCTTTCGACATGCTTTTCTTGGCAAAGGATACCCCATATCCTGCAATCCTGTACGAAGTTGGCACCAAAACATCCGGGGAAAGACGTACTGTTTTTATGCGCCTTCGGCCTCACAGTTCCATTCTCTTGTAAGATTCACATACTGGAACAAGATCATATTCCCCTTTGCAGAAAGGCAGCTCCTCCATCATTTCATTTCGCAATAATCAAGATACGCACCTTTCATGGGTGAGGCTGCCAGTTCTGCAAACATTCTCAGTGTGCCGCGCGGATATCGGGCAGGTTTGGGCTTCCAATGCTTTCTCCGTTCCTGCAGTATTTCTTCGATTTCTTCGGGTGTTTTTTTCTCTCCCCGGACTCCTACTATTTCCAGGACCCGGTTATGAATATCCAGATAAATCAGGTCGTCTTCCTCCACAAGCGCAATAGGGCCCCCAGCCTGCGCTTCCGGGCTGCAATGTCCGATAACCGGCCCGGTTGATGCGCCGGAAAAACGTCCGTCCGTAATCAATGCAATACTTTTTCCCAATTCCTTGTCAGAGGATATCGCCTCCGTTGTATAAAACATTTCGGGCATACCTGAACCCTTTGGTCCTTCATAACGTATTAGAACAGCATCTCCAGGCTTCACTTTGTGATGAAGAACTGCATCGATACATTCCTCTTCACTGTCAAAAGGCCGGGCATGAAGAACGGCAGAAAACATCTCCTTCGGACAGGCTGTATGTTTGATCACCGCGCCTTCTGGCGCAAGGTTGCCTTTCAGGATGGCGACCGAGCCATTTGTCCCGATGGCCTTGTCAAACGGCCTTATGATATCCTGACGCGTCAACTGCAGTCCCCGCTTTGCATTGGCTTCATCCAGCCAGTACTGGCATCGGTCAAAATATCCTTTTCCCCGGAGATCTTCAAGGTTTTCCCCAATTGTTCGACCAGTTACTGTTCTCGCCTCCAAATGCAGGACGCTCCGGATTTCTTCCATGACAGCAGGAACACCGCCTGCATAGTAGAAAAACTCAGCAGGCCAACGTCCCGCAGGACGGATATCCAGAAGATAATGTGCTCCCCGATGAAGCCGGTCAAACGTATCACCGTCAATCTCAATTCCAAATTCATGCGCGATGGCAGGAAGATGCAGCAGTGTATTGGTTGAACCTGAAATTGCCGCATGAACCAGAATGGCATTCTCCAAGCTGTCCAGAGTGACGATATCTGAGGGACGCATCTTTTCCTTCTGTGCCATCCTGACAGCCAGCTTTCCGGCTTCTCTGGCATATGCATCCAGGTCCGGAGAAGTTGCTGGAAGAAGCGCGCTCCCCGGAAGAGCAAGCCCCAATGCCTCAGCCATGATCTGCATGGTCGATGCTGTTCCGATAAATGAACAAGCGCCACAGCTGGGACAGGCATTTTCTTTTGCCCATTTCAATTTCTTTTCATCGATTTCTCCACGCTGGTATCGCGCAGAATACATTCCCAGCTGTTCCAATGTCAGGAGTTCCGGGCCAGCAGCCATCGTACCGCCCGGGACAACAACTGAAGGTATGTTGACTCTTGCAAGACCCATGAGGTTTCCCGGGAGTCCCTTATCGCATGAAGCGATAAAGACACCTCCATCAAAAGGCGTGCTGTTGGCCTGGATTTCAATCATGTTTGCAATCATTTCCCTGCTTGCCAGGGAATAGTTGATGCCATCCGTCCCCTGGCTTTCACCGTCGCACATATCCGTGCAATAATACCTCGCGCCATGTCCTCCAGCTTCGGCAACCCCCTGCAAGGCTGCTTCCACAAGCCTGTCAAGGTGTCCGGATCCCGGATGGCTGTCTCCAAATGTGCTTTCGACAAAGATCTGTGGTTTTTCAAGGTCTTCCGGCCGCCATCCTGTTCCCAGGCGAAGCGGATCCATTTCAGGGGCTATTGTTCGCATTTTCTGACTGATTAACATGTGCCTTCCTCCAAACACGGCAAACCATAGCTTGATTGCTTTCAGATGTAACAGAAATCACTCATACAAAGCTGCAAACTCTTCCAGCCTTTCCCTGATCGGCAGATGCTGCGGACAGTTTTTTTCACATTTTCCGCACTTTATGCATTCCGATGCTTTTCCGTGATTCATGGAAAAACGCTGGTAATACATATTTGTTTTCTGGCCGGTCACAGCATGAAGATTCAGTAATCCAAAGTAGTCGGGAATCGCGATGTCTTTTGGACACACTTCCATGCAATACCTGCAGTTGGTGCACTGCACCCGAACTGTCCTTTTTATTTCAGAAGCAATTTTGCCTGCCAGTTCATGCTCCCCTTCATTCAGCGGAATAAAGTTCTGCATATACCCTGTATTATCCTCAAGCTGTTCAATTGAGCTCATACCGCTTAAAACAACAAGTACATGTTCAAGAGACGCAGCATACCGAATGGCAAGACTTGACGGTGAGGGCAGTTCAGGCCTTTTTCCATAGAAATCGTGAAAAAGTGCATCCGCTTCACCTGACAGTCTTGCGAGCTGTCCTCCCTTAACAGGCTCCATTACAATGACTTTCTTGCCATGACGCACAGCTGTTTCATAACAGCGCCGCGATTGTGCAACGGATCCGTCCCAGTCAAGGTAATTGATTTGAAGCTGCACCACATCCACTTCCGGATGATCATTCAGAATCCGGTCAAGCGTGTCCGCATCATCATGAAAAGAAAAACCTGTCAGATGTGCCTTTCCCTTTTCCTTCAGCTGCTGGAGAAAATGAAATCCCCCAAACTTCTGGGTATTGACATAACGGTCTCTTCCCAGGTTGTGCAGAAGATATACATCAAAATAATCAACACCACACCGTTCCAGCTGCTCCGCAAAGAAACGTCTGTAGTCATCCTCCGATGTAACCCTCATAATCGGCATCTTATCTGCCACCAAAAAACGTTCTCGGGGATACCGCTCAACAACACATCTGCGCAGAGCATTTTCTGAACACTGTTCATGATAAGGATAGGCGGTATCAAAATAGCAGAACCCACGTGAGAGAAAACAATCGGCCATTTGTTTGACTTGCTCCAGATCGATGCTCTTCGGATCATCCGGATTGATCAGCGGGAGACGCATCATACCGAATCCCAGTTTTTTGAAATCATCTTTTTTCATTATTGCCTTCCTCGCTTTCCGCTTATTTATCATCACTCAGTGTTTAAGCACATCGTACAACCTGTATCTGTCTGTTTCTGTTCTCCTGATGCACAATGCCTACCCTTCGAAGATCAAATCCCGCACCGCATGAAATGACTCAGTACAGAAACGGATCCCCTGTCATAAAGGAGCCATGCCATGCTTTCACATTTCATGAAGCATGATCTCAACCTCTCTGTCTTCAAATCCGTCCACATGAATATTCAACCGGATTTTCCCCTTCACATGCCCCGACCGCAGAATCAGTAGCATGTGTCCATGATTCATTGGCATCTCATGGACATCGAAAGGTATTTCTGACCATGCATTTCCATTGTCCATCAGAATCTGACATTCAGCACCTTCTGCTGTCCACGAGACCTGCCGGTCTTCCAGTTCGTAACGGATCCCATGCTTATCTTCCATGCAGATATTGATCAGGCAGACGCTGTGGCCGTCTGCACACAGTTCATTAGCATCACAGAATACATTGAGTGTCGCAGCTTCATGGTCCGAATACAGCGTGTCTTCACATACTTTTATCCCGCAGCGGTAACCCTCCGCCCGTAAAGCACCGGAAAGATAGGGCAGATAGAAGTGAACAATACCGTCCTCAAAGTCTGAAAGATACGCAGTACGCACCGTTTGCTTATTCTGGTAGAGTTTTACCGTGTCACAATTGGTCATCACTGCAACATGGAATATTTTCTCAAACTGTGTATATTTCCAGTGCCTGCGCATCTGAGGAAATCCCCACATGCCACGACATCCATCCCAAGGCTCCGTCTCATCATAGACGGCAAGTTTAAGAACAGGTTCCTTCATCCATTGGGAAGCACAGTACCATGCCCTTGTTTTTATATCACCGGTGGAATCCAGAAGGTCTCCCGTCCATCCCCTTACCGGCCAGAAAGGTGCCTCACCAAGGTAATCAATGCCTGCCCAGACCAATGCACCACATACCCAGTCATGCTTTTTGACTATAGCATATGGTGATTCAAGTTTCACAGTCACACTGTCCTGAAAGCGGTCATCATGTCTGTAGTACATGCGCACTTCCGTTCCCAGAATTGGCTTTCGCATGCCACTCTCACGAAGTTTTTCGTAATAATGCTCCATATAATTGCACGCGAATACATCCACAATTTCAGCATATCTCTTTGCCACCGCAAGACGTCTGCCCAGCGGTGTCGTATCATTGTACTCGGGCAGAATAAACATGACCAGAACCGCTGTCACTGCACGGGTTGGATCCAGTCTTTTGGTCAGAGAACACAATTCTTCCAGGCAGTGAAAGAACTGCTCTGAATATTGTCCTCCGACCTCATTGCCGACGCTCCATAACACAACACATGGGTGGTTTGCATCTCTCCTGATCATCGCAGAAAGATCTTTCTCATGCCAATCCTCATAAAAGGCATCAAAATACATTCCGCTTCCACTCCATTTGTCATAGAGTTCATCCACAACCAGGAACCCCATCTCATCGCACAGGTCATACACTTCCTCGGCCATGGGATTATGGGAAGCTCTGATCGTATTGACACCCAGGGATTTGAGTTTCCTGAGCCGATGTTTCCAAACCTCAATTGGTACAGCGGCCCCAACCGCACCACCATCATGATGCAGATTGACTCCAAACATCTTTGTTTTTACGCCGTTGAGCACAAATCCGTCTTCCTCATCAAACTCGGCTGTGCGCACGCCAAACCGCACTACCTGGCCATCCAGTGTTTTGCCATTCTGCACAAGCGTGAGCTTCGTACAGTACAGATTCGGCCTCTCCAGTGTCCACATCAGCGGCTGATCCAGATAGATTTCCTGATCCGTGAACTCCTTTGCGTACTGTTCTCCCGTATATACCGTGTTGCCCCGCTGATCATAGATTTCCGTATGAAGCAGAACATCCTGTGTCAGATTTTCAACCTCAACATGGATAGATACCCTGGCTTTATCACAGCGTATCCCCTCTACATCCGGTACGTCTCCTTTTGGTCCCCGACGGAGCGGAAGTGCAGTAATCCGGACACCGTCATGAGCGATCCTGCATGCTTCCTGCACCAGGAGCCATACTTTTCGATAGATGCCTGCACCGGAATACCATCGGTCGGCGCCATGTCCATACCAGGTTCCATCGGATGGATCTGAATTGTCCACCCGCACAGAAAGGACATTCTCTTCTCCATAATGGACTCTTTCTGTCAGATCGCAGAGAAAAGGGACATAACCATATGGACGGCCTCCAACTTTTTCACCGTTCAGGAAGACAGTCGCGAAATGCTGAACTCCGTCAAACAATATTCGGACAGTCTTTCCTTCCCATGAAGGATCAGGCGTAAAGTGGAAACGGTAAACGCCAATCTGTTTTCTGGGAAAGAATCCCTGCGCCGGTAGCGCCTCTTTGTCCCGATGCTGCTCAATCTGCCAGTCGTGCGGCAGATCGACCACATGCCATGCAGTATCGTCATAAGCGGGAAAAACTGCCTGTTCATCGTCCGTCAGACAGAATTTCCAGCCATCAAGCAAAGCCTTCCGCTCCATTTCCATTGTCTTTCCCTCCCTGTTTCTCCATGCATTCATCCCGTCCATTTTTTGCATGGCATCCATTCATTTCGCGTTTGCTTTCCATTCAATTCTATGTCAAGAAAAAGGGAATTTCAAGCTTCACGCTCCTTCCGATCATCGGAATGCGGGCGGGTCATGCCGTCATTTTCCAGATCGAATGAACCCTTTGAAAAACTGTCATTTCACGCTATAATGGAGATGCTTTTGCAATGGATTTCTGCGCGGCCGCACGCATGGCACAGTGCTTCATCTGAAATGCCAGAAGCGGTTCGGCACACAATCTGCAGCTGTACTTTTCCCGGAGCAGAATCCTTTCTGCATCTGAGTCATGATACGAAGGTTCCAGCAGGCTATCAAATGATCCCTTGCCATTTTCTGAACTCCTGACATTCCGATTTTTCGATCTGCACTGGTTTTTCTTGCCGCGGACCGATGACTGCACACGCTTGGAAGCGTGTCCGTCCGCAGACAACGTTCATGCAGAGACAGGCACAGAAGGAGCGAAACCGTCTATGCACAAACAATCCATTACGAAAAAAACCATACGGACCATCATGATCAGCTGCATCAGTCTGGGGCTCACCGCGCTGATCATCGGGCTGGCAATTTACACAACCACGCTTTTCGATCAATATGTCGGGCATGCATATGGCATTGCGACCCACGCCGAAATGAATGTAAAGCTCAACGAGGCTTCTGAATTGCTCTCCAAGGAAGTCCTGCGTATTTACCGTAGTCTGACACCGAAGGAGCGTGCACAGACAGGCACAGAAGCCTACAGAACATATTTTTCAGCGATTGACAGCAACCCGCAAACCAGACAAGCCTGGGATACTCTTATTCATATTCTGAGCACGTTTATGATTGATGTGGACGATGTCTATATCGCCATGTATGATCAGGAAACCAGTGCCCTTGTTTATATTGCGGACAACATCGACGAATGGAGTCTGTACCCCGGAGAATGGGAAACGGTCAGCCGTGCTGAAATTGAGCATTTTCTGAACTGGGATGGAAGCGGCATGCTGTACACAATCGATAAGACCCAAAAGTATGGCTGGCTTGCTACGGCAGGTTTTCCCCGACGGGATGCCGAGGGAGCGATTGTCGATTTCATCATGGTTGACATCTCCGTCGATAACATCATTTCCCATATGGCTAATTTTTCATTGAAAGTGTCTCTGGGGTTCCTGATCATTACTCTTCTGATCACTTGGCTGACAAGCCATCGCATCAAAAAAGGGGTCGCGGAGCCCATTGAAGCTATTTCGGATGCAGCCATGAAATACGTCCAGGGAAAGAAAGACGGAACTGAACAGAATTGTTTTTCTTCCCTGAATATCCATACAGGCAATGAACTTGAAACCCTGAGCAATACCATGGCCGACATGGAGAAGAGCCTTTATGCTCATGAGGAACACATCCGCCTCATCACTGCAGAGAAAGAACGTATCAATACCGAACTGAACTTGGCGAATCGAATTCAGTCCGCTATGCTTCCTCATGTATTTCCACCTTTTCCGGACAGGAACGAATTTGATCTCTACGCGGTTATGCGTCCTGCGCGGGAAGTTGGTGGAGATTTCTATGATTTCTTTCTGATCGATGATGATCATCTCGCTCTGGTTATCGCAGATGTCAGTGGAAAAGGGATTCCCGGAGCCCTCTTTATGATGGTTTCCAAGATCATTCTGCAAAGCTGTGCAATGCTTGGAAAAACAGTGGGAGAAACCCTTACCAAAACGAACGAAGCACTTTCTTCCAACAACCAAGCTGAGATGTTTGTTACCGTTTGGCTGGGTGTCTTGGAAATATCTACAGGAAAAATGACCTGCGCAAATGCCGGTCATGAATATCCTGCCATCTATCACGCCGACACCGGATCCTTCACGATGCTTCAGGACAAACATGGTTTAGTGATTGGTGCCATGCCCGATGTGGTGTATCACGAATACGAGATCCTGCTGCATAAAAATGATATGCTTTTTGTCTACACAGATGGTGTGCCTGAAGCAACCAACGCAGACCAGGAAATGTTTGGCACTGAACGAATGATCAATACTCTGAATCAATCTGCCTCCGGCTCCCCTCAAGAAATCCTCGAACATATTGAACAGGCTGTCGATGGTTTTGTCGGGTCCGCTGAACAGTTTGACGATATGACCATGCTCTGTATAAAGTACACCAAATGACATCAAGAACAGAAAAAGCAGAGAAGAACTGCCCTGCAGTTTTTTCTGCTTTTTTCTGTATTTCCCGAGTTTTCCATTTATCACAAAAGAGCCAGCACAGGAATTCTTGGTTTTTTGTATCAATTATCCCCGGAGCATTTTTCTTCAGCAAAACCTTTTTTCATTGGTCATAACAAGAGCATCAAGTCCTGGTTGCCGCATACGCTGAAACGATATACCCTGCCTGACGAACTGCCTCCCGTATTTTCGTTTCATCAGGCTCCATCTTGCAAAGAACATTGGCGCTGTGTTTTTCGATCGAAACATGTGCCCAGACACCTTCCATGGCATTGAGAGCATTTTCTGTCCGTCGTGCACAGTTTTCACAGGTCATGCCGTCGATACGAAGTGTTGCAAGGTACGGATAATGCGATTTGTTGCGGTCTGCAACAAGTGTCCTTTTCTCCTTTGCCGCATGCTCTCCGCAGCACCCTCCGCCTTTACGGATTTTCAAAGCGGTGTGCCAGCCTGCCCATGCAATCAGAAGGACAAGAACACTTATAAGAGCCCAATTCACTTTCTTTTGTCCTCTCTGTTTTCGAGTATGTGCTGGCTGCATGAAGCACAGTTTCCTCCACAGCCAGGGCAGCTTCTTCCCCTTTTTCGATCTTTACATGTTTTCCAAACTGCCATTGCAACGACAAGAAAGATGACAATCAGCAGCAAAACATCCCATACGTTCATTTTTTACCCCAATCCAAACAGCAGTCCAACCAAACGAACCAGAAGTGCGACCAGCCAGGCAATTGCGCATTGCCACACCACAACGCCCAATGCCCATTTGATTCCAAGCTCCCTTTTTATGGAAGTAATCGCCGCAACACACGGAGTATAAAGAAGACTGAAAACAAGCAGAACAGCGGCATCAAGTGAACCCATCAATAATGGCAGGCCGCCTTCTGTGCTGAACAGCATCTGCAGTACAGAGGCCACACTCTCCTTTGCCATGAAGCCACAGATAAGAGAAGTAACAATGCGCCAGTCTCCAAGACCGATCGGCTGAAAGAGCGGGGCCAGCACTCCGGATACGGCAGCAAGGATGCTGCCATTCGCGTTCGTTACAAGGTTGAAATGGAAATCAAAGTGTCTCAGAAACCATACCACAATCGTGGCGATAAGGATGACAGAAAAAGCCCTCTGAAGAAAATCCTTTGCTTTCTCCCATAATAGCTGGAATACCGTGCGCGGGCTGGGCAAACGATAATTTGGCAATTCCATGACAAAGGGAACTGCTTCCCCTTTAAACAGTGTCTTTCTGAAAAGAAGTGCAATTACAATGGATGTCACGATACCCAGCACGTACAATCCAATCATGATAAGCCATTTGTTTTGCGGGAAGAAGGCATTGATAAAGAAGCCGTAGATAGGCAGCTTGGCAGTACAGCTCATAAAGGGGGTCAGCAGGATCGTC
>JAEEGL010100978.1_pt1 | contig 12593 bp, 15 predicted proteins | sample 9134231 | NCBI WGS metagenome assembly JAEEGL01 (sample SAMN16246548, study PRJNA631951) | gut metagenome | biome: gut microbiome; feature: rumen; material: fiber-attached | host: Bos | place: Iran: Karaj | collected 2018-10
CGGTGCAGGTGACGGGCCCCGGTGGCGCGACTTATACCTACACGATCCGAAAGAAGGAGTATGAGGTGCTTCCGTTGACGGACGGGAACGGTTCATACAAGGTTCAGGTGCTGAAAAATGTCAGCGGGAACAAGTACGCGTACGTACTGAGCGCGAATTTCAACGCTTCTCTTGATAATCAGTTCCAGCCGTACATTCGTCCGAATCAGTATGTGGACTATACGGCATCGTCCAAGTGCGTGACAAAGGCAGACAGCCTGTGCAAGAGCGCCAAGAACGACCTTGCCAAGGTAAAGAAGGTCTACAAATGGGTGATCAAGAATTTCAAGTACGACTACAATAAAGCGAAGACGGTTAAGGCCGGATATCTCCCGGTATTGAATAAGATTTACAGTGCGAAAAAGGGAATCTGTTTTGACTACGCTGCGACGATGTCGGCGATGCTCAGAAGTCAGGGCGTCCCCGTGAAGCTCGTGATCGGCTACACCGGTAAGGAATACCATGCCTGGATCAATGTATACACCAAGAAAAAGGGCTGGATCACCGGTGCGATCTATATTGCGGCGGACAAGTGGAAGCTGATGGATCCTACCTTTGCTTCGACGGGCAAGTCCAGTAAGAGTGTCATGAAGTGGATCAACAACACCAAGAACTACAAAGCGAAGTACAGCTATTGATGAGGTGTTTAGGTAACTGTTAATTTTTAAAAATGATCCGGAGCGGATTCCGGACCAGCAACCAGAGGAAGAGTTTTATGAGTAAGAGAGCACTGAGCAACGAGTACGTGTCCGCGTTTTGCCTGGAGATGTCTCTGTTGCTTCATTCCGGTATCGGAACGGAGGATGGTCTGTATCTTCTGGCCGATGATGAGCCGAACAAGAAAAACAAAAAAATGATCAAAGACATGGCTGAGGTGGTCGGCGAAGGACGCCCATTCTCAGAGGCTATCCGCGAGGCGGGATGTTTCCCGAAATATGTGGCGGATATGATCGACACCGGTGAGATGACCGGTCGTTTGGAGCAGTCTTTTCGAGCGCTTGCGGATTACTATGAGAGACAGGTTCAGATCAGTAATCAGATTCGAAGCGCGATTCTCTATCCGGTGATCCTGATGGTGCTGATGTTAGTCATCATCGTGGTTCTCCTGGTAAAGGTTCTCCCAATCTTTAATCGTGTATATGAGCAGTTAGGCGGTACGATGAGCGGTACGGCCAAGGTTTTGTTGTCCTTTGGTAATACCCTCGGTAACATCATGCCGATCCTTTGTGTGATCCTCGGTGTTATCATCGTGGCAGCGGCTGTGATCAGCGGAAGTCGTGCATGCCGTCAGGCACTGTTGGGACTGTATAAAAAGGTTCTCGGAAGTCACGGTCTGGCTCGTCGTATGGCGGAGTCGAGATTTGCGTCGGCGATGGCGATGGGAATGGCTTCCGGATTGAATATCGAGGATTCATTCCGAACAGCGATGAAGTTCCAGGATACGACACCGAAGGTGCAGAAGAGATACGAGGCCTGCCTGGAGCGACTGGAACGCGGTGAGCCGCTGGCAGAGTCTTTCCGCGCGGAGAAGATCCTTGAGGCATCCTACTGCCGCATCCTGGATCTTGGTGCAAAGTCCGGTACATCGGATGATGCCATGGCTGAGATTGCCAGACGTATGGATGACGCGGTACAGATGGATATCGAGAGAAAGGTCGGCAAGATCGAGCCGACGATCGTCATCATCACCTCGATCCTGGTAGGAATCATCCTGGTAGCCGTAATGCTGCCGCTCGTAAATATCATGTCATCGATCGGATGATGCACCAAACGATTGGGATTTTGCACGAAGACAGGAGGCATGTGACATGAAATCACTTGCTAAAACAATCATAATCATCGCGGTTCCCATTCTGGCAGCTGTACTTCTGGTGCTTGCGTCAGAGAAGCTGGGGAGCAAAGAGGGGAGCGAGAGTCTGAAACAGCTGGAGAACTCGGTTCGAAAGGCTGTCATGACCTGCTATGCCACGGAGGGAGTATACCCGCCTACGATCCAGTATCTGGAGGATCACTATGGCATTCAGATTGACCATGATCGTTACGGAGTTTTCTATGAGATATTCGGTGATAATGTGATGCCTCAGATTACCGTTATGGAGGCATCGGCGGAGCCGACAGACGAGTAGTATGAAAAATGAGGAGTAGTCCGAAAGAATCGCGAAAGAATTGCCGGCGGTTCTTTGCCGGGCCGGAGGTTAAGCATGAGACGTAAGGAAGGACAACAACATAATATCGAGGGCGCGTTTGTCCTGGTGCTGTTTGCGGTATTTGCCATCACGGTGATCGCGGTTCTGGCACTCGGAGCGAACAGCTATCGTCGTCTGGTTTCCCGTGACAACGATGCGTACAATCGCCGGATCATCACGTCCTATGTGGCAGCGAAGATTCGCTCGGCAGACGCTGTGGGATCGGTAGCAGTAGGAGGTTTCTCCACACCGAAGACCAATGACGGGGTGAATACACTTCATCTGTATCAGGAGATCGAGGGTGACACCTATGACCAGCGCATCTATTTTTATGACGGACATGTCTATGAGATCCTGACAGTTGCGGACAACAATATCGATCCGGAAGACGGAAGTCCGGTGCTCGAGGCACATGGACTGGATTTTTCTATGGAAGATGGCGTGATCACGGTTCATTCAAAGGATACCGAGGATCGCGAGAACCATATTACGATCTCAGCCAGAAGCCTGTTGAACGGGACGAAGGGCGAGTTGATCGAAGATGAGGGAGGAGTAGGCTGATGAGTTATCAGAGAAGTAAGGCGCCGCTCTCCCTGATGGAGCAGTTGATCATGGTCTTCGTGTTCGCGTTTGCGGCAGCGGTTTGTCTGCAGGCTTTCGTGTACTCCGATCGTCTGTCGAAGGACGGGACGACGAAAGAGACGGCAGCGGTTCGTGCCACAGAGGTGGTTGAGACCTGCAAGGCGTACCACGGTGACCTGAAGAAGGCAGCAGACGCGATCCAAGGTCAGGTGACAGATGCCACGAGTGACAACGGCGAGGGTGCTGTTCTGACCAAGGCATATGACGATGACAGCCTTCGTGTCGAGGTAAAGACACAGGCGAAAATAGCGACCGGCGGGGAAGCGCCGGATAATCTCCTTCATCAAAAAGCGGATGTGTCTGTTTTTGAGATCCCGAAGGAAGGCGAAGCGGAGAAAACGACACCGGTATATACGGTGCAGGTTGCCTGGCAGTTGCAGGAGCAGGCAAAAAAATAATGGCACATCCCGGATTGGATCCGACGCGGATGGAATGTGAATTAGTTACGGATCGGTGCGGATAATGAATCTATTTTTGTGAGGACATAGAAGTGGAGCAAAAGGAACGTAAGAAAAGAAAAATGTCTTTTACCACGGTGGGTGGCAGCTCGATTCTGACCATCTTCGCCGTGCTTTGTTTTGTTGTTTTCGCGCTTTTGTCCCTGTCCACGGCGAAGGCGAACAGCAAGCTGACGGACAAGTCGATCGAGGCGATGACAAACTACTACAAAGCGGATACCGAGGCGGAAGATATTTTGGCAAAGATCCGTCAGGGATCGGACATCCCGAGCCAGGTTAAGGTGTACAAGGCGGAGACGACCAAGAGCGGCGTGAAGAGGATTGTTGCCGAAAACATCGCTTACATTGGATGGGACGCGTTTGCAACCTACACCTGCAAGATTGATGAGAATCAGGAATTGCAGTGCGAGGTGTTGGTACGCTGGGGCAAGAAAGACGTCGGATATCAGATCGTCAAGTGGATGAAGGTTTACACCGGTGAGTGGAAAGCGGATGATTCCATGCCGGTATTCAGCGAAGAGGACGCGGCAAACATGCCGGGATTTGTTACTATCGACGAGTAAGACAGGAAGAGAGGAACGTATATGCCGAATCTGGAAGAGATACTGAGTAAAGCGGTTGAGAATAAAGCTTCGGATATTTTTATCATTACCGGTGGTTCGTTAAGTTACAAGGTAGCCGGTGACATTCAGGATATTTTTGAAGGTGGAGAACGCCTGATGCCGGCGATGACCGAGGCGCTCATCAATGAGATTTACGAAGCGGCACATCGTGACAAGAAGCATTTTCTGGAAAAAGGAGACGACGACTTCTCTTTTGCGATTGGGCATCTGGCGAGATTTCGTGTGAACACATATTTCCAGCGAGGCTCGCAGTCCTGCGTAATTCGAATCGTGGCTTTCGATATTCCGGATTATCATGACATGGGGATTCCGGATTCCGTGATCGAGCTTTCGAAGGTGAAGCACGGTATGATCATCATCTCTGGAACGGCCGGCAGCGGTAAGTCTACCACACAGGCCTGCATCATCGATCAGATCAATAAGACGAGATCGGCTCACATCATCACACTGGAGGATCCGATCGAGTATTTGCACAGAGATAACAAAGCGATCATCTCGCAGCGAGAGATTGCTATCGATACGGAGACCTATCTCACCGGCTTGCGTGCGGTGCTTCGACAGGCACCGGATGTCATCCTACTCGGTGAGATGCGTGACGCGGAGACGATCCGTACCGCGATGAGTGCGGCGGAGACCGGACACCTTGTTATCGCGACGCTGCACACGAAGGGGGCTGTCAACACGATCGACCGTATCATCGATTCGTTCCCAGCCGATCAGCAGGAACAGATCCGTATCCAGCTTTCACTGGTATTGAATTGTATCGTGTCACAGCAGTTGATTCCGAGGATAAGCGGCGGTATGGTGCCGGCTGTTGAGATCATGAAGATCACACCGGCGGTCAGCAACATGATCCGTGACTCGAAGAACTATCAGATCGACAACGTGATCCAGACCTCGGCACCGCTTGGCATGATCTCGATGGATCAGTATATCACAGACTTGTATAAAAAGGGTATCATTTCGGATGAGTCGGCACTTATGTACGCGATGAATCCGGAGCAGGTACAGAGAAGGTTATAAAAACGAACCGGGCAGCTGTATGACAGGTGCCCACGTTTTCGGATAAGGAGACATAGAATCAAATGATGGTAGTCAGCAAAAAGTCCCAGCGCAGGGCAATCATAAAGATGATCTTATTTATACTGTTCTTTGTTTTGATCGTCGGTAGCTTCGGACTGATATTCAGTGTGTTGACCGGAAAGGAAATGTCGGAGTTCGATGAAGGTATGAAGGCCAGAGATCGGGCGATCGCGTCGGGGGCGGCAGTGACGGCGTCAGCGACACCCGGGCAGCCGGATGCTACAGAGTGATATGCTTTACACACATAACAGAGCAAATTAAAAACACCTGTGAAGGGATCGCTTCGCAGGTGTTTTTATCTTGCCAGGTTCATCTTCTGATAATACTCATCTTTATTCTTATACATACGATCATCTGCCAACTTGGCGATCTCTTCAAACTTCATGGAAGGATCTTCGGCGGCTCTCACGATTCCGTAGGAAATAGAGAGGATCATATCATTTTCTTCGGACCATTTTTCCAGCTCTTCTGCAAAGTCCATTTTTATCATCGTCAGTCGATCGAGATCGGCGAAGATCAGGGCGACAAATTCATCGCCGCCGACACGATACAGTTCGCCGTAGTTGCCGAAGCACTGACGGATGCAGGCTGCGGCTCCGATGATCAGGCGGTCGCCGGCCTCGTGTCCGAGAGAGTCGTTGGTGCGCTTAAGGCCGTTCAGATCCAGCGATACAAAAACCAGCGTCGGCTCATAGTTTCCTTCGGCGTAACGCTTGATGTCATTCTCATAGGCACGGCGGTTGGCAAAGGAAGTCATCGCGTCGGAGTTGGCATTGTTGTGTTCCTTCAGAACCCGCTTGGTCATCCGTCGTACGATCAGGACGATCACGATAGCGGCAAATACCATGTAGATTGACACCAGCACAAGTGGGACCGGGATATTCTGATTGACGATGCTGCAATTCTGTGCGATCACAATTTTGTACTTATCGTAGCGTGCCAGGGAGCAGTAGCAATCGGAACCGAGTACATTGGCTACCTGGTTGTAGACGTGATTGATCTTCTCGTCTCCGGTTATGGACAGGTTGAAGTCGGACAACGATCGATCGATATTATCGGCTGTTGTGGCGCCGACAACCTTGTTGTTATCGTCGTTGGCGATGAGAATCTCGATACCCTCGTAGGCCGGGATCTCCTTGATCACGGCATCCATCTGGCTGGTAGCGAGTTCGTTCAGAAGTCGCATCGGCTCGACACCAACCATGACCATATGTGTATGCGCGTCGTTCCAGCAGACCGCGTACATCATCTGCATTGAGGTGCCGGTATCGTCTGAGACGCTCTGACACATCGTGAAATTTTTCTCGGTAAGCATCTTTTTAAAAGCGCCGAAGCGCTCGCTGGAATTCAGATTCTCATTGTAATAGTTGGGTTTGGTTCCACTGTAAAGATTGCCTTTGGTATCGAAAAGATGGATCTCGTCGATGGAGAAAAGGTTCGTGAGCCACGCGAGCTCCGTGATCTGCTTTTCTACCGTCGGGTCTTTGTCAATAATGTACGAGACCGCCTTCGCTCGGGTAACATAGTCGTCCTTGAGCGAAGCGGTAAGAGAGCGCACCTTATCATCGTTGGTGTTGATGACGCTCTTCAACTGATCGATCAGAAGCGTGGAGGATCGATACGCGTTTTCGCGGTTCGTACGAAGCTGAATAAAGTAAAGAAGGCCGACAAGAATAGTGATGACCACAAGGATTAAAAACAGCAGATATAGAGCCGTTCGTTTCTTGAACTTCATGCCATCCCTTCCTTCCTGAAAGAAATTCCCCCACAATCTGATATTATATCATATGACAAGACAGATTTCCATATATTTTTTATAATTTTTCAAAAATATCCTCACAAACAAAGCACTTGCAGATATCCTGAAAATATGCTAGAATAATGCATGTGTGAAAGGAGTGACATCATGAAAACATTTTTAATCATCGGTGCCATGGAAGAGGAGATTTTACCGCTTGTTTCCGAAGGAGGATTCGAGCACAGAGAGGACAGACTGTTTCCGTATTATTATGGCGCGCAAGGGGACACGCAGTTGATCGTTACGGTGTCCAAGATCGGGAAGGTTGCGATGGCGGCATGCGTACAGCATTTTATTACGCTGATGGAGTGCTCACCGGCATTTTCGGAGCACCATATCGATCTGATCATCAACATGGGAGTGGCAGGCGCTATCGCGTCGAGTCTGAACCAGGGAGATATCGTAGTGGGAGACAAGCTTTGCCAACACGATATGGATGTGATGGGACTCGGCTATGAGATTGGGCTGAATCCGGATTACAACTCGGTATTTTTTGAAACGCCGAAGACGGTAGTGGATATGGTGAAGAAAGCTTACGAGGGGCTGGATACGGACTACACGCTGGTGACAGGAACGATCGCTTCGGGTGATCAGTTCATCTCCTCGAAGGAAAAAAAGGAATTTATCGAGAATACGTTCCATGCGTATGCCTGCGAGATGGAAGGCGCGTCTCTCGCGCAGGTTTGCTCGGATAATGAGATACCGTTTTTGGTGATTCGCGCCATCTCGGACAAGGCGGACGGTGACGCCCCGTTATCCTACGGAGAGTTCAAGACCGCGGCGATCCGAAATCTTACAACATTGGTCAAGGAGGTTATTAAACAGTGAAACTGGAACTGAAAAACATAAATAAAAGCTACGGCGAGAAGCACGTCCTGAAGGGCATCAGCCTCGAAGCCGAAAGCGGTCAGGCACTTGGTCTTCTCGGACGAAACGGTGCCGGCAAGACAACGACAATCCGAATCCTTATGGATGTATTCGGAGCGGATTCGGGAGAGATTCTTTTAGACGGAAAGCCGCTCGATCACAGCAAGGTCAGCATGGGATATCTTCCGGAGGAGCGAGGCCTCTATCCGAAGAAAAAGATATCTGATCAGCTGATCTATCTGGCTCAGCTGAAAGGGATGACCAAGAAGGCGGCTTCGGACGCACTTACACTTTGGTTGAAGCGCCTTGGCATGTCCGAGTATCGTGATGTGAGACTGGATACCTTGTCCAAAGGTAATCAGCAGAAGATCCAGCTCATCACAGCGGTGATTCACAATCCGGATATCGTCGTTCTCGATGAGCCCTTCTCGGGACTTGATCCGGTCAATGCGATGATCCTCGAGGATGTCGTAAAGCGTGAGATCGAGGCCGGTAAGATCGTTCTTTTCTCCAGCCATCAGATGAACTATGTGGAACAGTTCTGTGATAATATCGCAATCCTGAACGGCGGCGAGATCGTGCTGTCCGGAGAGATCCGTGAGATCAAGCGCAGCTACACGAGAGATCGACTGGTGATCCGTACGGAGAAACCGGAGGCAATCCAATCCGCATACGGTGCGGCGGTAACACAGGCCGAAGACGGAACGTTATTATTGAAAATGGACAAACCCGAGGATAAAAAACGAATTATGGAAGAGGTCGCATCCGGGTACGATGTGGATGAGATCCGAGTATATGAACCGACGATGAATGATATTTTTGTTGAGTATACCGATGACAGACAGAAGGATACAGCTTCCGGGGATTCATCTTCGACAGAAGCCGGTGAGTCGGAGATCGGAGGTGAAGACTGATGAAACAGTTTAAGACTATTTTTTCCTTTGAGATGACAGCGCATCTCAAGAATAAAGCCTTTGTCGGCGTGACTATTATTCTGGTGGTACTGATCGCGGGTCTGATGTTTTTCCCGCGGATCAAGGAGGCGATTGCCGGAGATAGCAGCGGTGAAACACAGCAGGAGTCTGTGAAGGTAGCTCTATTCACAGAAGGAGACGTGGACAGCGAGATCGCGAAGATGGCCTTTTCGGCTGAGCCTGCTTACGCAAAGAATGAGATCGTGTTGGAGCCGGATCTTGCGAAGCTGAAGGACAAAGTTCTGAGCGGTGAGTACAAGTGCGGATATGCGATTCACGATTTGAAGAGTTATACGTATTTTGTCAAAACAATGAATATCTATGATGACGCGAAGGCACCTTCGGATGATTCGATGAAGCGTCTGAACTATTATTTCCGAATGAAGCAGTCCGGAATGAGTGAGGATCAGATCGATGAAGCCGGAAAGGTCGTGATCACAGGCGTGCCGGAAGTGCTTGGGAACGATCAGTCGGCCAACTATTTTTACACCTACATCATGATCTTCGCTTTGTATATGATCATCCTGCTTTACGGACAGATGGTGGCAACCAATGTTGCCAGTGAGAAGAGTTCCAAGGCGATGGAGGTTCTGATCACATCCGCGAAGCCGATTGCCCTGATGTTCGGAAAGATTCTGGCGGCGTGCGTGGCAGGACTCGCGCAGTTGATCGTTGTGTTCGGAACCGCGTTGGTGGCGTATAATTTCAACAGTTCCTATTGGGAGGGGAACGCGATCGTTTCTTCGGTGTTTAATATTCCGACAGAGATGCTCCTTTACATGTTGTTATTCTTCCTGTTGGGCTTTTTGCTGTACGCGATGATGTACGGCGCGATCGGCTCCATGGCGACCAAGGTTGAGGATATCAACACACTCCAGACACCGATCACGATGCTTTTTGTTATCGCGTTTATGGTCGTTGTATTCGGTATGAATCAGGATGTTAATAACACGGTTATGGTAGCGGCATCTTACATTCCGTTTACGTCACCGATGGCGATGTTTACCCGTGTCGTGATGGGCAATATTCCGTGGTATGAGATTGTGATTTCCGTGGCGATCCTGATCGGATCGACGATTGCTATCGGTATCGTGTCAGCCCGTATCTATCGTGCCGGTGTTCTTCACTACGGCAAGGCGCCGAAGTTTACGGAGATTCTGGCCAAGGCGAAGAGTGAGTAATACGTATTTGGGTAAAACTTATTAAGGGAAAATAAAATGATATATAAACATACCGTTCAGTATTACGAGACCGACAAGATGGGCATCACGCATCACTCCAACTATGTCAGGTGGATGGAGGAGGCGCGTGTAGCGTATCTTGCCGAGGTCGGTTGGGACTTCGCGAGACTGGAGAGCCTCGGTGTGGTCTCGCCGGTGGTTTCGGTGAGCGTTCAGTACAAGCAGACGACGACATTTTCCGATGTTGTCATGGTGGATGTCGGCGTTGACGAATTCAAAGGCGTGAAGCTGAAGATGAAGTACCTTATGAAAAATGAGCAGGGCGATATTGTCTGTGAAGCTCGTTCGGAGCATTGCTTTTTAAACAGTGAAGGGGCACCGATCCGTCTGAAGAAAGAACTCCCTGAGTTTTTCGAGATTCTAAGTTCAGCGGCTGAGACGGATTGAGGTTGTCGGACCGGAGGCGAAGCCATGATCGATCATGCCATTAAAACCTTTGTTCAGCATCGCGTAGGCGGTGTAATCGTATCCGATGAGAACGGAGAGATCATCTATACGGATCCGCGAATTATTCTGTCTGAACATGCGCTTCAGACGTTTCATAAGCGGCGCCCTTCCATGGATGATGAACGCTGCTGGGAACTTTCGGATACAGAGAGTGAAAAATACTATCGCGTGGAAACCGCGTCCGTAGAGGAGGGAGGCAGACGCCTTCAGTGTCATCTGTTTACGGACGTGAGTGACTACGCGACTCTTTTTAAGGATATCAGTGACTATTCCCGACAGATTTCGGATATCAGCGATTTTCAGAAGCGGATCCTCGCGAAGTTGGCACACGGCTATGACGCGTGCCTGCCGGATCTGTGTGAACTCTGCCAGGCGTCAGAGGCGACGCTTTATATGGAGATGGAAGATGAGAATATGATTCGGATCAGCCATTTTCATCAGAGACTTCAGAACAAGGTTGTGGAGCATGCTGAGGAATACAAGGATCTTATGTCGTCCAAGAGGTTTGATCTGGTGGACGGAAGATATTGTTTTTTGAGTGAACAGACCGGGTCGCAGCGGTATGTTCTTTTTTTGCGTCGGGGCATGAATTTTAATGAAGAATACTTTCGCGAAGCATCGGTCTACAACGTGATCCGCCTGTTTGTGGAAAACGGTGTGCTTCGTGAGAAGATCATCTATGAGAGTGAGCATGATAAGCTGACGGATCTTTTCAATAAGGATAAGTACCTGATCCGGCGTTCGGAGGTTTTCGGCAATCCGGATAAGATTGCTGTCTTGAATTTTGATGTCAATAATCTCAAGCTTGTAAACGATACACTTGGGCATGAGGCTGGGGATCATCTGATCATGAAGACGGCCGAGAGCCTGAAAAGTATCCTGTCGGATACGGTGACGGGATATCGGATCGGTGGTGATGAGTTTGTCGTTATCGGTGTCGGGGCGACCGCTTCGGATGCGAAGAAGATGATGGATACATGGTCTCAGGCACTTGACGATATCAATAAGGAAGAAAAAGAGCCAATCACCGTGGCTTGCGGTATAGCGTGTGGGGTAGGAGAATATGACCTGGATAGGCTTCTTGAGGAAGCTGACAGAAACATGTACCAAAACAAGGACAAGATGAAGGAAAGCTTAGGACTGCCTCGCAGGTAACCCGGAGGAGGTGACGTACATTGTCAGAATTAGAAGTAGCGGCAACCAGTGAAAAACTGAAGGATGTATTTGCGTTTGTGAATTCGGAGTTGAAAGAACGAACCGACAACCAAACCATGATGCGTCAGATCAAACTGTGCGTCGAGGAGATTTTTCTGAATATCTCCAGTTATGCGTACCATCCCGGCACGGGAAATGCAAAAATCATTTTGCGACTGGAGGGGGATCCGGTCCCCATTCGAGTGAGCATAACATTTATTGATAAGGGACGTCCGTTTAATCCTCTTTCGGAGGGGAATCCGGATACGGAATCCGATCTGGACGAACGTCAGGTAGGAGGCCTCGGGATATTTTTAGTAAAGAATTCCGCGGATGATATTTATTATGAGTATAAAAATGATCAGAACATGCTGACGTTTGTTAAAGAATTTTGGTAAGATGAATTCGGATACAATATTCGCAAGGAGGAATATATGGAGATAAGAGAAGAGAATCGGGATGGTCAGATCGAGCTTCTCATAAGCGGAGAGATCGACGGGACCAATGTGAAGGATTTTGAGGACAAGGTGACGGAGTCCGCGGACAAAACCGAGAGCCTTGTTCTCAATCTGGACGGATTGGAATACGTGTCCTCGACCGGGCTGCGTGTTTTTCTTACGTTGCAAAAATCGATGCGATCGAGGGGGGCTGAGGTTGTCATTCGCAACGTTAATGAGGAAGTAATGGATATTTTTTCGGTAACAGGGTTTGTTAAGCTTTTGAATATTGAGGTGTGAGTATGGCGAAAGCAAAAAAAAGAAGGTTTTCTTTTGGTATAAAAATGTACCTGTTTGTGGTGCTGACCGTCCTTCTGGTAGCGATGGGAGTGGCGCTTACTTCTTATCTAATTAGCGCGAATCAGATTGATGAGTATTTCAAGGGGATTACAATCCAGTCCGCGCGAAACGTTGCCTCCTTTGTTGATGTAGATTTTCTGCAGGAGCTACGGACGATGGCGGAGGCAGAGGACTACCAGGCAATCCGTGATAAGGCGGAAGAGGCAGAGGACGATACGGAGGTTGAGCAGTATATAAAGGATAA
>JAEEGL010158329.1_pt1 | contig 12593 bp, 7 predicted proteins | sample 9134231 | NCBI WGS metagenome assembly JAEEGL01 (sample SAMN16246548, study PRJNA631951) | gut metagenome | biome: gut microbiome; feature: rumen; material: fiber-attached | host: Bos | place: Iran: Karaj | collected 2018-10
GCGTGGTTCCATTTTACTGGCGCGGTGCCAGACGGATGGGCTGGCAAGCCTCTGGCCGTGAAATTGAACCTCGGCGGAGAGACCTTGATTTTCGATGAGCAGGGAGTCCCGTTCTACGGGCTGACCAACACCTCCGTATTCGAGGAGGAATACCGCAAGGAATTCTATTGGCCTCCGGCGGAGACCAAGACAATTGACCTCTGGGTGGAAGCGGTCGCGAACCAGAGCGGCCCCGCGCTGGATATGGAAGTCCATTCCACGCGTGCGGAACACCCCGCCGGACACTCCGAGGCATCGGTGAAATATTGCCGGCTGGCCATTTTCAACGAGGAACTCTGGCATTTTCGGATGGAGTTTGCGACTCTGCTGAGTCTGCTGGAATACTACGGTCAGAAAGACTACCGTTCTGGACGGCTCATGCGCATCCTCAACGACGCCTGCGCGACATACTGCGAGAACCCTGCGAATGCCGCGACGGCACGTGCGGTGCTGCGACCCGCATTATCTTGGCGCGCACTGGATTCCGCATTGGCGGTGACGGCGGTCGGCCATGCACACATCGACCTGGCGTGGCTTTGGACCTGGCGGGAGACCGTTCGCAAGGGCGCGGGGTCGTTTGCCAGCCAGTTGCGGTTGATGGAGAAATACCCGGAGTATGTCTTCGGGGCTTCGCAGGCGCAGTTGTACCAATGGATGAAGGAATATTATCCAGCGCTCTTCGAGCAGATTCGCGGACGAATTGCGGAAGGACGCTGGGAGGTCCAGGGCGGCACGTGGGTCGAGTGTGACTTGAATGTCACCTCCGGCGAATCACTGGCACGGCAGTTTATCCACGGGAAGAATTTCTTCCGCGACAACTTTGGCATTGAGGTTCGGAACCTCTGGGAACCGGATGTCTTCGGTTGCAGTGCGGCGCTTCCGCAGTTCATCCAAAAGGCCGGGTGTGGTTTTTTCCTCTCGACGAAACTCTCCTGGAACAAAGTCAACCACTTTCCCTACAACACGTTCCGTTGGCGGGGCATCGATGGCACTGAGATTCCGGCGCATTTCCCTCCGGAACACAACTACTGCGCCACCATGATGGCAGGAACCGAACTGGCCGCCGCGCAGGACCGCTTCGAGGAACACGACATTTGCCCAGAGTTCCTCTCGCTCTTCGGGGTTGGCGATGGCGGCGGCGGTCCCAAGGAGGAACATGTCGAATGCGCGATGCTCTGTCGGAATCTCGAGGGTGCGCCGCGCGTCTCCTTCGGTACTGCGCAGGACTTCTTCGACCGCTTGCTGGCCGACGGAGTGGATAAACTCCCCGTATGGACTGGTGAACTCTATCTGGAGATGCACCGAGGCACTCTCACTAGCCAGGCGCGAACCAAACGCAACAACCGCCGTTGTGAGCAACTGCTAGTCGCCGCCGAATTCATTGCCAGTTGCCTGCCCGCAAGAGAATATCCTCGCACGGAATTGGATATGTGCTGGAAGAAGTTGTTGCGCAATCAGTTCCATGATATCCTTCCAGGTTCCGCAATCCACCGGGTCTATGAGGATGCCGAGCGTGAGCACGCCGAAATCATCGCCACGGCGGAACAATTGATGAAAACTGTGGTATGTAAGTTGTTAGATGTTGATAATAAATCAACTACATTAATAAATACGCTTTCCTGTCGGTATGCTCGCCCAGTGGAACTTCCTTCCGATTGGGTTCAGGAAGCAATCACGGACATTGACGGGCGGGTTTTCCCCGTTCAACGCGAAGCGGACGGGCGGGTCTTTGCCGCGATTCCGCTGGAGTCCGGCGAGTGGAAGACCGTGAGGCGATCTTGCGGGCAACAACAAATTATGCCTACAAGGTCAGATGGCGAGTTGATTCTGGAAAACCGACTGGTGCGATATGCGTTCAGCGAAAATGGACGGCTGCTCTCTGCCGTCTGGCTGGCGGATGGCCGCGAACTGCTCAAAGCACCGGGGAATGCGCTTAGTCTCTATGCCGACTGGCCCGCCGAATACGACGCCTGGGATGTTGAGAATTACGCAATGGACGAATTTATCGAGGGAGCCTCGATTGTCGCATCGGCAGTCCGCGAATGCGGACCAGTGCGTTCCGTTTTGCATTTCCGCCTGAAGATCGGTGGGTCCGCCATCACACAGGAGGTCTCCCTAGCCGCGGATTCTGCCTCGCTGGAGTTCCATACCGTCGTGGATTGGTGTGAGACCCGCAAGATGCTTCGGGTAGCTTTCCCGACCACGATTCAGAGCGAAGAGGCTTCATTCGACATCCAATACGGCTTCATTCGGCGACCCACTCATACGAACACCAGTTGGGACACCGCAAAGTTCGAATGCTGCGGACAGCGCTATGCGGACCTTTCTTGCGCGGACTGGGGTGTGGCATTGATGAACGACTGCAAATACGGTTATCGGGTGCGCGAGAGCGTGCTGGATCTCAATCTGTTGCGATCCCCGAAGTTCCCGGACTACACCGCCGACCAAGGACGGCAGGAGTTTACCTATGTCTTCCTGCCTCACGATGGCACGTTGCCGGACTCCGGCATCTACGCCGCCGCTGCGCAGTTGAACCGCCCTCCCTGCTGTTTTTCGGGCTATGCAGGCATCGTGGAGGTACCTGTGCGGGTGGAGGGAGATGGGCTCTCCCTAGAAGTCTTAAAACGCGCGGAGCAGTCTGATGCGTTGATTTTGCGCATTGTCGAGACGCGCGGCCGCAAGTCGATGGGCAAACTGCGTCTCGCATCTGACGATACGACCGTGATGCGCACGAATCTCATCGAATGGACGGACGAGGGCGAGGTACAAGCCATGCCGGATGGCACTTTCCCCTTGGTCCTGAAGCCATTTGAGATTTTGACACTGAAAGTAACACAATGCCATGAAACGTAGTGCATTGGACATCCTGATTCCGGCACCGCAGCGCGTGGAGCGTACGGAAGGCCTTTTCCTGCTTCGTCAACTGACCGCCATTCATGCAGATGGGTCGGCCATTTCCTCGGTGGACGAATTACGGCAAGGGTTCGCTTGCCTGCGGTTGCCGTTGACGGTGGCCGCGTCGCCAACGGAGGCACAACTCTGCCTGGCAGAAACTGCAAATCTGTTCCCGGAGGCCTGGCGATTGACCATCACACCCGCGTGTATCACGCTGGAAGCAGGCGGTTCCGCCGGCTTCCGATATGCGTCAGAAGCGTTGCTTCAGATGGCTTTTTTTGCCGCCATGCGTGGCACTGAGAGTGCCGTCTTGGAGTGCGGGATTGTCGAGGACATACCGCGTTTCGCCTACCGTGGCTTCCTGCTGGACAGTGCGCGTCACTTCCAGTCGCCTGATGGCATCAAACAACTGCTCCGGTTGCTTGCGACTTTCCGTGTCAACCATTTCCACTGGCATCTGGTGGACAACGAGGGCTGGCGGCTACCGTCGAATGTCGCGTCAAAGGCCGTAGGCTGTGGGGCAGCAGAGCCTGGCGGCTACTCGCGGGAGGACCTCAAGGAAATCACTGCGCTAGCCACGGAACTGGGGATTCAGGTGATACCGGAAATCGATGTTCCCGGCCACTCGAAACTGCTGCTCGACGCCTATCCCGAATTTACTTGCGATCCGAATGTTGGTGCAGCAGAGTTTTGCCTGGGAAAGCCTAAATGCCTGGAGTTTCTCAAGGCGCTCATCGATGAAGTCATGGAACTCTTCCCTGACAGTCCTGTCATTCACCTGGGTGGAGACGAGGCGGAGACCGCCGCCTGGGACGCCTGCCCTGTCTGCCAGAACGCCCTGAAGGAAAAGGGTCTCAAGACGGCGCGGGAACTGGAGAACGATTTTATGGCACAACTGTGTCGGCATGTCATCGCCTGCGGTCGCCGTCCGATGCTCTGGGGGACCAGTTCTGGACAGGTCTATCCATCCGAGACCATTATTCAGGCGTGGCTCGACATTCGCGAATCCCTCGCCGTAGCACGACACGGAAATCAGGTGGTTTACTCCGTTCACAATTCCCTCTATCTGGACTATCCTGCGAATGCATCGGAGCCTCAGGAGAATTGGATGTTTGCACTCCCCGAGGAGGGCGTTTACATGACTGAGCCGTATGTTCTTTGGGAGGATAAACTCAAGGGTGTCATCCTTGGAACCGAGACCTGCCTGTGGACTGAACTTGTGCCACAATGGCGCATGTTTGCCAAGGTCATGCCGCGTCTGCCCGCCTATGCCGAATGCGCCTGGAGCCTCCCCGCCAAGAAGGATTTCCACGATTTCATTACCCGCAAAGACCTGCTGGAGGCCGCCGGGTGGTTTGATTTCATAACTTGTTTATAAAAACACACAGGGACCGAACATGAGAAAAAAATACTTCACTCTGATTGAACTGCTGGTCGTCATTGCAATCATCGCCATATTGGCAGGAATGCTCCTGCCGGCGCTCTCCAAGGCCCGTGCCAAGGCGCGGGACATCTCGTGTGTCAGCCAGTTGCACCAGATTGGATTGGCGCTCTTCATGTATGCGGACGACAATAACAACCGTCTGCCGCCATGTCACGATTTGAATACGGAATTCATGTTCGGACATCTCATCTATGGGTACATTGGGGAACAACGTGTGCTGGTCTGCCCAGTCACGGAACGGCGTGTTTATGACCCTTCCGACCCCGTGTTGTGGGTTCTTGATGCGCATTTCATGACCTACGGCGAGAATGCCTACCTTCACGGTGTGAAACTCAACGGCAACAAGGCTGGGAATCCCGTCTCTACCGTGTTGGTCGGCGACATGAAAAATGAAAACGACTCGCTTGGTGTATCCTACGCGGCAGACAATACTCGTGAATGGATTCCTACTACACCATTATGGGATGCCACAATCGCGAACAGCGACATTCTCTATACGGCAGCCGACTACCCCGACAGTTTCGGTTGGCGACACGGCGGGAACAAGCAAACTAACTTCGTGATGCTGGACGGCCACACGATGAGCACTCCAACAGTTTATCATTGGAACGAGGCTCCCTGCATCCGTTTTTGAAAATGATGTGTAAGGGCCTGGAGAGTTTCGATTTCACGGCGCAGTGGATTACCATGGAGGGCGCCTCGGAGGTGCCCAACTGTGCATTGCAGTTCCACCGTGGCTTCGAGGTCGCGTCGGAGATGCCCCATCCAGCGGTGCTTCGCATTGCCTCGGAGAGTTACTATATCCTATATTTAAATGGTATAAAGGTTGGGCACGGCCCCGTACGGGGCAGCCACACCATCGACTATTTCGACACGTATGACATCACGAAACTTTTACGCATTGGCGAGAACCACCTTGGCGTGCTGGTGCAGTCGATGAACGACGGGGGGAATTTCAACTCCTTTTCAGCGGACTGCGCATTGCTTGCGGAGATGCCTGGCGTGGTGAAGAGCGATGCCGCATGGCATGTGCGTCCGCTACCCGGCTGGCGGAATACCACGCGGCCATTCAATTTCCAAACTGGCTACCGCATCGAGTTCGATTTCCGTGAAGACGAAGGGGATGCGTGGCTCATGGGCACGGGCGTGGAGTCGTGGGCGAACGCCGTGCCCTTTGTCTCGGAGCGCTTGGCACGGAAACGCCTGCTTCCGCGCGGTATCCCCATGTTGCGTGAAACGGCGGTCGTGCCGCAGTTGCTGAAGAGTTCGCTGGTCAAGGCTGAAGTCTCTGATGACCAGGAAGATGTCTCCATGAAACTCAACTCCGAGGGGTGGCTGGAGGCCATGCCCGCGCGAGTCGCTGGAAATGCGGAGGACGGTTGGGAGGTCGAACTGCCAGGGGATCCCACGCTGGGCGTGGCGGTGGTCTTCGACTACGGGAAGCCCCGCACGGGCTACTTCGAGTGGACTGTGGAGGGCGAGGCACTTGTGGGTGTCCGCGTAGAGGTCACCTACGGCGAGGAACTTTGGCACGGTCGTGTCCGCGCCGAGCATCCGCAGGAGTCCTACTTCTTCACGGACACCTACTTCCTGCGGAATGGCGGGAATCGTCTTTGCCATCCCTTTTCGCAGCACGGCGGCAATCTCGTGCAGTTGGTCTTCCGGCGGACGGCGGGTGCGGCCGCCGAGGCGCCGATCCGTTTCCGCATCCACAGTGCGGTATGCCATGACGAGCGATATCCCTACGCCCCGGAGACGCGCTTCCGCTGCAGCGACCCGTTGCTGGAGCGCATCTGGGAGATGTGCCGAGAAACGATCTCCGCCTGCACCACCGATGTCTTCGTGGACTGCCCATGGCGCGAGCACGCCTTCTGGGTGAACGACCTGATCATCGAGAATCTCTCCAGCCTGGTGCTCTTCGGTCCCTCGGAGGTTCATCGCCGCGCCTTCGAACTGGCGTTCTCGCAGCAGACGGACGAGGGCTGGGTGAGCGCCGTGGTACCAGACATGCTTGGCGAAAATGGTCGTCCGGTGAATGTCCTGCCGGCGACGAATCTCTTCCTCTTCACGATGCTGGAACAGTACCTGATGGAAAGCGGGGACGCCGACACCGTCCGAAGGTATCTCCCGAATCTCCGGAAAATCCTGTCAGCCTTCGAGGCGACGCGGACGGAGGGCGACGCGCTGGTGCGTCCGCTGGAGAACACTTGGAATTTCTACGACTGGGGGCTCCAGATGCATCGTCTGATTTTCAACGGCTGTCGGGAGTCGATGCTCAATTCGCTCTACATCATCGCGTTGAAGACCTGGATGCGGCTCTGCAAACGGCTAGACCATCCCGCCGAGGCCGAGTGGTGCGAAACGCGCATCGCGGAAATCACGGAGACGCTGAGGCGGGAGTTCTACCGCCCTGCCGACGGAGTGCTGGAAGATCCTGCCAAGACCTTCACGCCGGGTGAGGAGGAACTCCGGCCCACGACCGCGCGCACCGAACTCGCACAGGCGCTTGCGCTGTCGAGCGGCGTGTGGGGCGAAGAGGAACGGCACGGCTTCCTGAAGGCACTCAAGAGCCATGAGCTTCTGGAGTGCGACTTGTACCTCTCCGGGCTGGTCTGGCGGGCGCTCTGGGAAAACGGCGAGGCCGCCGAGGTGCTGGAGCGCGTCCGTCGGCACTACGGGAAAATTGTCCGCGCAGGCTACGACACGATAGTGGAGGCGACGGTGCATCTTTTCGGGCGCGAGGCCTTCGAGGAGGCGGGGAGCCTCTGCCATGGCTTTGCGACCTCGGCGGCGATTTTCTTCCGCGAGGTCGTCTTGGGGCTTCGTCCGCTGGAGCCAGGCTTTCGCCGTTTCATCTTCCGTCCTGCGACGCTGGACTTGCAATACGCCTCTGGGCGCGTCTATACTCCTACGGGCACCATCGAGGCAAAGTGGGAGAAGAGTGGCGATGGCCTTCGCCTGACGCTGGCCCTGCCTACCGATACCACCGCCATTCTTCCTGATGGCACGGAAGTGTCCGGGCCGTCGACCTCGGAGTTTCAATTCTAACCATTAGCCTGTCACCTGAAAATGAACACCCCCAGAACTAGCCGCGTACTGGACAAGTTACGCGCGGGCAAGAAGGCCACCTGTTTCAAGTTCAACCTCGGAAGCTACCGCGCGGTCGAGATGGCCGCCATGGCGGGCTTCGACGCAATGTGGCTCTGCCAGGAGCATGTCCCCACGGACTATGCGATGATCGACGCGCAGATCATGGCGGCGAAGATACATGGCGCGGACAGCATCGTGCGCGTGCAGAAAGGATGCTACAGCGACTACATCCTTCCGCTGGAAGCAGATGCGACCGGAATCATAGTCCCGCATCTCATGAGCCTGGAGGAAGCCCGTGAAATCGTCCACTGGACGCGGTTTGCGCCTTTGGGGAGGCGGCCGCTTGACGGCGGGAACGCCGACGGGCAATACTGTGCGCTTCCTCCTAAAGAGTACATCCGTTTCGCCAACGCGAACCGGATGGTGATAGTGCAAATTGAGGATCCAGAGCCACTTCCCGAGCTGGACCGAATCTGCCAGGTCGCGGGCATCGACATGCTCTTCTTCGGTCCAGGCGACTTCAGCCATGCGATTGGGCATTGCGGTGAATACGACCACCCAGAAGTCGCCCGTGTGCGCAAACTAGTCGTGGAGACTGCCCACAAGTACGGCAAATTCGCGGGCACCGTGAGCGCACCGTCGATGCGGCAGGTCTTTGCCGAGGGCTTCGATTTTGTCAATTGCGGTTCTGATGTCGGTTCGATGAATTCCGGCATTGCCACCGCATTGAACCAGGTCTCGGAGTGCCTTGGACTTGATTAAATGAATTACTGATTGTAAATAAACATGTTTCAACAAATAAAAAGCAAGCTGCCAGGCATTTTCCTCTCAAGTTTTGAGAACGCACAACCCGCCAGTGCGCTGACCCGCGAACTCTCGGTAAACCATTGGGAACTTGCCGACTACGAAACCACACATGGCGCAGGCACGATGCTGATGTGTCGTGGCGGGGCGGAACCGCCGACGGTGACCGTCCAGCCGAACCTGACGGGCTGGCACCGCATCCATATCTGCTTGGCCTCCAGTGGCTATCCGAGTGCGGGGCTGACGCTGAAACTGACGCGTGACCTGGGCGCGTCGTTTGTCTGGCGCAGTTTCCCGAATCCCCAATATCCATGCTGGTGCCAGATGGAGCAGGCCGAGGAGTATTTTTGGGAATGTGCCGACATGACTGACCAAGAGGTCATCATCGAAAAGTTACATGACAAGTCACCCTACACCATCGCGCTCCTGTGGCTCCGTTTTGAACCCATGACCGAGGCCGAAGTCGCGGCATACCAGGCCGACAGGACACAGACCCGCACTCGCACGCTCCATGCCCATACGGACTGCGACTGGCTGGGGATGGTATCAGGGATTTCCCGCGAGACCTTCGCGCCATTCGTGCAGGCGATGGCGCATTCCGATGCTGAACTGCTCTCCGTGGAATTCTATCCTCTGCTTCAGGACCAGTCGTTTGCGAATGAGGCAATCCAGCGTGGAGTGGGACGATTCCTTAGGGACAAGCAACTTCGGCTTCCGGAATTGGCGCGTCAAGCCCCAGAGGTCTTTTCCTGGCTGACCGAGCAATGCCACGCGACGGGGCGGCGCGTCTATGCCGCGTTGCGTCATTGCCTGAGCAAATGCCCCATCCCCTATGACTATGCCACGATTTCCCATGTCACCTTTGCCGAGGAGCATCCCGAATATTACTGCGTGGACCGCGATGGCGAGCCTTTCGCCATGCTCTCCTACGCCTTCTCCGCGGTCCAGGATTACGTCATCACCGAATGCCTGAAGGTTCTTCCCTGGGGCTTCGACGGCATCACGCTCTTCTTCCACCGCGGCGTAATGACGGCCTTTGAAAAGCCCGTCTTGGACCGCTTTGCCGAACTCTATCCTGGAGTGGACGCACGGCTGCTACCGCTGGACGACCCGCGGCTGGTCCAGGTCCACTGCGAGTTGATGACCGGTTTCATCCGCAAGTTGCGCAAGGCATTGGATGACTTTGCCCATGCCCGCCGCAATGGCAAACGCCTTGGACTGGCAATCGTCGGCGGATACACCATTGAGGACGATGTGCGATACGGCGTGGATGTGGAGCGTTGGGCGGAGGAGGGCCTCATCGATGAATGCATCGCAGGAAACATGTCTGTCTTCGAGGATGTCGGTTCCTATATGGATCCCGCGACTGGGCTGGTGGATTTGCGAAAGTACCGCGAGGCGAAATACCACGCCGTCGTCCCCCCCATTCGACGCTTCTATGGTGACGATGTCGGGCGGATGCTTCAGGGGCTGCCGCGCTTCCAGGACATTTCCCAACGCACTGGCCTGACGGTTTACCACGAGGTGCCGTGGGAATGTTCCCGTGAACCCGAGTTTTTCCGCGAATATGCATTACAGTTATACGAAAGCGGTGTGGAACGCCTCTCTCTCTGGGATGCCTTCCATGCCCGCGTGATGAACCGCGCGGAGTGGAATCTGGTCTCGCGGTTCGGACATCGAGACGAACTGGCCGGAATGCCCTCCGACCGCGACGGCTATGGCACCACCATCCGAATCCTCTCGCTCAATGGCCTGAGCATCGCTGCCTACCATCCTGGCTGGAGAGGCTAGGTTAGAGGTGAGAGGTTAGAGGTGAGAGGTGAGAGGTGAGAGGTGAGAGGTGAGAGGTTGTACTGTCGGTGCCCTGCCGACAGGATGATGTGTGGTGAGGCCCCCCTGCCGTCAGAGGGAGAGGTGAAGTAGCGGCCATCGGCCGCGAAGGCTCCCGCTGTCGAAACTCATGTTCAGGAATCTAATTGCACCATGAATTACCAGACACAATTTGAACCTCAAAAGCATCTGGCGCCTCTGGGGTTCCAAGAAAGTCCCGCTCAATCCCAGCCAGGCGTGATGGGGATTCTCTACCAAGGAGCCCGTTATCATGGCAAACCGACCAGTTGTTTTGCGTGGTTGGGGCTGCCAGAGGGCGCGAGTGAGCGGAAGCGCGTGCCAGGAATCGTGCTGGTGCATGGCGGTGGCGGAACGGCATTTGCGGATTGGGTGAGCGTCTGGACGGATCGCGGCTATGCCGCGATCGCAATGGACACGTGTGGTTGCCAACCTGCCTGGGCGCCGGATATCTACTGGGCTCCACAATGGCCGCGTCTGCCAGATGGCGGGGCACCGGGCTGGGGAGGATTTGACCAACTCGACGAGGCGCCTGCGGACCAGTGGGTGTGCCAGGCCACCGCCTGCGTTCTGCGGGCGACCGCAGTGCTGCGGACGCTTCCGCAGGTCGATGGGACGCAGGTCGGAATCGCCGGAATCTCCTGGGGCGGATACCTCACGCTGGTCGCCACAACGGTCGCCCCGCAGGGAACCTACCGCTTTGCGATTCCCGTCTATGCCTCCGCTGGATTCACCCGCTTCCAGACGGGGATTCTTCTTGGACGTCCTGAAGTCACCGCTGGACAGGCTGACGAATGGACGAAACGCTGGGACCCGTTGCCCGCATTGAAGCGCAACCGCACGCCGATGCTTTTCCTGACCGATGCGGAAGACTTGGCCTTTTCTGCACCGTCTTGGCAACAGACCACCGACGCAGTTGCCGGACCTGTTCTGCGTTCGATGCGCATCGAATTCCCCCATGACCACCAGTCCTCCTTCCACTCGCGCACCGAGGCGGTCTTCGCCGAAGCGATGCTGCAAGGCAAACCCCTGCCCGTCTGGGGGAAGCCAGTGCAGGAAGGTAGACGGCTAGCCTGCGAAATCTGCACAAACGGACGAAGGTTCCGCGAGACCTCGCTCTTCTATACTCGTGCAACAGGCTTTTGGGGCGACCGCAGGTGGCGGGCGGTTCCGGCGACGCTTCGCAATGGCATTCTCTCGGCGGTGCTTCCGCCTGAAACGACCGCCGCATTCTTTGGCGTGAAGGATACGCAGGATTGCCAATGGTCCTCAGATTTGATGTCGAATATCGCTAATAACGAATGACTTGATTTTTGGGGGAGTCGAAGGATATGGCAGTGATTCGTGACGGCAAGAATGAATGTTCCAAGGAGAAGATGATCGGGGTGCTGGAGCGCATCCTCGCCGGGAGGTATTTTGAGCGCTTGACGATTTTGAATGCCTACAAGGCGCAGGTTCCCTCCCAGTACAGGATGGGCTACCAGGCCTGGAACCGCATCTCCGTGGTTCTCGACGGATGTTCGCTGCTGGAATGCGGTGAAGGCGACCACATTGCGACGAGGAAATTTCCCGCTGGAACCGTACAGGTGATGAAGCCTTTTGCGCTCGTTGAACCATACTGGGGGGCGGGGCCGGGACGTGTGGTCTTCGGCATCGTCTGTCGCACGGAGTACCTGCGGCTGATGTACACGGACAATATGCCGGACAACCATCCGGTCATGGCTCCGGACTGTTACTACCACATCTATGACACTGTGCGCAACAGCACGGTGGAGGCCATTGACGTGCTTTGCTCGCTGGAAGATGGGCCGGAGGCCGAGTCGCTCGTGGCACCGCTGATGACCGCTATCTGCACGATGGTGCGCAACGACCTGAAGGCCTCGCAAGTGGAGGAATATGGCCGTGCCTTTGACCTGTGGGGACGCCTTCTGGAGTTTACTGCTGAACTCCCGCCGGAACGCTGTACCCGCCATGCGCTGGCGAAGCATTTCAATATCACGGAGACTTATGTCTCACAGTTGTTTACCCAGTATTCGGGAATGCCGTTCAGCAAGTATATTCGCAAGAAGGCGGTGGAGAAAGCCGCAATGCTCCTTGAGACCACGGATATGCCCGTCAAGGAGATTGCCGAGAACTGCGGCTTCTGCTCCGCTTCGCACTTCATCCGTGTGTTCCGCTCCGTTTACCAGTTTACTCCGGTGGCGTGGCGGCGGACGAAGCGGTGAGTTTGCTCCCCTGCGGTGGCGATATTCCACAGGGGAGAACCTGTATATGTTATCCACGTGCGAGGAGGGTGTCGCGCTCGTATTGGCGGATGGGGGCGAGGACCGCATCGTCCTGCGGGAGATTGTTTTGTTCGCAATAGTGTGCCCAGACGATGCCCCATGGGAGGGTCTTAAAGGCTTCGCGTCGCGCCATGCGTGCGGTGAAGTCGCCCTTCGTCTCGTCCTGCGCGAGACCCTGTGGTTCCAGC
>JAEEGL010520739.1_pt1 | contig 12593 bp, 8 predicted proteins | sample 9134231 | NCBI WGS metagenome assembly JAEEGL01 (sample SAMN16246548, study PRJNA631951) | gut metagenome | biome: gut microbiome; feature: rumen; material: fiber-attached | host: Bos | place: Iran: Karaj | collected 2018-10
CATGATCACGAAATCGTATCCACATTTATCCATGTACCTTATGTTTTCGCGGCTGAAGTATCCTCTGTCCAGTATGAATCCTGCATTCTTGTAGCCATAGGCAACTGCTTTGTCAAGCATCATCTGAAGCTGGGATATATCAACAATGCTTCCGGGATATGTCTCATAAAAAAGTGGCTCCCTGTTATTACTGTCATAAGCGATGGAGTAGTTTATGATGGGAAGCCCCTTGTCATCCTTGGCATGTCCGAACTCAGCCAGATCTATATCCCCGGCCTGACAGTTTTTATTAGTTGAATCATATGAAATATAAATCTTGTCCTTATGCTTCTTGATGGAGTTCCACTCATTCTGGAATTCAACACTGTCATCCACTGTTATCTCACTGGTAAACTTTGAAACAGTAGAATCACTGTAAATCTTATAGTTCGGAGTAAAAAGCGGATGGTTGTATGCGTAGTCAGGATAGTACTGGCCTGCGTTATTCTCAGTGACTATGTAATAAGCTGCAAGATCAAGGAACAGTCCGGAGCCGCGGTCGTCATTGTATATGCTGGCAATGATCTTATCCACCAGGCTTTCTATCATCAGTTTCTCGATCACAAGGAATGATCCGACACGAAGGCAGCTGCTCCTTTCATCATGGCCTTTATCTTTCGGAAGTTCTGCATCCGGGAAATAGGTCAGGTAGTTAGGGTTTGGATACATCATAGTGGGATCGTCGTCACACATCTTCCCGATAGTAGTCCGCTTAGGGATGTTGTACTTCTTGTCAGGCTTGTAAACCCTGTCATACTCGTAGTTGATGTAGACAACTCCCTTGATCGTCTTCGTGTAAATCTTGCCCTTTTCATCTGGGATCTTCACTCTGAAATCATAGTACATGGATCACTTTTCTCCTTGGGAATAAGTATGTATACCTACTCAATAATTATAACAAGAAAAGCCCAAAAAATCAACACAGATGCTGAATTTTCTGGGCTTTTTGCCATTTTTATTCTATTGAGTTTCAAAACTTACTGGAAGTTAGGATTAATGAGCCGTGGATCACTAACAAAGTAAGGTTCCAAAAACTTTTCACCGCCTTTAGGCTGAGCATGAGCATAGCCTTACTACACCTAAAGCCGGACTGGTTCCTACTCAGATCTGCCTGCTGCAGTTTTATGCATCTAAACGCAGCTCCCTGCTACACTGATCGTTATATCATGCCGGTGATTCCTGTATACAGCATCATAAAATTTATATTACCAGCGAGACTATATCTCTAGTCATTAGGAACAGATATTTTGTTCCGCATTGTTACTTGCATTTGTACATATAACTTACATATGATGGCATTACAAATTAAGATCAGCTTACCTTTACAATTCAGCTGAACGAATTAAATACAGTAGTGCTTGTTCCGATTGCGACATCATTATTATTGATAACATAAAGAAGTATGCAGCTGTGAAAAAAAGAACTAAACTTAAACACCTACGCATTTATAAAAACTGATGATAGCAGCCTTGATGCTCTGGAAAATAATAATCCCCCCACATCTAGTTATTATGTATACATCAGCACTTCTTCTGATGTTGAAGCCGTTGAACATGAGCAATCTCAAAAAAGATACTTCATCAGCCCATATGGACTAGCAACTAATTTCTTTAATGTATACAAGATGTAATACATTTCACGGGCAGTAGCTTTGCCATAGTCCGATATCATAATTCAACACTACTGTCCGCGAGCACATATCCATTCTCCAAAGTTTTTGCCTATCGCTAGTTAAATCAATTTCCAACTCTTCTCTACATAAGCATAAATAATTTGAAATAATGGAGTCTTAGAATATGCGCTCTTTATTGTAGCAAGAAGCTTGTCAACCTTTATTCCATTAAGCCCCTTATCCTTACCATGCTTATATTGATTCATCTATACTTGTAACGATAAACCATATCATCCCCATTTATATCTTCTACAACAAGTGTTTCATTTATAGTGTCAATACACTTCGCAACATCCTCCAGCTCTGCTTGGAACAAAATATTTGTAAACACTCTTCGCATACCTGTATCAGGAACAATTTCGTCCCCAACTTTTTTGGAAATTACCATGGTCACAACTTTTATCTTTTTCCTTAATTGCTCAATTCCCTCAATCCGTCCTATTACTCCAGGCTTTAGCCAAATAATGTATCCAAACAACTGTTCTTTAGGGATGAATTTTTGTTCATTATTTTCAGTTTTTTCCTCTTGCAAAACAAAATCCAAAAGATGATTCTGAAATACAGACTCCCCGTCTCCACGAATCCCTGGAAGACGATAGTTCATTTCAAGTACAGCGGCATCATCATGATCCATAATCATCTGTACAAATCCTACGCCTTTATCGCATCCTAACTCTTTAAATAATTTCTGAAATGCTTTCCCCCATTTATCTCGAATCATTTTTTCATATTTTGTTGGAGTAGAGTAAAATACCATAGTATTTCCATCTTCCTTAACTCCATAATCATCTGCTGAAATAAGGACATGTGCCCCATCTTTTTTGAATAGTATATGAAAAGTCAATTGATATCCAGTCATGAATTTTTCAACGATGACTTGCTTTTTATTTGATTTTTCTAGAGCATCAATATAGCCTTTTTCTAATTCTTCTTCATTCTTACATACGTGCACACCTATACTAGAGCAACCATCCACAGGTTTTACAACAACAGGATACTCAATTTTATCTAAATCCTGTTTATCAAAAGAATTAGTTAGTTGATATTCCTTTACAACTGGCAGTCCGCATTCTTTACAGATTTCTTTAAATTTTTTCTTATCATTTGTATACTCCCATGCTTTATCTCCGACCCAAAATGGAAGATTTAAACGTTTACATAATTCTCTTACTGCAGCAACACAAATTTCACTGGCTCCACAAATAACAGCAGATACTCCGACTTCTACGGATTTCTTCTCCAATGCATCTACATCTGATACGCTTATATTCCAGTATTCATCAGCTAAAAGCTTTACAGGTGATTCTTCTACTGATTTGTTATCAGTTGCAATTGTATATACACCTCTCTCCTTGGCAAATTTAATTAAACTTTCAGAATGTATGTTATCTCCTAATAATAAAAGCTTTCTCATTATTTCCTTTTCTTTCCTATTTCATCTATTCAACTGTTTAAAAACAATTAATATGCGACGGCAAATCCGTTTTTATCATATTTATACCTACATAGTAAATCTTCACCGGTATCAGATTTGATTACTAATTTTGTATGTATTATCTCAAGTGTTTTATCATATTCAGAAAAATCACACGCAAAAAGGACAAACGCAAATACCTGGCGCATTCCTGTATTAGCTTCGATAATATCACCTTCATGTTTTAGTTGGGAAACAATTATCTTAGGGATCTCATTTTTTAATTCTTCCAATCCTAATATTTCAGAAATTCTGCCCGGTTTTAATCTAATCGCATAGCCATATGAAGAATTTGATGATGCTTCATATTTTGGAAGCTCAGTTTGATTTTTTAGAATGTAGTTAAGCATGTTTTTACACATCAGTTCATCAGAAGGCCATTTGCCACCAGGCAATCTGTAGTTCATCTCAAGTATGGCAAACCTTTCTCCATTCGATATGAATTGAACGCAGCCCACACCATAATTGCATTCTATTGACTTAAACATCTTTTTAACAGATTCTTCTATTTGCAAATCATATTTCTTTTTGTACCTTGTCGGAGTAAAACCAAAAACCCTTACTTGATAATCATTTTTATCAACTACATCGTCTCCTGAATCTATATAATAAGCCTCACCATCTATAAAAAGGTAAATAAGACTCATAAGATCACCCTGGACAAATTCCTCTACTACAACAGATTTAGTATTAGATTTATCATAAGCGTCCTTATATCCATCGATGAGTTCTTTTTCGTTGTAACATATATGAAGTCCTATACTTGAACAGCTATCACTTGGTTTGACAACAACCGGATATTCTATGTTTTCTAAGTCATTTTTCCGAAAAGTAAGATCTAAATTGTATGTTTTGGATGTTGGAACACCACATTCCTCACAAATCTTTTTAAACTTCAGTTTGTCATTTGTTATCTCCCATGCTTTATCACTAATATAAAATGGAAGATCAAGTCTTTTACATAGCTCTCTATTAGCTGATAGGCAGGTTTCACTGGCACCACAAGTGATAGCTGTAATGTTTTCTTTTCGACATTTTGCTTCCAATAAATCAATATCAATCACACTAACATCCCATGCTTCATCAGCAAGTGCCTTTTCAGGAGATTGATCTACAGAAAGGTTATCCGTTACAATCGTATATGCTCCCTGTTCCTTTGCATAATGAATCAGTTCATCTACATGACAGTTGTTTCCTAAAATGAGTAGCTTGTCCATAATTCTTCTCCTTAATTAAGATCGATGTTTCATTTTCGCATTCCAATATGATTTATAGTAATTCCAAATAAAGTTGTAATCTTTTTTTATTCTTTTCTTAATTTTCGCAATATCACCTTTGGAAAATTTGTCCATATTGTCAAATAGTTTACACAGTTCGTAGCTTCTTCTCTCGTCAAAATCCAGCCTCAAACTTAGCGCTTTAGCTATTTTTTCCATATGCTTCATACCATTAAGATATTGAATTACATTATCTGCATTATAGTTATCATTTTTTGAAGACCACGAGCCACTTGAAGTATCCATAATATGACGATATGCTGCCAATTCGTCGCCGATATTATACATTTTCCCAACTGACATCATGCATAATACAGCATCTCTATCAATCATCTTACTAGTATCTATATTTGCTTCACTCAGTTTTTGAGCAAGATTTTCGTATCCGACTGCCCTATACATCGAAGTTGCCGTTTGACCAGGTAATACATATTTTTCAAAATCCTTGATAGTATAATCACCCTCGTCTCTTTTAAATGCATTGTATTCTTCTTTTTCAGGATGCCGGATATCTTTTTCATCTACTATAATACATTTACCAAAACAAGCTACATAATCTGGATTAGCGTCCAAAAAATCAACCTGTTTTTGTAACTTGTAATCATCTATCCAATAATCATCCCCTTCAATAAATGCGATATATTGGCCTTTTGCATGTGTCATTAGTTCAGGTAAATTGCAAAACATTCCAAGATTGTTTTTTCTATAATATGGAAATATAATTTGGGGATATTTTGCAGCATATTCTGCTATAATACTGGCAGTCTTATCACTAGAACAATCTTCACCAACAAGAACTTCATATCTAAAATTTACATTTTGAGATATTATACTACTCAATGTATGCCCAATATATTTTTCTTGATTGTAAGTCGCCACCAAAACACTTACTTTAATATTTTTATCTTCCATATGTATTCCTTTTATTCATGCAAATACATGTTAAAAAATATGTAATAATCACAAAAATAGTGCGTACGTTTCCCAGATTGCCACAAAATTGCTATGAAGACAATTTAGTAAAGTCCTTGCAAAATATTGCATATAGTCACAACTTTTTCAGGAGCTAGATCAGCATAAATCGGAAGCGTAATAACTTGTTTTGACATTTTTTCGGCCACAGGCGTATCTGCTTTAAATGAACAGTTCTCATAGCACTTAAATTTACTAGTCAGTGGATAGAAATATTTCCTTGTGAAAATATGTTCTCTTGCTAAATACTCCTGTATCTGATTTCTATTATAATAATAGTTATCATCATCAATAAATATCGGCATATAGCTATAATTATAATTCACTTTTTCTTCATCATAGTTTAGTATCTTAATACCCTCTATTCTAGACAAATGGTCTCTATATATATGAAAAATCTCTCGGCGTTTATTCCTATTTTCACCAAAAAATTGAAGATTACAAATACCCATTGCAGACTGGAACTCATTCATCTTAGCATTTGCTCCAACATATTCAATGCTCTCTTCACCCATTATTCCAAAATTATGAAGCTGATAAAGTCTATGAAGAATGTCTTTGTTATTCGTAACGACACAACCGCCTTCTATACTGTTAAAGCATTTGGTTGCATGAAAGCTAAACATTGACGCATCACCAAACTTAGATATACTCTCACCATTAACAGTTTCTCCAAAGGCGTGTGCTGCATCATAAATAACCTTAAGATCATGTTTTTGGGCTATGGCTTTAATCTTTGCGACATCACACGGCATTCCATACACATGAACCGGAACAATAGCACAAGTTTTATCAGTGATAAGAGCTTCTATTTTATCCGGATCAATTGTACAGTCACTCTCCCTTATATCACAAAAAACCGGAGTCAAGTTGTTTCGTACTATTGCATGTGTAGTGGACGCAAAGGTAAAAGGAGTAGTTATAACTTCACCTTTTAAATCAAAGGCCTGAATCGCAAGTTCTAACGACATATGTCCATTACACATAGGCAAAAGATATTCCGCATTCATGAATTCTGAAAGCTGTTTAGTAAACTGTTGCCAGAACTTTCCCATGTTGGTCAAATTACTACTACTCCATATTTCTTTTAGATACTCAACATATTCTTCCAATGGTGGAAGCGATGGCTTTGTAACGTAAATGTTTTCTTCCATGTTTAGCCTTTCTTCAAAATGTTGATATAATTACGAGAACTTGTATTGAAAAATAGCATTATCACAAAAAACAAATTAAAACTCATTCATCAATTTCTGAATCTCAGCTTCCCCTATAATTGTTACCTTTGAATTACTTATTCTATATACCCTGTCACAAACAGAAAGCACACTTGGCCTATGAGTTGTCAAAATACAAGTTCTTCTGGCATCTTTCTTCATAATATTAGCAAGAACTTTTCTTTCAGTTGCCACATCCAAGGCTGACGTAGCTTCATCCATCAGGAGAATCGGAGTCTTTCTAAGTATTGCACGAGCAATAGCAAGTCTTTGGTTTTGCCCTTCCGAAAAACCTATTCCACTCTCACCGATGTTGTGGTGAATACCATCGGGAAGCTTTTTAACAAAATCATATGCACAAGCCTGCTCCAGAGCATCAATGATTTCTTCCTCGGTTGCATCAGGTGCAATAAGCTTCATGTTTTCCTCTATAGTACCAGCCAGCATAGTATTACCCTGCGGAACATAGGCTATAAGCGGTCTGGTCTCGGTTGAGAGATTAAGTTTCCCCTCCGGATTTTTTTCCACACATGCATAAGTTTCACCCTGTTGAGCTGATATGATTCCGAGGAGGATTCTAAGCATTGTAGTTTTACCTTCACCAGAAGGACCTACTAGAGCAATGATTTCACCCGGATGTGCCTCAAGTGAAACATTATCAAAAATTATCCTGCCAGTTTTATATGCAAAGGACATATCTTTTACATGAACAGCAATACCACTATTTTCCCCTTTATCAAAGAGCGTATTATAAGCCTCCACCTTAGGTTCCGGTTCTTCCTTGATGTCAAGGAGCTCTCGCACTCTCTCAGTAGCAACGGTGAGCTGTAGAGAAATAGGAATCAATGACAGGATCGTTTTACCAGAAGTTGCAATTCTGAAAGCCATAGCGAATACAACAGTCAATTCCCCGAAAGTCATTGCCCCGGAATTGACTCTATAAAAAGCCCAACCTATACAAATAATCCCTGACAGTATTCCCCCAAGGTATGTAACGCCCCATGATAAAAGCGAAAATAGGTTCGATTTCATGTCCGCATCATAACGCTCTTTTTCTAAAACATCAATTCTTTTATAGAATTCATCTGCAAGCCCAAAAGCTTTAACAGCTTGAATGTTGTGGAATGATTCCTTGTGATAAGAAATTTCTTTACTTTCTATCTCCCGAATTCGGCTTTGACATTCATAGATTTTATTCATGAATATTTTTGACGAGAAGGCAATAATTGGGGCAATAATAATTACAACCACTATCATACTTGCATCTTTGGCTACAATTACCCCACTGGAAATAACAATCATGATCATACTTGTTACAAAAGTAGTTACAAATCCGTTTGCATTACCTGAAATGGTTTTTGTATCGCTGTTTATACGTGTAATTAGATCACCTGAATGATATCCAGTTAGGTCTTCCCAATTTGCATGCATTAGCTTGTTATAAAGGCGTTTAACAATGTCTGATTGCATGGAATCATAATTCCATGCACCAAATCGATTAGCGGCTATACTTAACACAGCGTTTGCAACAAAAAGCCCAATGTAAAAAACTGTCATGGTAACAAGTCTTGATATATTTTTTTCAAGGGCGAAATCCACAAGCGAGCCTATTTTATATGTAATGAAAAATTCAACTGCCATATGAACCATTTCAACAATAATATATAAAATGATTCTATTTAAATATCTATAAAAAAAACCATATATCCACTTAAGATTAAATAATAGTCTCTTTATTATGCTGCCATTAACCTTACTGTTAATTATTCCCAATACTATCATCCTTTTCTGATATTATTTTTAGTATCCAACTACGGTATTTTTTTAGAAATAATATGCGCTTCAAGTATTCTTTTCTTTGGTAACCATCAAGTCGAGTGAAGTATTTACAGTATATGTGAAATGCTTTTCTTCTAAAAGTACTGTAAAGACCATTCTGTTCAAAAACATCTTCGCTATAACTAATCAATAGTTCTTTCATACCTTCAAAGTATGTATAAAGCATTAATATCTGCAAATCACCAAAAAACATATTATTAGTAGATTGTATCCTATCCTCAAAGGCATCGAGCAAATCCAAGCGTTTAAGGTTATGAGACTTATTAGCGCCTGTAATACTGTTATCACGTATTCTGTAATGATAAAGCACGTCAGTAATCACTGCAATAGAAGAGGCATTAGATATTACTCTGTGTGCGATATACTCGTCTTCATGGATTTTACCAGCGGGATACCTTATATTTGTAAAAATATCTCTCCTATATAATTTATTCCATGCAAGAACCATAAGCACATTTTCCTTGGGATAAATATCTCCAAGAATCTTCATAGCACTGTAAGATGAAAGAACATCATATTTATCAAATGATACTATTCCTGAGTCCCCCTCTTCTTTTTGATAGCCGCAAGCAACAATATCAGCGTCATTCTCAACTAATGATTGATACAATTTTGAGATATATTCCTTATCAACCCAATCATCCGAATCTACAAACGCTATAAACTCACCCTTTGATACTTCAATCCCAGTATTTCTTGCAGCAGAAAGCCCACCATTCTCTCTATGATGTGACCTCACATTTTCATATTGCTTTGTGTATTTTTCTATAACTGATAACGTATTATCTGTGGATCCATCATCTATCAAAAGAATCTCAAGTCTTGGATATGTCTGAGAAATAAGTGAGTCCACGCATTTTGCCACATATTCTTCAACGTTATAACATGGAACTATAACACTTATCAGAGGATTCTGCTGTTCATAATCTCGCGGATGCAAATGGTCAATCAATGCTTTCACAAGTGCCGGTTCTTTGTCATAAGAAATCTTTCTCGCAAAAAGTTTTTTTGACTCAACAAGTTCATTATAGTCATCTTCTGTAAATTCGTAAGGCCCTCCACGTTCCCAGTCAATATGCCTTAATGATGTATTGATTACTCTATTTTTAAAATCAGAATTCATTGCAAGCGTCTGCATAAAAAACTCATCCGAGCAGTTCGTAGAGAAATACATTTTTAGAATGTCTTTTTTACGAGAAACAACATACTTAGCAAACTTATGTGTTATGCTAAACCAATTATCTCCTTTATAATAGATAATATTTCTATATTTCTTTGTCCTATCTATCCCTATTTTATTCTGGTATTCATCCAATCTCCATTGCTGCTTGCCCAGCCATCTACCTAACGCCTTTTTCTTCCCCGGTCCATTAAACTGACCTTTATTTATATATTTTAATAGTGGGAAATAATGCTTTACTTTATATAAATAAAAATCATCAAATTCCCCATCTCTGTGCCAACTTAGATACTCGCTGTCCTTCTCTTCAAAAAAATCATGAATGAAATCCTGACTTTTAAGCGGAAAATCAACCCCCGATAATAAATGATAATAATGGTATTCTCTTTTAATCGCCTCTTCCAGCAGAACTATTTCTGCCTCTGCTATACTAATCGTCCCCCAATAAATCTTCTTTCTGGGCGCAAAGTATAGGCCAGCTTTTTCAACCCATGACAAAATCTCATCTTCATCCACATACTTTGTCTTTTTATCAATGTGAATATAAATATCATTTCTTTCATCATCTAGTTCATGAATCAGTTTTTTTAACATATGAAATTCATTATGTGCCATTATTAGATATGCATGTTTTTTCATATCATTAATCTCTTAATAAGGTAATTTCCAGTTCTTGATTGTTTCGCGCCTTCGCAAAATCCTATAAAAGTCATAAAAATATCTGCTTATCATATCAAAAGCAGATTCTCCACACAACTTAGATTTCACATACATATGATACTTGTATTTAAGCTTTGCTATACCCGGATTAAATATTGCCATCAATTCTTTCTTGTGACAAGACAGTTCAGAATATACTTTTTTGGCAAATAAAATATCGCTGATATTTTTATATGCGTCCACAACTTCATTAGAACTTTTTCCAATATAACTATGTTCCATGAACTTTGCAAATAGAACAGAAAACGCATTCCCAAAGGAACTGTTGTCTGTAGATGAGATATGCTCATATACATCTTCAAGTAAAAGAATATCTTCGTTTATCTTATCAGAAAGAGTCTTGTGCCCACTCATAGCAGAATCATCATGTATCATATATCTTATACACCTGTCAGAAATACAATTAAGCCTATCAGAATGCATCAGGTACTTGATGTTAAAAGCAAGATCCTCTCCTATTCTGCATTTTTCCGAAAAAAACAAGTTGTTTTTCTTTATTATGTCAGCCTTAAACAGCTTCCCCCATACTTCATATCCCAATTTGTAATCAAAGTATTCATTAAGAAGAAAGCTTATCCTTTCCTCATCAGAAGTAAAAAGCCTCTCGCCGGTAATAAAGTTATAATCCTCAAGCTTATTATCATCCTTGTCCCATCTTGAGTATTGGCAAGAAATCCAGTCAGCACCGCTTCTCTCAATAGAATCCACCAGAGTAGAAATGGCTGTTCTTTCCATAATATCATCAGCGTCTAAAAAAGAAATATACTTGCCATTAGCCTTCTTTAAGCCTAGATTTCTTGCCGAAGACACACCTCCATTTTCCTTTTTGATCACCTGGATTCGAGAATCTCTTTTCAAAAAGGAAATGATAATATCATAAGTGCCATCTATAGACCCGTCATCCACAACAATAATCTCTGTATTACCATAGGTTTGTTCTAAGATAGATTCAAGGCATTTCTCTATGTACTTTTCCGCGTTATAAGCCGGAACTATTATTGAGACCAGCTTGTCCTGCAAAATGTCTGACATAACGATAAACCTGTTTTGTCCTTAATTATTTATATATTAAACGGATTCATCAACCTTTAAGCCTCTGATAAAACCATCTGAAGAAATAGAACACATTAAAATCAGCTGTCATAAGGCACAGATATCTAAGCATGCTGATTTTCCTCGCCTTATGAACCTCATAAAGAATTTTCCTAAACTCTTTACTGGATAACTCCTGCCGAAGAGTACGAAGCATTTTAAACCTCTTATCAGTCTTACGCAGTGCCTCATACATGGAAGTCATTCTGCTTACCCAGTCTGTAATAAATATACCCTTTATGACTAGAATATTATCAGCCGTCGCCCCCATCTGTGTACTTTCCCATTCAATAAAACGATTGTACACAGCTTTGGTATCTTCCATATCTCCCTTATGATAAGAAATAGAAAGATTGTCATCCGTTCTTTTTACATAATGATAGAGCGGGATGTTGATTATTCCAATGTTCCCCGTGCATTTATCAAGATAATCAAGATTGAAATTAAGGTCTTCCGCAATTCTTATACTTTCATCAAAGGCAATCCCATATTTCTTGATCAAATTAAGGTCGTAGCACTTATTTGTAACAAAATTAAATAGCTTAAGGTAGGCAAGCATTGCGCTGCTGCTCCTGATCAATAAATAATTCTCGCCCTCCACAAATCCCAATGCCTGTTCCAGTATGCTGACCTTGTCTTTAATCCTTGCATTATATCTGTTATCAAAGAACATTCCGCAAAGAATAAATGAAATCTCTTTATCCTTCCAGTCCTCATAGGCTTTCACAAAGCTTTCTACCAGGTTGACCTCGGGATAATCGTCTGCATCCCAGAATATAATATAATCACCCTTTGCAACGGAAATACCCGCGTTCCTTGCCACGGAAGGTCCCATATTTTCCTGCCTGATTACCTTTATCCTTCCATCCTTTTCCGAAAAGGATTCACAGGTATTAGATGTGTTGTCTTTTGATCCGTCATCAATAACTATTATCTCAATATTCTTATAGGTCTGAGCAATAGCAGCATTCAAACAGTCTTTTATTGAGTTTTCAGCATTATAAGCCGGTATAACTACCGAAACCAGTTTTCTATCATCCATGATTAATACTTTATATATCTCCAGGATATTAGTGCCAGTTTCTTTTTTAATCCCATGACAGTCGGAGCACCG
>JAEEGL011503730.1_pt1 | contig 12593 bp, 10 predicted proteins | sample 9134231 | NCBI WGS metagenome assembly JAEEGL01 (sample SAMN16246548, study PRJNA631951) | gut metagenome | biome: gut microbiome; feature: rumen; material: fiber-attached | host: Bos | place: Iran: Karaj | collected 2018-10
GCGCTTCGGCATCGTCGACGGGAGGACCCGCACCCTCGAGGAGGTCGGCAAGGAGTTCAACGTCACGCGGGAGCGTATCCGCCAGATCGAGGCCAAGGCCCTGCGCAAGCTCCGCCACCCCAGCCGCTCCAAGAAGCTCCGCGACTTCCTGAACTGAGAGGCCGAAGGCATGATCACGACAGACAGATGCGAGTACTGCGGCTGCACCGTCCGCTCGGACGAGCGCAATTGTCCCGGCTGCGGGGCGGAAAACCCGCATTACGATCCGGAAGAGTCCGCAGGCCAGATCCCCCTCTATCAGCGGGAGGACGATCCCTATACGCCGGGCACAACACCGCGGACCATCGCCCAGCTTCGGGATTTCTGCGAGCAGAAGGGCATGCCGCTGGAGAAGATGCGCTTCTTCATCGGGGAGGACTACCGGCAGCCCCGCGCCTTCGGCATATACCGGGACGGGAACAACTTCGTCGTCTACAAGAACAAGGGCGACGGCAGCCGCGCCGTGCGCTACCGCGGCCCCGATGAGAGCTATGCCGTGCGCGAGCTCTACGACAAGCTTCTCGACGAGTGCCACAGCCGCGGCATCTATCCCGAGGCCCCGTCCCATTCTTCCGTAGATTCTGAAATCACCCCGCCTCCACAGAGCAGCTACGGCGGACGGCAGAAACGCTCCGGCAGTCCGAGCTCCTCGTTTGCTGTCGTGATGGTTGTTTTCGTGCTGTTCCTGATGATGCTGGTTTTTGCCGCCAGCGTCGGCGGCAGCAGAAGCGGGGGCATCGGCAGCTCCAATTCCTACAGCTATTCTTACAGCAGCGGCTCCCACAGCAGCAACAGCAGCTCCTGGTCCAGCAGCAGTTCCTGGGATAACGACTCCGACTGGGACTCCTGGGATTCCTGGGACAGCGACTGGGATTCCGACTGGTGACAGACGCCTCCCCGATCGAAAACGCGAGTCCAAAACCCCCATGCGCCATAAGCTCTTCCGCCTCGCGGCGGTGCTTATGGCGCATGGGGGTTTCTCATTTTCTGCCGATCAGGGGCCGTAGGGGTGTATTCCGCCGCCGCGGAGGCGCGTCTGTTCTCCCTTCCCCAGATGCAGCTCCTCCAGCGCCTCGATCTCCCGAAGCGTTCTCTCCGCTGCGATCCGGTTGGCCAGCAGAACCTTCGAATCGTTTCCGCCGCTGCTGAGGACGAAGTCTCTGGCGCTTGTTCTGTACGCCGCCGCCGCATCCCGGAGTTTCCGGGCGACTGTCTCGTCTTTCAGCCGTTCCGCCCCCTCGGGGAGCCGGCCGCAGAGCAGCAGGCGCAGCGCCAGGGCCCCGTAGAAGGGGCCGCTCTCTGTCAGCAGGGCCTCCCAGATGTCCGCGGTCCCGTTTTTCTCTCCGCAGCGGGCAAGCGGCTCAAAGATCGGGTATCGCCCCTCGCGGGACGCGGGATGTTCCAGCAGCTCCATCCACTGCTCCGAGAGGAGCGGCGCCATGCGGTAAGGCTGTTTCTTTTTGCGGTAGAGCACTTCCGGCAAAGCGGCCAGGAGCGCCGCCTCCGCCGCCCGCGTCCGGAATTCCTCCGGCACATGCTCCTTGTCGTTGAGCCGCGCAAAGGCCAGCGTTTTTTCCATCGCAAGCCAATCGCAGAAACGGTTTTCCGGCGTCCAGAGCTTTTCGGTTTTCCGCAGCGCGCCGTCCGCCCCGCGGATGCGCGAAAGCGGCGCGGCATGGTCAAGCTCCCGGCTTCGGATGCGGCCGAGGACGGCCAGGCCCTCCAGCCAGGAATCGGGCTTTTCCTTCAGGGCAAGCGTATCCAGCCGCAGCTGCGCCTCCAGATAGAACCAGAGATACAGTTTCCGGAGCCGGCAGCTCTCCGGCGGCGTTTTCCCACCGGAGAGCGCCCGGTCCAGGCCGGAGAAAGGAAAGAGATTCACCGAGACGGTCCACTGCTCCGGATTGTGGTACTCGATGGAGCCGAGGCTCCCGGACGGCTCCCAAAAGAGGGCCGGTTCGATCCTGCAGCCTGTTTTTTCCTCTTCCTGCGCAAGCAGCTGCCGAAGCATCTTTGATCGTGCCGTCATGTTCCCCGCTCCATCTGTTCCACCTGCTCTGCCGCAGCGTCTCTCAGCCCCGCCCGGTCTTCAAACAGGCACAAAAAGGTGTCCGCCAGCTCCAGCACGCTCTCGCGGCTGTCCCTGCCGACCAGGCGGGAGTAAGCCTCCTCGCATTCGGCGTCCTCCGTTATGACGGCGCAGGGCCGGAGAACCCGGTTTTTCTCCCGATGAAACACGCCTTGCAGCCAGCGCACGTTTGTATCCATTTTTGTATAGAGCGGCGCTTCTCCCCCGTTTTGCGGGAGAAGGGGGTCTTGAAGCGGCTTTCCCCGTTCCCCCCACGTGATGCCGGCGTTCTGTGACCACTGCCGGAGCCGCGTCAGGCGCTCCATATCCTCTCTCCGGATTCGGACATCCCGTTTCCCGCAGAGCGCGTCGCGCAGTTCACCGAGCCAGGCGGCGTCCTGCTCCATCCGGCGCTCTGAATACCCGTCCGGCGTTTTCTGCCGCAGAAGGGCCGCCCTCTCCCGGATCCGACGCCGGTATCGCGCCTCCAGGCGCGCCTGCAGCTCACGCAGCCGCAGCGCATTGTAGCGCTGCAGCATGATGCAGTAGACGTTCAACACAAACAGGAAGAGATAGAACCAGTACCAGCCTTTTCGGAAGTCCTCGATCAGAGACGCGCCGAGGGTGATCAGCAGCAGAAGCACTATCGCCGTCACGTGGATCGCCGCGTTAAAGGAGAGGTACGCGTAATGCTCTTCCAGGCTGTACAGGGAGTACGCCCTCACGTGGTAATTGCTGTTTTTTCTCCCGTCCCTGCGGTGCACCCATCGCTCCAGCAGAAAGGCGCCGTCCCGGAAGCGGCGGATTCCCAAAGCCCGGTAGAGCTTCAGCTCGATCCGTTCTTTTTCAGATATAAGACCCATACAGTGTTTGCACCCATTCCGGCAGCTGTCCGATAAAATGCGGAAGCATATAACGCATATAGACAACCACGGTTGTGAATTTCAGCAGCTTTCCCGTCGCCGCCGCTCCGGTAAACTTCAGCCAGTTCATTTTTACCGCCCCCGCGGTGACTCCGACCAGGTCAAACAGCGGCAGAGGCAAATAAGCGAACAGGAACACCGTGAGCATGCTGTTCCGGTCAAGCCAGCGGACGATCCGGTTCTCCTTTTCCGGGTCTCGTTCGATCCAGGACAGGCCGATACGGCCGCAGAGATAGGAGACCTGTTCCCCGATTGCCGCTCCGAGTCCCCCCGTCAGAATACAGAGGAAGGGATTCAGCGCCGTGGAAGCCGACAGGACGATCAGCGTCGAGCTGGTCGGCAAAAACAGAGAGCCGTTCGAAATGGCGCAGCTCGCCAGGACGCCGAGATAGCCCAGCGCCGGAATCCGGCCGATCTCCTCCCGAAACAGGAAGTAAGGGAGGGAAAACAGCACGCCGATCGCAATCCCCAGAAGAGAGAGCAGCGCTTTTTTGATTTTCGACGCGCCGGTTTCGTTTTTTTGCTGATCCTCCATAAGCCTTCCCTTTCCCGATTTTGTGCCAATGCCGGCGCTGCGCTTCCGCATTCGGAGCGAAGTGCCGGCATTATCAAAGCTTGATGGCCGCCCGATCCGTTCCTGCGAATGCCTGACCGAAAGCATTCAATCGGGCAGGATTTGTGTCAGACGAGGCGGAGCCCTCCGATCGGAATGGATCCACAGGGTCAAGACCCGGGCGCGCTTTTCCGGGAGGCGCGTGGCCGGCGGAATGTGCGGTGCCGGCCCGGGGTATCCGTATCAGCCGCCGCCGGAAGAGGCGCACACACAGTACAGGGCAAACAGTCCCACCACCGCGGACAGGACATAGTACAGCAGCTTGCCGATGAACATGGCAGCCGCCATGGCCGGCCAGCCCAGCCCCGCCAGGAGCAGCGGAAAGGCGAGCGCGGGCAGGTAATACATAATGCTCATCGCCGTTTTTTTGTACATCTTGGAGATCAGGAAGCCGAGCAGCAGACCGAGCAGCAGACCGAGGACAAGATACAGAACCATTATTCCGACGGAGTTATGCGTATAATTGAAAATCCGGCGTGCACCGAGAATCGAGACGCTGTTTCTGACACTGACGGCCTGAAACATCAGATAGCCGGACAGGAGGCCGGCGAGGGCATAAATCACCATAATAAAGGCGGTGACGCGCCCCCCCACGTTCTGGATAAAGGTCTGCGAGTGGATCTTTGCCGAACCGCCCTCGTCGCCGACCGCGATCGCATAGGCGTTGTTCGGCGAGATCATGCTCGCGGTGATGCGCTCGGAATTCTCACTCAGCCGACGGCACTCACTCAGTTCCGCCTCCGTGGGGCATTCCTTCGCCATGCTCTCGTTCAGCATACCGGCGCTGCTGATATTGTCCCACATCGTTTTTGCTTTGGAGTACCCGGCCGCCTTTGCTTTCTCCAGCCAAGCGTCCGCCTCATCCAGGTTTTTCCCGCAGCCGACGCCCAGACTCAGATTCAGGAACAGGCGATACATCGATTCCGGATCGCCAAGCTCAGCCCCTTTGCGGAAACACTTTGTGGCGTTCTCGTCGTTCTGCTTCACACCGATGCCGCAGGCATAGCAGCGGCCCAGCTGTGCAGCGGCCTCCCCGCTGCCCATCTCCACGGCGCGTACCAGGCATTGAACCGCGTTTTTCTCATTGCGCTCACAGTCAACGCCCTCCATCAGGCGCATGGCATATTCCGTCAGGGCCTCCCTGTCTCCGCCGGACGCTCTCTGATACAACTCCATTGTTGTTGCAGCGCTCATTCCTTCTCTCCTCCTCTTTGATGAATCCCGTTTACGATTTTGTTCCAGTTTTCCTTTTCCTCAGGCAGAGCCGTCGATAAAAGCAGTCTCTTCTGTTTGCTTTTTTCGTTCTTTTCTTCGCTGAGCGAGTATCCGTACCCGGCAAGCTCCCGGGTCAGCGCTTCCGTTTTCCGTTTGTACAGGAGCAGCTGTGTGCTGACAAGCTTGCGGAAGCTGAGCCGGAACCGCTCGGCTTCCTCGCCGTCTCCCATGGCGTTTGCGGTCTCAAACACCGGGGCAAAGGGCGAATAGTAGGCATACACCGCGGTCAGCAAGTCCTGCGCTTCGGTCATGATTGCGCCGTATTTCTGCCGCAGCTGCCCGCTCACGCGCTGTTTGTTCTCCTGAAGCTGCTGCTCCCCCTCCGCGCTCAAGTTCTTGTCCTCCGGCGCGGTGCCGAGGCGGCGGTAGATGGCCAGTGCTTTCAGGAAGCTGTCCCGAAAGCCCTCGATCCCGCTCCAGCGCTCCTCCCAGCTCCTGGAGGATATCTCCAGCGAGGCGAGCAGGTCGCGCTGATAGCGTTCGGAGCCTCCCAGCGTCTGGAGAATTGTCACATCGTCAAGATTGCCCTCCTTGGCCTTAAAGAAGGGAATCTGCACTTCAAAGGGTTTGAGCAGCGGTTCGTAGCTGCACAGGGCGTGTCCCGGTGTGAAAATCGCCATTTTCTCCAGCTGATCCGGATTGGCGGACATCGTCCCGCCCAGAAGCTGGCGATCATCCTGCGCGGTGATGCGCAGGCCGATTTTCAGGGATGTATTCTTAATGACCTCCGGCGCCATCGCCGTGGGCAGCTGATCGGCAATCACGATCCCCTCGCCGAGGGCGCGCACCTCCGCAAGCATCTTGACGATATAGGCGGTGGCCGCGGTTTTGGGGTCGGCCTCCTGGCCGGCGGAGGGCTGGGCCACAGGCCCGATCAGGTTGTGCGCCTCCTCCAGGAACATCACATGCCGCGGCTTTCCCTTCAGGCCCTCTTTGTCGTAATTCTCCACCTTCAGCGTTTCCCGTATCAGCGTGGCCAGCAAAAGCGTCATGTAATTGGCCGGATCGGTCCCCAGCGATTCCAGCTCCACAACGGCCGAACGCCGGATCCATTCCTGCGGCGGAAGCGTGGAGGAGGATACGTCAAAGATATCCCCCATCTCCCGCGTCATCAGGGAGCCGATACGGACCTGGAGCGCGGATTTCAGGTTGCTGCGGATTTCCGGGGCATAGTCGGAGTGGTCCAGACGGTACTCCAGCTTTTTGTACAGCTCGGACATCGTCGGGTAGCTCAGCTCCCCGCGGTTGACCATGTTATGCGTCCAGTTGTGGTCCCGGTACGCATCCTCCACCGAACGGTCCAGCAGGAAGGGCATGGGCGGTTCCAGATGGAAAGCCCCGTCAAACACCGCAAGCAGGTTTCGGATATGCTCCGCAAGCGTCAGTCCGCGCGGGAACTCAAAGGGGTTGATATGCAGCGGGAAGCGGGTATAGGCGCTGGGGGAAAACAGCTCCAGATCCTCCATCCCCGGCAGGGTCGTCATCACCCGATACTCGTGCTTGGCGGGCTCCAGGATCAGAACGGGAATGCCGTGCCGCACGTGCATCTCATAGATGAGGTGCATCATGCTGTTGGTCTTTCCCGAGCCCGGGACGCCCGCAAGAAAGGCATGCTTGGAGAGGTTGGAAAGAGGGAATTCAATCCGGTGGCGATCCGGGTCCTCTCCCAGCAGCAGGCCCTTTACGGTCAGATCCGGCAGCGTTTCCTTCGGGATTTCGATCGTCTCTCCGGAGTAGAGCGCGGGGAAGACGCCAAAGGCCGCCATCTCATCCAGCAAAAACAGCTTCGGCAGAAAGGCCAGATTGTCCGGAGCGGCATCCATTGCCAATGCGCGTCGGTTCTCCTCCCTCACCTGTCGGAAACTGCAGCCCCGCACGGGCTTGAGCGTGTATTCGCCCTCCGCGAGGGCCTCGGACGCCGCCGCGTCCAGGATATACCCCGCGTGCCTGTAGTCATCGGAGAGCACCTGGATATCACAGATAAAATGCGGGCTCGCCGACAGATCTTCCAGCAGATCGATGTAATACTCCAGCGCCTCGTCGGCGTTCTCATCCTTTTGACCGAGTCCCGCGCCCGAGGCGCCCACCGTCACCCTCGTCTTCGTCCGCTGACGCAGGTTCGGGGCGAGATAGGACAGAATCTCCTCCAGCTCCGCGGTCTCATCGGTCGGGTAGACGGAGACCACATAGAGGCACCGGCGGCCGATCGCGTCCATCAGCTTGGCCATATTGTACAGCCTGGACTCCTTGTTCATTTTCCATTTGCTGACCGTATAATAGCCCTCGTTGCGGGGATCGAGAGCCCGGGTCAGGCGCTCTTTGCGCAGCAGCTGGACGCTCCACCGGTAGGGATACTCCACGTCGGGCATCGGATAGCGCCCCTTCTCCGGAGCCCCCGGGCGCTTCTCCGCTCCGGCCGGATGGAGCGTAAAGAACGGGGAGAGCGGCGATGACCGCAGCGTCTCCGTCAGATACTCCTCTTCGATCGCCTCTCCCGTGTCAAAGCGGATGCCGGCGCAGATGCGCTCCCCCTGGGGCCTGGAAGGATCGTATTCATAAAAGAGATGAAAAGAATCCTCCCGCACCAGCATCCCCCGGCGGCCCATCTGCCGCCAGAAGGAGCTGTGGTGCGCCAGAACGCCTTTCACTCCGCTCTCGTCCAGACTGGAATACCGGCTCAGAGACAGATCCGGGATTTTATCCAGCACATAATACGTCGACTCCATCTTTCACCTTTTCAGCTCTGAATTTCGGAGAGCTGTCTCTCAAACTCCTCTTCGGCCTCCTGGATGGTCTCCTGCGCTTCCTCGGAGGCCTCGCCGAAACCATCCGCGTCCGCCCGGGCCCGGTCCGCCGCGCCCTCTGCGCTGCCGCCGAACTCCGAGCTGCTGGAGATCTCGTGAAAGCTGTCTTCCGCCTCCTCGCTCAGCTCTTTCTGCTCCTTAGCCTCCGCATCGGCCTCCGAGGCGGTGTCGCTGGCGCTGTCCATGACGCTTCTCACATCGCCCTCCATATCGCTTGTCGCTTCGTTGATGGAGGTGTCGTGCACATCGCTGACCGCTTCCAGAATATCGCTGTCCACGTTGGAGGGGATGCCCTCCAGAATGCCCTTGAGGTTCTGCATATCCTCCACATTGCGGCGGCCCATCTCCATGGATCTGCTGTGGCCTTCCACCGCTTCCTTCACGCGCTCATTCACAGATTCCAGTTTGTTGCCCATCTTTCTTCCTCCTCTTATCTCAGGTAAGCGATGATCCAACGCGGCAAGAGTAGCCGGCGGGCAGATTTGGGCCGGATCAAAACATAAAAACGCAGGAATACTCTGTGTATTTCAAGTTTTTATCACGCAGAGCCGGCACAAATCAGTCCTCAGGTACCGAAGGCGTATCAATCAGCGTTTACGAAGTACTTTCACTTTATGGGGACCGTCCATATCGTTCGGTCCGTCGAACATGCTCTCCAAACTCCTCAATTCCTGCTGCAGACAGCAGCATTTTGCGGAAAGCTCCTCGATCTCCTGTCTGGTATATCCGATCCTCGCCGCCTGTGCGCCGGCACTGGAACCGAAGCGATTGCCGGCCGCCCGCAGCAGCGCAGTCTGCCCGGCCTCGTATTCCCGGTACTTCTCTCGCAGCTCATTCTCCAGCATCTCGCTCTTGCGCTGCAGATCCGCTCCGTACTGATAGAGCATATAGAGGTACTGCCGGTATTCCTCCTGTTTCTTCCGGCACTCTTCGATATAGGTGTCGACCGTCTGCATCTCATGGCATTTCGCGGAAATCTGCCTCAGAAGCGTCAGCTTTCTTTGACGGGGGCTCTGAGCGCCGTCGGAATCGTCCGAATCGGAGTCGTCCATTTCGGCTTCAAGGCGGTTGTATTCGGCTGTCAGATACTCGATCTCCTCCTGAAGCTGCTGCCTTCTCCCGGCCGCGAGCTCCATCTCCTGCCGGAGCTGCTCCGTCGCCGTGAGGGCCGCTTCAAGGTTCTGCCTGAGCTCCATGCATTTGCCGTACAGATACGCCAGCACACTGCGCATTTTCTCAACGCTTTCGCTGCTCATTCTCCGGCCCCCTGTCGTTTATCCCGGAGCGCTCTCTTCGCCCGGTCCCTGCTTGTGCCGTATGGAGCTCTATCTGGATCTGCCGCCCATTTCGTTGGACCTGTCCTGATTCATCGTGTGCCCCATATCCATCAGATCGTTTTTTACCTCCACGCATCCCGCCGAGAGGTTGTTGAGCTGGGCGACCGTGTTCCCCATCGCCGCCGCCTGCGCGGCGGCGCCGGCCCGGGCGCCGTAGCGGTTGCCGGCAGCACTGGAGAATGTGCTCTGCGCCATGCCGTAATCCCGGCGCTTTTCCTCCACTTCACTCTGCACCATCTCAATCATACGCCACAGATTTGCTCTCTGCTGATTGAGCTGCTGGAGATACTGCTCATACTCCCGCTGCCTCTTCTTGTGCTCTTCGATCTCCCGCCTCACTTCATCCAGTTCGCTCCGCAGGCTGGTGCATTCCTGCCTGAGAACCAGCATTCTCCGATATACACTATCCGCATCCTGGCCGCTGCCGGAATCGTCCGAGTCCGAACTGTCCGCCTGCCGGAGAAGGCGCTCGTATTCCGCCTTCAGTCTCTCGTATTCGTTCAGCTTATTCTGCAGCTCGTTCGCGATCTGCCAGGCTCTCGCGTTGCCGTTTTCGATGCCCTGCTTTTCCTGCTCTATGCCGGCAAGGCACAACTGGAGCTGCTGCCGCAGTCCCGCGCAGTAACTGCGCAGCCTTGCAAGCGCGTTCTGACACTCCTGTATGCTGTGCGTTCCCATGCGTTCATTCCCCGCCGTTTATTTCGAAAACGATCTGTCCGTCCGCTTTCTCGATGATGTTGTGGATATCGTAGGTATGCCCGCGCTCCCAGCCGTCGTCCGCAATGGCGCGGCCCAGCGGGTTGAGCAGATACTTTTCCACCACGTTTCCGATGCCGCGGCCGCCGAAGCTCAGGTTCTGCACGCTCCACTCCTCCAGGGCATGGAAAGCCTTGGAGTCCTCTCTCAGAACAACGTCGAAGCCGCTGCTGTCCTTCAGCCCGGAGATGATGTTCCCCACCTGCTTTTTCAGGATCTGCGGGACGGATTCCCTCCGAATGAAGTCAAACACCACGAGGTTGTTGCCGATACGGTTGAGGATCTCCGGGCGGCCGAGCTCGGAGACAAAATACTCTCTCACCGCGTCGTTGACCTGTTTTTCGATCACGGAATAGGGGTCCTCCGGTTTGACCAGAGGCACCTTGCTGCCGTCGCGCAGCGTCTTGTAAATGCCCTTGTTGCTGGTGAAAATGATGATCGTCTCCGTAAAGTACACCGTCTCGCCCTTGGAGTCGGTCATACGGCCGTCGTCCAGGATCTGGAGGAACTTGTCCAGAATCGTCGGATGGGCCTTCTCGATCTCATCGAAAAGGAGGATGGAGAAGGGGTGCTGCCGCACGGCGTTTGTCAGCTCGCCGCCGGCGTCGTAGCCCTCATATCCCAGAGGCGCGCCGAGCAGGCGCTGGTCGGAGTGCTCATGCCCGTACTCGCTCATGTCAAAGCGGATCAGCGTGCTCTCGTCTCCGAAGAGATAGCGCGCCATCGACTTGGCCATCTCCGTCTTGCCGGTGCCGGTAGGCCCGGCGAAGAACAGCACGCCTTTCGGCCGGCCGGAGGAGTGCTGCAGGCCGGAGAGCCCTGCCGCCGAGCGCTTGATCACATCGGACACCGCGCGGATCGCCGTGGGCTGTCCCTTGACGTCCTTTCCCAGCGCCTCCTCGATGCCGCTCAGCTGCTCCTTGTCCAGGCGGCTCCACGGATCGTCCTTCTGGCCGTAGCGGTAGGCGTTGATCGCCTTGGGGATCTCCCCGACGGTCATGTTGCGCTCCGCGCAGAGGCTGAGCACACGGTCGAGCTCCATATAGGTAAAGCCCTCCGTGATACCCGTCAGCCGGTTGTCGAGCTTCTCCAGCTCCTCCATGTTGAGGCGATCCGCGTCCCGGAACTCCATCCGGTGCGCGGCGATCAGCTGCATGCGCATGTCGCGGTCCGGCTTGTTGATCATGACGACCTTTACATACGGATTGTTCAGGTAAAACCAGGCGGGAAGGTCGTTCGCCTTCTCCACCACGAGGAAAAACACGTTGTTGATCCAGCTGCCGTCCACGGAAGGGGCCTTGACGGCCTCGTGCGTTGCCAGCAGCAGCATGGCGAACTCCTCAATCTCCGAGTTGTCCATCCGGTCCGGGCCGGCGTTCAGAAGCGAGGCGAGGTTCATCACCACCGCGACGGACATCTCCGTCTGGCGCATCGCGCTGCGCACCGCCTTGCAGGCCGTGGCGATTGAAGTTCCGTCGCCCCCGGAGCCAAGGCCGGTCAAGGACCGGAAATCCTCGGCGTTCTGCGGCTCCATGTAGTTGTAGAAGCCGTCCACCCGGTTATAGAAGGTGATGTTCCGATAGCCCTGTCCAAACAGGAGCGTGTACAGGTATTCGTCAAGATTGGTCAGCTCCAGACCATACTCCTCGGAGCCGTACATCTGCAGATCCGAGACGTTCCCCTCGATCACAAACGCGGATTTAATGGAGCTGTATGTCTCGATCTCATCTCGCCAGCGTGGATTCTTCACCATGTCAGTCTCTCGTCCCGTCCTTTTCTTCGTCGCCCTCAGCGGTTGATTCCCTCAATGCGGAGGGGAATGTTGTAGATCCAGAGCACGTCTCCTGGCTCCATCATCCGGGCGCTCTCCAGGCGCGTTCTGCGCCCGTCCTTCCCGGTGCAGAACACACCGTTGAGGCTCTTGTCCTCATTTACCTGCAGCCTCCCGGTCTGGGGGATCGGGTGCACATACACGTGCTTCCGGCTGATCATCAGATTTCCGTCAAACCATTCGCGTCCGAGGCCCTCACGGCCGATCCAGCCGCCCTCCGCCGGGATCTCCAGGCGCTCGCCGAAATAGTTGAGAAACACACCGGAGCCGATCGTCGGCACGGAGGCGGCGCCGTTTTCGGGTCTTCCTCCGATGGCGGAAGGCCTCGGAGGCGTTCTGTCGACGACGCGGCCGGATGCGCCGGGCGAGCGGTGCAGGCCCGGTGAAACCGGAACTTCTCCGGGAGCGGGCGTTTTCCAGTTCCGGGAACTGCGCGCATCTCCGTTTCCGCCCTCCGGCGGCGCTTCCTTCCGGTCGGCAAACAGTCCGGGCACATTTCTGCGCGCTCCGCTCCGGCGGCTTCCGCCGAAGAAGTCCGGCAGAGGCTCCTCGTCCTGCGAGGGGCCTGTGTTCCCGGACGGGCCGCCGAAGAGATCCGGAATATTTTCGCCCCTGTTCCCGGCCGTATCGGCCCTGTTTACAGGTCCGCCGAAGAGATCCGGGACCGGCTCTTCCTCCTTTGGGGAGAACAGGTTTCCCTGCGGTCTGCCGAAGAGATCCGGGATCGGTTCTTCGCCGATATGCGCAGGGCCCCGGCCTCTGGCCGGGCCGCCGAAGAGCTCGGGGGAAGGCTCCTCCCGGTCGTCTGCCGGCTGCGGAGCTGTGCCGGGCCTGTCCGGCCGCATCGTTTCCCTGGCCGCCGTGCTCTGCCCGGCAGTCTGCTCTTTATCGGTCTCCCGCTGCGGAGCATTCTCCGGTGTTTCGCTCTTTTCCGCATTCTGTTCCGC
>JAEEGL013856127.1_pt1 | contig 12593 bp, 10 predicted proteins | sample 9134231 | NCBI WGS metagenome assembly JAEEGL01 (sample SAMN16246548, study PRJNA631951) | gut metagenome | biome: gut microbiome; feature: rumen; material: fiber-attached | host: Bos | place: Iran: Karaj | collected 2018-10
GTCCCCCAGCAGCCGTTCGAAGTTGGGAAGGTCCGTGGGGGTGGAGATCACCAGAATGTCCCGGATCCCGGCCAGCATCAGCGTGGCCAGGGGGTAATACACCATGGGCTTGTCATATACGGGCAGCAGCTGTTTGCTGGTGACCAGAGTCAGCGGATACAGGCGCGATCCCGCGCCGCCGGCTAAAATGATGCCTTTCATCAAGGACGCTCCTGTTCTTTTGCCAAAGTTTTCCCCTCTTCGGGGAAAATGCGCATATAGTATACCACGATCCTCCGCCGCGGGCAACCTTTCCTCCGGAAAAGTCTGCCATGACGCCGCGCCGTCCCCGGAACGGGCCGGGAAGCGGCGCAAGTTGACTTTTTCCTCCCGGATGCTATACTGAAAGCCGTAATGCCGCTCCGGCATGGCAGGTCTGTGGAAAGGAGGAAGCGCCCATGGACAAAGTATCCGAAAAGCGAGATCTCCGCGCCCCGTTATTCGGGACCGCGCTGACGGCGCTGGCCGTTTTTGCCGGGTGCCACGTGCTCCTTTGCTACCTGCAGATCAGCTTTCTGCCCATGGCCGACGGAAAAAACGTTCTCTGGCTCGGGATCGAGCTGGCCCTGGGGATCGCCGCCGGGCTGACGGCGCTTATATGCCTGTGGCTGGCCATGCGGAAAGGGGGCGAGGACGCCCGCCGCTTCCGGGAAGTCCTGGCCGAGCTGCGCTCCCCCGGCTTCCTGCTGCTGGCGGTCTGGGTGCTCTGGGCCGTTATCGCCTGCCTTCTCGCCATCAGAGAAGGGCGCACGTCCTTTTACCACAACGTCCGGTACCTGTTCTATCAGGCCGCGGACATGATCGTTCTGTTCGCTCTGGGGCTGTACTTCGGCGGACGCGCTCAGAAGCGGTATCTGCTGCTCCTGTTCGACGCCTGTCTGCTGGTATTCGTGCTGATCCATCTGTACGCCCTGGTGCGGTTTTTCCTGGGAGAGTCGCATTTCACGGCGTTCTTTCAAGAACACGTTTTCAAGATCAACCGGCCCCGCGCTCAGTACGGCCTGAACAAAAACTGTACCGCCGCCTACGCGGGCTTCTTCCTGGTGTTCGGTCTGTACCGGTTTTCTCAGTGCGGAAAGGCCTGGCAAAGGGTCCTGCTGTGCGCCGGGGAGTGCGTGGTGATGCTGGTGTTCGCCTCGGTGGAATCCCGCAGCGCGCTGGCCGCCGTGGTGCTGGCCGTGTTCGTATGGGGCGGCTGCGCCGGATATCAGAACACAGGCTCCTTCTCGTTTTCGCGGGCGCTGCTTCGGGCCGTCGGGGCCGCGGCGGCGTTCCTGGTCGTTTTCTACGGGATGCTTCTCGGCTTCCGTGCGGTCCAGAGAGCTGTCCTCGCCGCCGAGGCGTCAGCCGGCTTGGCCGCCGCTTTCGGCTCCTCCCCGGGGCAGGAGGCCGCCATAACGATCCGGACCTTCACGGGAGATCTGGGCGGGCGGGTGGATATCTGGCGCACGGTGCTCCGGGAGATCGTCCATGACAGGCACCTGCTGCTGCACGGCTGTTCCCTGGCCTCCACCAGCTACCAGGTGGAAGAGTGGCTCGGCGTGGCCCGCCGGACCCACAACCAGCTTCTGGAGATCCTGCTGGCCCAGGGCCTGCCGTCGACGCTGCTGTTTCTGGGCTGGCTGGTCTGGATCGTGAAAAAAAGCCTGCGGGTAGGGCTCCGGCGATCCGGGGACGGCTCCTGGACGCTGCCGCTGTCTCTGCTGATGATGATCGTAAACAACATGGCGGAGATGATGCTGGTGGGAATGGTCCATATCACGGGCTGCTTTTTCTTCCTCATCGCCGGGTACGCGGCCGGGATGGCGGATGCCGATAAGCGGGCAGCCCTTTGACGGCGGAAGAAAAGAACGGCGCCCCATTCGTAATACAGTATACCATACTGTCTGACGAATGGGGCGCTGCTCATTCCCGGCTCAGGCGCCGCAGTAGTCTTTATACCATTGGGCGAAGGCGCGCAGGCCCTCCCGGATCCCCACGGACGGGGTAAAGCCGAAATCCTCTTCCAAAGCCGCGGTGTCGGCATAGGTCACCGGCACGTCACCGGGCTGCATTCCCACCAGCTTCCGGTGGGCGGCGAAATCGTGATCCTCCGGCAGCACTCCGGCGCGGACCAGCTCCTCCTGCAGCGTGTTTACGAAGTCCAGCAGGTTCTCCGGCCGGCCGCCGCCGATATTGTAGAGCGCACAGGGCGGGACGGGCAGGCCGTCCGGCCCGTTCTTTTTTTCCGGGGCCCCCTGCATGATCCGGAAAATGCCCTCCACCGCGTCGTCCACGAAGGTGAAGTCCCGGCGCATGTCACCGTAATTATAGATCTCTACGGTCTTCCCCGCCGCCAGCTTCTGCGCGGCGCTGTAGTAGAACATGTCCGGTCTGCCCGCGGGGCCGTAAACGGTGAAGAGCCGCAGGCCGGTAGACGGGATGTTGTAGAGCTTGCCGTAGGCGTGGGCCAACAGCTCGCCGCTCTTCTTGGTGGCGGCGTACAGCGACACCGGCTCGTCCACCTTGTCCCCGGTGGAGAAGGGGACCTTTTTATTGGTCCCGTACACGGATGAGGAGGAAGCATATACCAGATGCTCCACCGGGTACCGGCGGCAGGCCTCCAGAATATTGTAAAACCCCACAAGGTTGCTCTCGATATAAGCGTCCGGGTGTTCGATGGAATAGCGCACCCCGGCCTGTGCTGCCAGATTGACTGCCACCGGGAAGCGATACTCCTCGAATAGTCCCTGCAGCAGTTCCCTGTCCGCGATGCTGCCCCGGACGAAAACGTGCTTCGCACCGGAGGTCTTCGCCGCTTTTTCGATCTGCGCGAGGCGCCACTCCTTCAGCGACACGTCGTAATAATCGTTCATGCTGTCCAGAGAGACCACCGTGCCGCCCGACAGCTCCTTCAGCAGACGGAGCACCAGGCTGGCCCCGATGAAGCCCGGCGAGCCGGTCACCAGGATGTTTTTCCCGTTCAGATCGATGGGGTGCTTTTGTGTCATGTCAATCCTTTCCGCCCGGCGGACTGCTTAGAAACAACGCGGTGCGAACGGGCCTGTTCACGCCTTTTCCACCTCGTCCATGTACTTTCCGATCACGGTATTCCTGTCGAACTCTCTCTCCACCTTGGCGCGGCCCGCCAGGCCCATGGCCGTGCGCTCCGCAGGGCTGAGGCAGATCACCTTCCGGATGGCTTCCGTCAGGCCCTCCACGCTGCCCGGGGCGAACAGATAGCCGTTGACGCCCTCGTCGATCACGTCGGCCGTGCCGGGGATGTCGGAGCCAATGCAGATCCGGCCCATGGCCGCGCTCTCCAACAGAACGTTGGGGACGCCCTCCCCGCCGTGGGACGGGAGCACCGTGCAGTGGCATTTCCGGATCCACTCCGTGATGTCCTTCATAAAGCCCAGAGTCCGGACCGCGTCGCCGCAGGCCGCCACCTTGTCGGCGTATTCGCCCTCCTCCACATAGCCGGCGATATAGAAGTTCGTCTGCGGGATCTCCGCCTTGATCCGCCGGGCAGCCGCCAGGTATTCGTCGATCCCCTTCAGCTTCATGACCCGGCCGATAAAAATGAAGTTGAGCGTCTCCCCCTCGGGCATGGGCGCCGGACGGAACTGCTCCAGATTCACTCCCGAGCCGGGCAGCATGGCGTAATTGTCCTTCACAAGGCCGTTTCGCACGAACATATCCCGGTCTCCGGTGTTCTGGAAAAAGACCTTATAGCTTTTTTTGATCGAGCAGCGGTACAGCACCCGGCAGATCCGGCTGATCAGGTTTTCCTTCAGAAACGTGCCGCCGGTGCCGGTGACGTTGCACACCAGGCGGTAAGGCTTCCCGTTGGGCCGCTTTCTGCCGTTGGTGACCAGGGCGCCGTAGATGTTCGGCTTGATGGTGTAGGAGAAGATCACGTCGGGGTCCACCCGCGGGATCATTTTCCAGTAAAAGGCGATCAGCCGGAGATCCTTGATCGGGTCCGCGCCCCGGCGGTCGATCTCCGTGGGGATCACGGTGCAGCCCAGGTTTTCAAAATACCGGTTGTCCTCCGACGCCGGCAGAGACAGGAAGACCTCGTATCCCTCCCGGCAGAGCTTTTCGATCAGCTCCCGGCGGAAGGCATACAGGGTAATAAAATGCTGTGCAAGAAACAGGATCTTCTTTTTCCGCATTTCCAATAAATCCTTTTTCTTCTTCGTTACCGTCCGGCGCTCCGGGCCTGCCCTGCCGCTTCGGGGCGCCCGGCACGCGGCCATCCTCATGCGGGAAAAAAGCAAAAGGAGGACCCGCCTGTTTTTCCGACCGGCTTCTGACCGAAAAGGCATCGTTACTTATGCCAGATTATAACACGCACTTCTTTCCGATGTCAAAGAAATACGCACGCCCGGGAAAGGACCGGAATAACGGCAAAAACGGCGGTGACCCGCCGTTTTTGCCGTTATGTGTATCGTGAGGCGTCCTCAGAAATCCTTGAACTGCTCCTCCATCCGGGAATAGCGCTCCAGCATCTGCCGGTACTCTTTTTTGTCGATGAGCCCGGCGGCCAGATAGCCGTCCAGCTGCCTGACGCGCTTTTCGCTGGTGTGGGAATACTGGTGATTAACCTCGCCGTACTCGCAGTCGTCGTCGGAATGCTTCCGGCCCAGGTGCAGCGTGGGAACGGGCCTCGCTTCGAAGGACTTCCCCGGCGCGGCGGCGGGACGGCCTGCGCCGTTTTTCGCGGCCGGAGAAGATGCGCCTTTCTTTTTCCCGTTCTTGTTCTGTGAGGCAGCCTTCACCATCACGCTGATCACGTAAATCAGCACGATAATAACATACAGGCCCTGGCTTTTCATGGTGATCCCTCCTGTTCCTGTCTGCATGATATCATGCCCCGGGCGGGAACGCAAGCCCTCCCGGCTTCAGACTACCTGGAAGAGGTAAAATTTCAGATAATCCGTCTCCGGCACGCCCCAGAGGATGGGATGGTCCGGTCCCTGCTGCCGGGCCTCGATCTGCCGCAGAGACACTCCCGCGTCCCCGGCGGCGTCGGCAAGCATGGCCCGGAAAAGATCGTCCGTCATGAAATGGGAGCAGGAACAGGTGGCCAGATACCCGCCCCGGGGCAGCAGCGACATGGCCCGGCGGTTGATCTCCCGGTAGCCCCGGCGGGCGGCGTCCACCGTGGCTCCGCTCTTGGTGAAGGCGGGCGGGTCCAGAATGATATAGTCGTAGGGCCGCAGATGCTGCTGCGCCAACCCCGTCAGCAGCTCGAACACGTCCGCCTGCACGAACTCCATCCGGTCCGTCAGTCCGTTGCGCTCCGCGTTTTTCCTGGCCTGCGCCAGGGCGTCGGCGGATACGTCCACCGCCGTCACCTTCTCCGCCCCCGCTTTGGCGCAGTTGAGGGCGAAGGCCCCGGTGTGGGTAAAGCAGTCCAGTACCCGGCGGCCGGGGGCCAGCCGGGCCGCCGCCGCCCGATTATACTTCTGATCCAGGAAAAACCCGGTCTTCTGTCCGTTGATATAGTCCACGTCGTAGAGGACGCCGTTTTCGGTGATCTCCGTGTGACCGTCCGGGTCCGCCTCCAGGCCGGGGGCGGCGTAAGCCCCCTTGCCGCAGGTCAGGCCCTCCTTCTCCCGGATGGGAGATTCGTTCCGCTCATAGATCACCCGCACCGTGACGCCCAGCTCGGCCAGTGCCTCACGCAGCAGGCGGTAGAGCAGCTCCCGGCGCCGCTCGATCCCCAGGGAGAGCACCTCGCTGACCAGCACGTCCCCGAACCGGTCCACCGTCCAGCCGGGAAAGCCGTCCGCCTCCCCGAAGATCAGCCGGCAGGCGGCGAAGTCCGGCCCCATCACCGTGCGTCGGTAGTCCAGAGCGTACCGGACCCGGCGGGCGAAGAACGCCTCGTCCATCCGGTCGTTGGTGTTCCGGCTGACGACGCGCACCCGGATCAGTGAGCGGCTGTTATAAAAGCCCGCTCCCTGCCAACGGCCCTTTGGGGTGTAGACGTCCACGATCTCCCCGTCCGGGCAGGGCTGCTCCGGCGTGAGCACCTCCCCGGCGAATACCCAGGGATGGCCCGCCCGGAGGCTTCGGGCGGCTTTTTCCGTGACGGTGACGCTTGCAAAGGGTCGTTCCATGCTCTGATCCTCCCGGATTTCTTTCTATGGCTATCATACACCATCCGGCGCGGATTCCACAATCCCTTTCGCGCATCGGCGGACAGCAAAAAAGACCGCTTTCGCGGCCGAACACCCGTATAAAAGAACTGAGCCCTGACCTCACACAAATTGGTCAGGGCTCAGTTCTCTGAATTCTTGGTATCTAACATCCTGGTTACCTCTCTTTCTGCAGATTTGTCGCTGCCGTGTCGCTTCGGGACTCTCCTCGGCTCACACGCGGGTCCATATCCCCCGCCAACCTCATAAAGTGAGTACTCTTTGTGCCGGTGTTTCCCGCTGATCGATCCCCGGTCAGCTTTCCCGCTCTCTCAAGAGCTATCTAAAAAGGATTACCCTTTATGCTTATAATATAACCCATTGCGCTGGGAAATACAAGGGTCAATTTTGTATAAAATATCTAACTCCAACTTGGGCAATACCACGATTCCTCGTCAAAATCACGTTAAAATAACCTTTTCCCCTTGACAGGTCCCCGAAAAAGTTGTAGCATGAGCATGTTAAGTCAAAATCGCCTCCTGCCAGAAGATGGCAGGAGGCAGTTTTTTATCCCCAGATCCGGGAGAAGAGGATCGCGGCGGCCAGCACCGCCGCCAGGGCCAGGGTGTAGAGCGCTCCGGTGAGCAGGTGTTTTTTCGGGTGGTGGATATTGCCGTATTCCTCCTCCGGAGCGGGCTTGTCGTCCTCTCCGCTGAACCGGTCCTCCAGCGGCTTCATGGTGTCGTTTTTGTCGATCATGCTTTTCATCCTTTCAAAGGAGTTCCCGGTAATACAGTCCGCCGGTCCGGGGTGCGGCGCTTTTCTCCCGGGCAAGATATTCCTCTGTGACGCGGCGGCACTCCGCCCGGCTCTCCCGGGTGAACCAGAGCAGCGCGTAGTCCAGCCCCCGCAGATCCCGCTCGGCGATATGCAGCGGCACGCTGTTGAGCAGAGTGGAATACTTCTTCTCTCCGCACTCCACGGCGAAGCGGACGCCCCGCCGGTCCGTCAGCTCTCCCCGGCCGCCGCATCCGGCGCAGCCCACGTCCGCCCGGACCGGGCAGTTGCGGAACCGCATCAGCGGCAGGCAGCCATAGGCCAGGATCCCCACGGGCGCGCTTCCCCCCAGAGCCTTCACCGAGCGCATGTCCAGCTCGAAGGAGGCCGTGACGCTTTGCAGCCCCGCCGCCTCGTATTCCTCCAGAGCCGGGGTGTTCAGCACGTTCAGCCCAGCTCCGCCCCGGAGAGTCAGTCCCAGCTCCCGGGCCAGGGGGATGGCGTAAACGTTGTCGCCCCAGACCTCCCGGAGCCCGGCGTCCCTGAGCCGGCGCAGCCGCCGGACAAAGGCCTCCTCATCCTCGGGGAACAGCGCCGCGGGCAGCTCGCCCACCAGTCTGCCGCCGTACCGGGCGATCAGCGCGGCGTCGAGAAGCTCCACGGGCAGGAGGAGCCTTTCATACGCCTCGTCTCCGGGGATCTGCGCCGGGTCGTAAAACCGGGCCCAGAGCGCCGGTTCCCGGTCTCTGTCCCGGGCCGGAGCAGTCCTCTTTTCCGGTGCGGACCGTCTGGGCCAGGGCTTCGGCTCCCCGCGGAGGGCCAGCAGTTTTTCCAGCGCCTCCCGGCGGAGGGCGTTGAGCCCGGCGGCGGGCAGCATCAGGCCGGGTTGGATATCCGCGTCGAATCGGGTGATATAAAACGGCGTTCCGCCGGTTTTGGTCAGGCTTTTCCGGGCGCTTTCGGCGTCGGTGGGCCGGTTCAGCGCCTTTTGGGGCGCCTCTCCGGAGACGGCGACGGTGTTCTCCCCGTCGGAGACCGCAAGACGGGCCGCCTCGCCGGTCATGGTCAGCGCCATGGACACCCCCACCCGGGGAGTCTCTTTTTCATAGAGGGCGGAGAGCTTTTTAAGCACTTTCTCCGCGCCGGTCACGTCCTCTTTGGTGCGGGTGCCGAACATGCTCTTGTCCCGCTTCCCGGTGAGGTAGCCATCGGTAAAGCCGCTGCGGGAGAACACCGAACGCAGGACGTCGGCGTCATAGGCCTCCCCCGCGATGGCCTGACGGCAGGCGGTCACCGCCGCGGCCACGTATTCCGGCCGCTTCATGCGTCCCTCGATCTTCAGCATGCTCACCCCGGCGTCCGCCAGCTCCCGCACGTGATCCAGCAGGGACATATCCTTCAGCGACAGGGCGTAGTCCTCCCCGCCGCAGCGCCAGTCCAGACGGCAGGGCTGGGCGCACAGGCCCCGGTTGCCGCTGCGTCCTCCCAGCATGGCAGAAAGATAACAGGCTCCGGACAGGCTCATGCAGTGGGCGCCGTGGACGAAGGCTTCGGTCTTCACGGAGACGCGGCTCGCAATGTATTCGATCTCCCGGAGCGTCAGCTCCCGGGCCAGCACGATGGCCTGATATCCCAGTTCTTCCAGATACCGGGCGCCGTAAAGATCATGCACCACGGTCTGGGTGGAGGCATGCCGGGGCAGGTCGGGATAGCGCTCCATGAAAAGACGCATCACGGCCATATCCTGCACGATCACCCCGTCTACTCCGGCGGAGGCGGCCTCGTCGCCGGCTTCCTCCAGAGCGGACAGCTCCCCGTCCCGGACCAGGGTGTTGACAGTGACGATGACCCCGGCTCCCCGCTCGTGGCAGAAGCGCACCGTGGCGGGCAGGGACAGCTCGTCGAAGTTCTCCGCGTTCCGCCGGGCGTTGAAGTTTTTGGCGCCCAGGTACACCGCGTCCGCGCCGCAGCGCACTGCGGCTTTGACGGACTCGAAGGTCCCCGCCGGGGCCAGAATGATGGGATCGGCCATGACGCTCTCCTCTCTTTTTTTCTCATTATGGCATGGAACCGGTCTGATTGCAAGGAAAAGCAGCCCGGGAGGGAGACGGCGCAGCCGTTCCCTTCCGGGCTTTTCCAACATCGGTTCACACGAATTTGATATAGGCGTCCTTCTTGAGGCCCAGGCCCGCCTCGCCCTCCACGCACTTGGTGATGCCCGCGATCATGGGGCAGCCCACGTGGACCGGGAAATGGGTCCTGGCGTAGTCGTTGAAGGGGCCCTCTCCCGGGTGGACCAGACAGATCTTCTGGGAATCGAAGGTGTCCCCCAGAGCCTCCATCATGTCGTTCACTGCCTTGCATTGGGTGTCCACATGGACGCGGACCTCCACGTGGCCCCGTACCTTGACGCCGGTCCTCTCCGCCGTGACTGTGGACAGGAATCCACAGGGGCCTGGCATCACTTCCACTTTTGTCATTGTGATTTCCTCCCCGGATCGTTCCGGACGCTTTTATTCCGAGATCACGCGGACGGCGGGAGCCTTGACGCCCGCCTCCCCCAGCTTTTCGGTGATGGCCTGAGCCAGGGCAAAATGCACGTCCCAGTAATCGGCGGTGGCGCACCAGGCCCGGACGGTAAACTCCATGGCCTCGCTGGTGCCGCCGGACACCTGGGCGAAGGGAGCGGGGTCCTTCAGGACCTTTTCGTTGCTCTCCATGACCTGCCGCATCATGGCCTGGATCTCCGCGGGCTTTTCGCTTTTGGCGGTGAGGAAGGTGAGATCCACCCGGCGGGTGGGCTCGGCGGAGTAGTCGACGACCACGGCGTTCATCAGCCCGCCGTTGGGCACGTTGATGCGCTTGTTGTCCGGGGTGGTCAGCACGGTGTAGAACAGGTTGATGGCGGACACCACGCCCTGCACGCCGTTGGTCTCAATGAATTCGCCCACCTGGAAGGGCTTGAAGATGAGCAGCATGACGCCGCCGGCCAGGTTGGACAGGGAGCCCTGCAGCGCCAGGGCGATGGCGGCGCCGGCGGTGCCGAGAACGGTGATGACGCTGGCCATGGGCACGCCCAAGATGGATACGATGGACACCACCAGGATCAGGTACAGCAGCCACTTGATGGCGCTGACGGTAAACGTGCGGACGTTGGGATCGAGCGAGCTGATCCCCTTGATCTTCTCGATCCATGCCATAAGTTTTTTGATGATGAACCGTCCCACCAGATAGGCCAGGGCGGAAAGCAGCACTCTGCCCACCACGGTTGCGCAAAGGGCGGCAAACGCTTCCATAACGATCCCTCCTGAATAAGATTTTTCGCCGCGGGCTTCGGAAAGCCAGCGGCGATCTGGAGCTGGTGGCCGGACTCGAACCGGCGACCTGCTGATTACGAATCAGCTGCTCTACCGACTGAGCTACACCAGCAAGCTTGGTTATTTTAGCATAGGACTTTTCATAAGTCAACTCAAAATCACGGGGCTTTTCTCAATCCTCCGCAGGCGTCTTCTCCTCCAGGACCCGGGCGAGAAAGTCGTCCACCGCGGCCGTGAAGCGCGCCTCGTCCGCCAGGAAGCTGAGACCGTGGCCCGCGCCGGGAAAGGTCTCCAGCCGGATGCCGGGCCGGGCCGCCGCGATCTGCCGGGACATGTCGCAGGGCACGAAGCGGTCGTCCTCCCCGTGGATCAGCAGAACGGGCAGATCGTTGGTCTTAACCGCCTCCGCCGCGTCCGCTTCCCGGAGGCCGAAGCCTGCGAACAGTCGGGCGCCCAGAGCCAGGAAAGGATAGACCGCCATGGGAAGATGCATATCCTCCCGGAGGACCTTTTTCGAGATCGCCGCCGGGCTGGTGAAGGGGCAGTCGGCAATGACGCCCCGGACATTTTCCGGCAGATCCAAGCCCGAGGCCATCAGCACCGTGGCCGCGCCCATGGAAATACCGTTGAGGACGATGGCCGTGTCGGGGCCGAAGCGGTCCACGGCGTACCGGACCCAGGCCGCGCAGTCGAAGCGCTCCCTGACGCCCATGGTAATATAGTGCCCCTCGCTGCCGCAGTGGGCCCGCTCCTCCACCAGCAGCACGTTGTGGCCCCGCTCCATGTGGGCCGCGGCTCCGCCGCTGAAATCCCGGGAGGGCGTGCCCCGGTAGCCGTGGAAGCACAGCTCCAGCGGCGCTCCGTCCGAGGCGCGGTAGTACCGGCCCCGCAGCTTCAGCCCGTCGAAGGAGACGATCTCCACCGGCTCATAGGGGATGGCGTTGATCTTTTCGATCATGGCACGGACCCTGTCCCGGTAGGGGTCCATCTGCGGCCAGGGGATGACCTTGTAATCGTCGTTCTGCCCTCCCCGGGGGGAGTAAAACGCTGTGCGGCAGGCGAAATAGCTGCCCGCGGCGACGGCGCAGAGCAGGGCGGCAAGGATGATCAGGAAAACCATGGGGCACGACTCCTTCGGCTAAATCGATTGAATATGATCATTATAGCACCATTTCCCGATGAAACAAGGACCGTTCTCCGCAGAAAACGGTCCTTGTTTTTCAGCGTCGGCCGCCGAAGCCGCCCTGGCCCGGGAAGACGCCCGAACCGCCGGGGACGGTCGGCGGGGTGCCGGAGGGCGTCTCTCCCCCCTGTCCGCCGGGGAAGCCGCCCATCGTGCCGCCCATGCCGCCCGTCATGCCGCCGTTGGACCAGACCGCGGAGTTCAGGGTGACGGTCTCGCTGACGCTGCCCGCGGTGAGGGTGTAGGTCCCGCCCGAGGTCATCCCCGGAGCGCTGACCACCACGCTCTGATAGCTCCTGGAGGGGGTGAAGGACGCCAGTACCGCGCCGCCGCTGTCCTTGAGGGTGACGGCGCCGCTCTGAGCGGAGGGAAGATTATAGAAAATGCTGCCCTGGGTGGAGCCGCTGCCGAAGCCCGAGGCCATGCCGGAGGCTCCCGTGGCGATCACGGTGCCGCCGATGATCACGCCGACGCCGTTGTAGTCGATGGCGCCGTTGGCGCTGTTGGCAGGGCCGTCCACGTACACGACGCCGCCGGAGACCAGCAGATCGCCGTTGGAGTCGATGCCGTCGCCGAGCGCATTGACGGTAAGGGTGCCGCCGGAAACAGTGACCGCCACGCCGCTCTGGGCCGTGAACTCGCCGCCCCAGCCAAAGCCGGCGGAAACGCTGCCCGCGGTGGCGTTGACGCCGTCGTCGGAGGCGGTGACGCTCACCGTGCCGCCGGAGACGGTAACGGTCTTCCCTTCCAGGCCCTCATAGCTCCTGCTGACGGTGACCGTGCCGTCGGAGATCGAAAGATCTCCCTCGGCGTGGATGCCGTCGTCTCCGGCGCTGACGGTGAGGCTGCCGCCCTCCACGGTGACGGCGCCGGAGGCGTCCACGCCGTCGCTGCCGGCGGTGAGAGTGACGCTGCCGCCGGAAATCAGCACGTTGCCCAAAGAGGCGTCGTCGCTGTTCTCCGCGTGGATGGCGTCCTTGCCGCTGGTCACGGTGACGACGCCGCCGGAGATCTCCACGCTGTCGTTGCCGGAGAGGCCCTTTTTGGCGGCAGTGACGGTGATCGTGCCGTTTTTGATCTCCAGATCGTCCTTGCTGACGATGCCGTGGCCGGTCTCGCTCGTGACGGTGAGGGCGCCGCTGCCCCGGA
>JAEEGL014144259.1_pt1 | contig 12593 bp, 9 predicted proteins | sample 9134231 | NCBI WGS metagenome assembly JAEEGL01 (sample SAMN16246548, study PRJNA631951) | gut metagenome | biome: gut microbiome; feature: rumen; material: fiber-attached | host: Bos | place: Iran: Karaj | collected 2018-10
GTGGCCGGGTCGAAGACGCCCATGGCGTCGATCTGATCGCCGAAAAATTCCACGCGGACCGGCAGCTCCTGCCCCGGGGACCAGACATCCAAAATGCCGCCCCGGCGGGCGAACTGACCGGGGCCCTCCACCTGATCGCAGACGGTATAGCCCCGCTCCGTCAGGCGGTCCGCCACCTCCTCCGGCTCGCAGAGACCGTCCTGCTCCAATTCCAGAACCGCCTGCTCCAGGACGGCCGGCGGCAGGGTGCGGCTGAGGAAAGCGTCCGGCGTGGCCACGACGAGGGACACCGCCCCCGTGTGCAGCCGGTCCAGGACCCCTAAGCGGGTCTGCTCCCACTCCCGGGAGGCGGTGGCCGTGTCGTAGAGCAGAAATTCCCGGTCCGGCAGCACCGCCACCGGCTGTTCCGTCAGCACCCGCAAGTCCGCAGCCGTCCGGGTGACCTCGCCCTCGTCCGTGCACAGCAGCACCACGGGCCGCTCCGTGGCCAGGCGCAGCGCCGCCGCGATGTGGACCCGGTGGATGGGCGACAGGCCCGCCGCCGCCACGGGGCAGCCGCCCCCCTCCAGGGCGGCCAGCAGCAGCTGATATTCCTCGCATCGCTCCAACAGACGGGTGACGGCAAGCATAGTATTCCTCCTAAAAATTGGAAGTTTCGGGGAGTGTTCGTCCACGACAGACCGCCCGAAGCCCTCCCCATAGGGGGCTTCGGGTCCTCTTTCCCCAAAGTGCAGGCACTTTGGGGAGAAAGCTGCACTCCGCTTCGCGCACTCCCTCCGGTCGCACGCGCGCTCCGCGAGAAGTGTTTTTTCCGACGCGCATGTCGCCGGAAAAAACGATCCCATTTTATTCCGCGCCTGCGGGCGCGGAACTCTGCGAGGCGTATTGCAGCCGACCCGAAGTCTGCCTGAACGGAAACTTCGGGTCGCGGTCTGTATCCTTAATAATTAATTATACTCGTTCATGGCCTTGTCGAAGCCGTCCCGCAGGATGGTCTCCACGGCGTCGGCGGCCCGCTCCAGGGCCTGGCCGATGGCGGTCCGGTCGTCCCCCTGGGGGATGCCCAGGACCCAGTCCACCTGGTCGTAATCCGGATGGGGCGGCGCACCGACCCCCACCTTGACCCGGGGGAACTGATCCGTACCCAGGCGGGCGATGATATTTTTCAGGCCGTTGTGGCCCCCCGCGCTGCCGGACTGGCGGATACGGATGCGGCCCGGGGGCAGGGCGATGTCGTCCACCAGCACCAGCACCCGCTCCGGCGGAAGCTTGTAGAAGGAGACGGCCTCCTGCACGGCGGTGCCGGACAGGTTCATATACGTCTGCGGCTTGAGCAGCAGGACACGGCAGCCGCCGATCGTCCCGTCGCCGCAGAGGGCGTGGAACCGGATGCGGCGCACGCGGATCTTATGCCGCTCCGACAGCACGTCCCCCACCAGATAGCCCATGTTGTGCCGGGTGGAGGCGTACCGGTCGCCGGGGTTGCCCAGGCAGACCACCAGCCAGTCGATGGGACCGCTCCGCCCCAGCATATCAGTTGAAGAGGTAGGACACGGAGGTCCCCTCGCGGATGTTGTTGATGGCGGCGGCGAAGAGCGGCGCCACGGAGAGGTACTTCAGCTTCGGGCAGCCGGCGGCCTCCGGGGGCGCGGGGATCGTGTCCAGGAACACCATCTCCTCGATCACGCTGTCGTTGATCCGGTCGATGGCCGGAGGCGAGAGCACGCCGTGAGAGGCGAAGGCACGGACGGACAGGGCGCCGCCCACCTCGACCAAGGCCTTGGCGGCGTGGCAGATGCTCCCGCCGGTGTCCACCATGTCGTCGAACAGGAGCACATCCTTGCCCTCTACATCGCCGATGATGTTCATGACCTCGCTGATATTGGCCTTGGGCCGACGCTTATCCACGATAGCCAGGGACATATCCAGCTTTTCCGCAAAGCCCCGGGCCCGGGCCACGCTGCCCACGTCCGGGGAGACGACCACGGTCCGGTCCTTCTTGTCGGCAAAGAGGTTCCTGCAGTATTCCACGAAGACGGGCTTGCCCAGAAGGTTATCCACCGGGATGTCGAAAAAGCCCTGGATCTGGTTGGCGTGCAGGTCCATGGTCAGCACCCGGTCCGCGCCGGCCCGGGCGATGAGATTCGCCACCAGCTTGGCGGAGATGGGATCGCGGGGCTTGGCCTTGCGGTCCTGACGGGCATAGCCGAAATAGGGGATGACGGCGGTGATGCGGCCGGCGGAGGCACGGCGCAGCGCGTCGATCATGACCAGCATTTCCATCAGATTGTCGTTGACGGGCTTGCAGGTGGACTGGATGAGGAACACATCCGATCCGCGGACGCTGTTTTCGATGGAGCAGCAGCTCTCCCCGTCGGCGAAGTGGCCCACATTGGCCTCATCCAGGGGCCGCCCAAGCTCCCGGCTGATCGCCTGCGCCAGCGCGAGATTGGAGTTGCCTGCAAAAATGCGGATGTCCTTTTCTTTCTTCTCGGCCATGGAACGATGCCTCCTGTATATCTATAGAATATCACTGCATAACGCAGAACCGGCGTCGTATTTTTATTATAGCAAAGTTTCCCGCGGATGGAAAGCCCAACCGGCGGAATTTTTGGGTTTTGACAAAAGCAGACAGGGGGAGCGCGCCGCTCCCCCGTAAATCTTCTTTTTCCGTCAGAACGGCAGCTCCAGCGGCGTGCGCATGACCCGGGCCTCCGGCGCCAGATAGACCGTCAGCAGCCGGGCCACGAACTCCGTCATGGTGGGCACCAGCGGATAACTGCCGTCCTTCGTGCACCAGTGGTATACCAATCCCCGGACGGCGATCATCAGATAGTTGGCGATGGTCTCCGGGCTGTCGCTGCCAATGAGCTCTCCCGTGGAGAGGCCCCGGCGCAGGATGCGGATCAGCACCCCCACCATGCCGTCCTCCGCCGCGCGGTTGAAGCAGGGATTGTCCGGATGGAATAAGATCCGGGTCATCCGCATGTCCGTCATCTCGCTGCAGTAGAGGGCGTACTGGGTGAAGAAGTACTTGACCCTGTCCGTGGTCTTCCGCTGCGTGAGCTTCGGCTCCACCGTCTCCTTGAAATACCGGTCCGCGAACCGGTACGTCTCGTAATAGACTTCCATCTTGGAGGCGTAGTAGTGGTAGAAGGTCCCCACGGAGACGTGGGCCCTGTGCACGATGTCCCGGATCGTGATGTCCCCGAAGGGCTTTTCCTGCAGCAGATCGATGGCCGCCTGAAAGATCGCCTGCTGGGTCTGCTCCGCCTGGAGCTGCCGGCTGGTCTTTCCGGTCTCTGTCTCGGTCTTCACGTCTCCGCCTCCTTCCGCATCCGTTTCGGGCCGTTTCTTTTTTTATTATAGCGAAACAGAATCGTTTCGACAACCCTCTTGCCGTTTTTCGGGAAAAGGTCTACGCGTTCCCTTTTTTCGCTCATAATATTGACATTTTGCCGCATTTGTGGTATGATTTCGTTGAACGTGTTCGGTGAAATTTCGCCGTTCCATCACTATGAATCAAGGAGGGATTCCCTTGGCAAAGTTTATCACCGCCCGCGAGGCGGCGGAGCTGATTCCCGACGGCGCCACCGTGGCGCTGGCCGGTATGGGTCTGTCCGGCTGGGCAGAGGAGATCGCCTGCGCCATCCGGGACCGCTATCGCGAGACCGGCCATCCCAAGGACCTGAATCTGAAGCAGGGCAGTGCCATGGGCGACTGGGGCTACGGCAACAAATTCGTCGGCTGGAACCGGTCTCCCCGGCCGGACGGTCCGGTGACGGACGCGGGCAACCGCGGCACCACCCGCTTCGGCGAGGCGGGGCCCGGCCTGATCCGCAAGTGGACCAGCGCCCATATCGGCAGCGCCTTCACCCTGTGCGACCTGGCCCGGGAGAATCAGCTGGAGAGCTACTGTCTGCCCCAGGGCGTCATCATCAATCTCTGGCGTGAGATCGGCGCCGGCCGGCCCGGCCTGCTGACCAAGACGGGCCTCGGCACCTTCGTGGACCCCCGCGTGGAGGGCGGCCGCATGAATGCCTGCGCCAAGGACGAGATCGTCAAGGTCGTCAACTTCGAAGGCGAGGAGTACCTGTTCTATCCCAGCTTCCACGTGGACGTGGCGCTGCTGCGCGGTACGATCGCCGACGAGAACGGCAACATCTCCTTCGCCCATGAGAGCGTCATCAACGAGGGCTTCGCCGTGGCCAACGCGGTGAAGAACTGCGGCGGCATCGTCATCGTGCAGGTGGAGTACCTGGCCAAGAAGGAGACCCTGAATCCCAAGGAGGTCCGCATCCCCTGCAATCTGGTGGACTATGTCGTTCAGGCCCGGGATCCCATGTCCTGCTGGCAGGCGGAGGGCGACTACTGGGAGCCCGCCTTCTCCGGTCAGATCCGCAAGCCCCTCAGCGAGATCAAGCCCCTGCCCCTGGACGAGCGCAAGGTCATCCTGCGCCGCTGCGCCATGGAGCTCAAGCGCGGCGCCCTGATCAACATGGGCGTCGGTATGCCCGCCGAGATGGGCCGCGTGGTCAACGAGGAGGGCATGACGGACGCGGTGATCATGAGCACCGAGAGCGGCATGATCGGCGGCGTCCCTTCCGCTCTGCCCAGCTTCGGCAGCGCCTATAACCCGGAGGCCATCATCACCCCCAACGACATGTTCGATCTCATCAGCGGCGGCGGCCTGGCTCTGACCGTCCTCGGCATCGGCGAAGTCGACAAGGACGGCAACAACAACGTCAGCCGCATGGGCTCCCGTCTCACCGGCCCCGGCGGCTTCATCGACATCTCCTCTACCACCCCGAAGGTCATCTTCGCCGGCACCCTCATGGGCAAGGCCAAGGTGCAGGTGGCGGACGGCAAGCTGCAGATCCTTCAGGAGGGCACCATCCGCAAGTTCGTGGACACCGTGGGTCAGATCACCTTCTCCGGCAAGTACGCGCCGGACACGCAGGAGGTCCTCTACGTCACGGAGCGGGCCGTCTTCCGGCTCATCGACCACAAGCTCACCCTCACGGAGATCGCGCCGGGCGTCGATCTGGAGAAGGACATCCTGGCCAACATGGGCTTCCGCCCGGCCATCAGCCCGGATCTCAAGCAGATGGACCCCGCCATCTTCCGGGAGGAATGGGGCGGCCTGCGGGCCATCATGGACGCCTGAGGCGTACTCACGGACTATACTATTAAAATATAACAGGAGGAAACAATCATGGATTATCCGTATTTTACCGAAGACCATGTGCTTATTCGCGAGCTTGCCCGTGAATTTGCCGAGAAGACGCTGGCCCCCATCGCCGGGGACATCGACAAGACGGAAGAGTTCCCCATGGAGGTCGTGCAGACCATGGCGGAGATGGGCTTCCTGGGCCTGAAGATCCCGGAGGAGTACGGCGGACTGGGTCTCGATATGCGCAGCTACGTCTGTGTCATGGAGGAGGTCGCCAAGAAGTGCGCCACCGCCACCCTGTTCATCTCCTCGGCCAACTCCCTGTCCACCGCCCCCATCGTGCTCTCCGGCACCGATGAGCAGAAGGAGCAGTGCCTGCCCGGCGTGGTGGAAGGCTCCGAGTTCATCGCCTTCGGTCTGACGGAGCCCAACGCCGGCTCCGACGCCGCCTCCCTGACCACCCGTGCGGAGCTGGTGGGCGACGAGTACATCCTCAACGGCCGCAAGTGCTTCATCACCATGGCCCCCATCTCCAAGTACTGCATCATCTATGCCAAGACCAATCCCGACAAGGGCGCCAAGGGCATCACCTGCTTCCTGGTCGACATGTCCCTGCCCGGCGTGTCCTGCGGCCGTCACGAGGAGAAGATGGGCCAGCGCGGCGTGCCCGTCAGCGACGTTGTGCTGGAGGACGTCCGCGTGCCCAAGAGCTGCGTCATCGGCGAGGTCGACATGGGCTTCATCAACGCCATGAAGACCCTGTCCGTGGGCCGCATCGGCGTGGCCTCCATGTGCCTGGGCATGGCCGCAGAGGCCGTGGATCTGGCCGTCAAACACACCAAGGCCCGCGTCCAGTTCGGCAAGCCTCTGTGCAAGCATCAGTCCATCGCCTTCATGCTGGCGGATATGGAAACGAAGCTCAACGCCGCCCGCGGTCTGGTCTATCACGCCGCCTGGCTCATGGACCAGGGCAAGAAGGCCGACAAGGAGGCCTCCATGGCCAAGCTGGACGCTGCCGACACCGCCATCAGCATCATCAACGACGCCCTGCAGCTCCACGGCGGCTATGGCTACTCCAAGGAATATGCCATTGAGCGCATCTACCGCGACGTCCGCGTCTGCTCCATCTACGAGGGCTCCTCTCAGGTCCAGCGGATCGTCATCTCCGGCCAGATGCTGAAGTAATTCAAATCGAAGCCGCAAGGCGGCTTCGATTTGAGGAGGCTGCGCTGCGCTTTCGTCGGCGCGGAACAAACCAACCTGTATATACCCTTTTATATACCCTTTTTTCGGGCCGCTGTAGAATTACAGCGGCCCGCTTCATTTAGTTTTATGTAAATTGCACAAAGGGAGTCAGGGCGAAAAAAGTCCGAAATCACGCGCTTGTCGGGCCTGCTGCTTCCCGTTTGCCCGGTCGGGTTTTCATTGTTTTTGTATAAAAAAGAGATAATTGCGTTTTTCCCTTTGTGTATCTTGACAAAATCGCCAATCGGTGGTACGTTTGCATTAATCTTATTCGGTGAATTATCCTCAAACCATTTTTCCTTCTTGCCCGCCACCCCGCAGGGTGGGAGTAAATCGGGGAGGGCGTCCCCGGTGGCTGCGGCGGATGGAAGCAGGAGGCCGACCCGGCGCTCCTGTAAAAGCAAGGGGGGAGATAATCCATAGTCTGGTCTGATGAAAACACCGAAACAAGAACGCGAATAAGAGCGTAAAAAGGAGGTATCTGTTATGGCTCTGAAACCCACAACAAAGAAAACGTTTCTCATGAAAGATGGCGCTAAGATGCACTACGCGTGGGTCATCATGATCTGTGCGTTCCTCATGCTGTGCGCCTGCCTGGGCATCGGCATCAACACGATGCAGGTCTTCATCGTGACCCTGTCCGAAGTCTACGGCGCACCCATCACCGCCATCACCACCGGCCTGGCGATCAGCTACTTCTGTCTGTTCGTCTTCACACCGGTGGCCGGCCGCGTCCTGTACAAGAACGATGTCCGTAAGGTCGTTTTGATCCTGTGCGTCATTCAGTTCATCGGCTGGATGCTTCTGCCGGTGTCGAAGACCCTGGGCATGTACTATGTCGCCAACGTCGTTCTGGGCGCCACCTCCGGCTTCTACAGCTTCATGATCGCCCCCACCCTGATCAACGCCTGGTTCGCCAAGAAGTCCGGTACCGCGCTTGGTATCACGGTCTGCGGTACGACAGTCGGCTCCGGTGTCTTCCAGACATTGGCCGGTAGATGGATCATGGTCCTCGGCTACAAGACGGCGCTGGTCATCTTGGGCATCATCATGATCGCCATCCAGCTGATCGTCATGGGTCTGTTCGTCCGCTCCAAACCCGCAGATGTCGGCATGATACCATATGGCTATCACGACGTCTCAGAGGCAGAGAGAACGCTGGCGGAGAAGGAACTCAACGCCGGCTTCACCCAGAAGCAGGCTGCCAAGTGCGGCTGGTACTATCTGGTCATGATCTACGTCATCATCCTGATCCTCGGCGTCTGCATCACGACTCAGGTCGCCACCTTCGCTCAGGTTGACTTCGGCTTCACGGTCGCACAGGCCGGCGCCATCTCCGGTGTCGTCTGGTGGTGCGGCGGCGTGGTCGGCAACCTGATCACCGGCGCCGTCACCGATAAGGTCAACGTTGCCGTCGGCGTCACGATCTCCGTGGTCATCGGTATCATCGGCCTGGTCATCTGGGCATCCGGCGGCTGCGTGGGCAACTTCGGTCTGGCCATGATCGCCGGCGTCCTGTTCGGCTTCCTGTCCACCATGATCGATATGGCGGCCCCGCTGCTGACCCGTAAGCTGTTCGGCATGAAGGACTACACCCGTGTGTACTCCAAGGTGGCCATGTTCGTGCCGCTGTGCTCCTGCTCCATCGGCATGCTGCTGTATCCGAACCTGTTCATGAAGACCGGTTCCTATCACACCGTTCTGATCATCGGCATCTGCGGTGCCATCGTCTCCACCATCATCCTGTTCATCCTGAACGGCGTGGCGAAGAAGTACGAGGCGAAGCGTCAGGCTGAGATCAACGGCGAGGTTGCCGCTGCCGAGTAAGTTCCGTAATTTGAGCGATGTCCCTTACCTGTGTGCAACCGCTGTCCTGACGGCGGACATAATAGGTACCGACACGATCACAAGGTTTCCCGGCCCCATCCGAGGAACCGCCCCTTCGGGCTAATCCCCCGAAATCCTCGGAATAGCCGGGGAAAGGAAGCGGAAAAGGGCTCTTTCGCACCGACGGTGCGAAAGAGCCCTTTTGTACGCGGAGGAGCCTCCCCCGTCATTCCGAGGCCGAAGGCAGAAGAATCTTAAGATCCTTCGCTGCGCCAGGATGACAGCGGGGCAGGACGGCGCGGGGCGGCGCGGGGGATGGCGGGTTTTTGCGCCGAAGCTCGTCTTTTTTTCGCCTTATTTCTTGCGCGGGGTGGGAAGATATGCTACAGTATCAACAGAACAACGACCGTATCCCTCCCACCTATCGGACGGCGGCCCGCGCCGCGTCCCCGAACAGAGAGGAGCTCCCATGAAAAAGAAACTGACAGCTGTAATCCTGGCCGCGCTGCTGGCGGTCAGCTGCGCCGCCTGCGGCTCGGGCGGCGGCGGGCGGGAGGACAATTCCTCCTTTTCTCCGGACCTGTCCTCCGCCTCCGGCCTGTCCCTGGCGGTGGATCAGCAGTCGGGCCAGATGATCATCTCCCGGCCCACCCTGGAAAAGCAGAAGCCCATGGGCCCGGCGGACACCTGGACGATCTTCGTCTACCTCTGCGGCACCGATCTGGAATCCAAGGGCGGCTATGCCTCCAGCGATATCATGGAGATGCTGGCTGCCAACGCCAGTGACAATGTTCGCTTCGTGGTGGAGACCGGCGGTGCGAATCACTGGTACTACTACGACGTGAATTCCAAAGAGAACCAGCGCTTTGTGGTGGAGAACGGCCGGCTGATCGAGGTGGACTCCGTCTCCCGGTCCGCCATGGGCCAGAGCAGCACCCTGGCCGACTTCCTCCGCTGGGGCGTGGCCAACTATCCCGCGGCCCACATGGGCGTGATCCTCTGGGATCACGGCGGCGGCAGTATCTCCGGCGTGTGCTTCGACCAGCGGGATCACTTCAACTCCCTCTCCCTCCGCGAGATGGACACTGCCTTCCTCAGTGCCTTCGAGACGATGACGGACACCTTTGAGTTCGTCGGCTTCGACGCCTGTCTCATGGGCACCGTGGAGACCGCCAACGTTCTGGCCTCCTATGCCGACTACATGTGCGCCTCCGAGGAGAGCATCCCCGGCTCCGGCTGGAACTACACCGCCATCGGCAACTTCCTGGCCGCCCATCCCGACGCCGACGGCGCGGCCCTGGGCCAGCTGGTGTGCGACAGCTTCTACTCCGACTGCAAGGCGAACGGCTACACCGACTCGGCCACCATGTCCGTCATCGACCTGGGTCGTCTGGACAACTTCCTGGTGACGTTCAACGACTTCGCCCGGAACATGTACAAGGCCGGCTCCGACGAGGCCGTCTTCTCCTCCATGGTCCGCGGCATCGTGCAGGTGGACAACTTCGGCGGCAACAACTCGGCCGAGGGCTACACGAACATGGTGGACTTAGGCGGTATCATCGCCGCCTGCGCCCCCTGGACCGACGGCGCGGACGAGACCATGGCAGCCATGGACGACGTGGTGATCTACAACATCGCCGGCTCCTCCCACTACGCCGCCTCCGGTCTGTCCATCTACTATCCCCTCAGCATCCAGGGCTCCTCGGAGCTGTCCACCTTCGGCGATATCTGCGTGAGCCCCTACTACCTGGCCTTTGTCGACCGGCAGGGCTACGGCAGCGTGAACGGCGGCGACATCTCGGACTACAGCGACGATCACCTGTTCCAGGACGGCGTGTGGCAGTGGTACAGCAACTACAACTATGACGAGAGCACGGGCACCTATGAAGAGGAAGAGACCACCGACACCTACTGGGATTACATCGACGACTTTGAGCAGACCGGCGAAAGCCCCCTGATCACCTTCGAGTACGAGCCCCAGCTGGACGAGGAGGGCACCTACTGGTTCGTGCTGGACGACAACGGCTACGACAACGCCGCCGACGTGTACGCTTACGTCTTCGAGCTGTCGGCAGACGAGGAGGACTTCATCGAGCTGGGCGAGACCTACGACGTCTATGTCGACTGGGATACCGGCTACGTCTGCGACTACTTCGACGGTTACTGGCTCTCCCTGCCGGACGGGCAGAATTTAGCCACCTATATCGTGGAGGTGGCGGAGGATCATATCATCTACACCTCCCCCATCCTGCTCAACGACGAGGAGATGTTCCTCCGGCTCCGGCAGAATGAGGACTGGTCCGTGACGATCGAGGGTGTCTGGGACGGCATCGACTCGGAGAGCGGCGCCGCCGACCGGGATATGATCAAGCTCCAGGAGGGCGACGTGATCGTTCCCATGTACTACAGCTATACGACGGACGACTTCGAGGAGGGCTACTACGTCGGCTGGGAGTACGTGGTCCACGGCACGCCGGAGATCGAATACGCCATCATGGAGGCCGGCGATTACCTCTACGCCTTCTGCATCGACGACGTCTTCGGCGACTACTACATGACGGACTTCATTATGTTCAACGTGGACGACAACGGCGACGTATACTTCTACGAATAAAAACTCCCGGAAAAAACGATCCGATTCTATTCCGCTCCTGCGAGAGCGGAACTCTGCGAGGCTTTTGAAGCAAAAGAGGGGCCGGCAGCAACCGCTGCCGGCCCCTCTTTTGCGTGCCTCGCCGGAGCGCGGCGTCTATAATTCATTAACTACATTTCCCCCATGGGGGTGTGGAGGTTTTCCACATGGATGAGGCCCTTGGCGCCCAGCAGGAACAGGATGATTCCCAGCACGGTACAGAAGGCCATCATCACACCCACGGCAGCCGTCAGATTCCAGGCGGCCAGCAGGGAACTGACGAAGATGCCGATGGCGCTGAAGACCATGCTGCTGGCGTTGATGACGGCGGAGGCGGAGCCCGTGTCCGTCTTGTGCTGGGTCAGAAGCAGATTGATGCACACGGGCCGGAACAGGCAGGAGCCGAAGGCCATGGGGGCAAAGCAGAGCATGAACACCCAGGCGCCCCGGTGACCAAAGACCAGCATCAGGATACTGGCGATCACATCCAGCGACAGGTGCAGGGCGATGGCCTTCGCCGGCGACCAGCGGCGCATCCACAGAACGGACGCCGGCCCCAGCAGAGAGGGGATGCCGATAATCGCCAGCAGGATGCTGCACTGAGTGGCGGTCTTGCCGAACAGGTCCATGTAGATATAGCTGGACAGGGCGATGTAGCTCATAAAGGCCATGGGGGCCAGGCCGAAAAGGATACAGAACGCCAAGAAGCCCTTGTGCTGCAGCACCGCCGGCAGCCGCTTCAGAGAGGCCAGGGGCGGACCCTGGAGCCGCTCCTCCTCGTGGATGCACTCCTGCAGAGGCAGGGAAAAGGCCACCGTCACCAGGCCGAAGGCCATCAAGCCCACAAATGTGGCCCGCCAGGAGAAGGCGTTCACCAGGCCCGCGCCGATGAGAGGCGCGACGATGGGCGCCACCGTCATGAGCACCTGCACGACGGACAGGATGCTCCGCCGCCTGTTTCCGTCGAAGGAATCCTTGATCATGGCCGTGGAGACGGAGGCGATACCGCCGCCTCCCAGACCCTCTAAGATGCGGAAGAGGATCAGCGTCTGCATGGAGCCCGCCAGAGAGCAGGCCCCGCTGAACACGGCAAACAGCAGGGCACTGAGAAGGAACATGGGCTTGCGGCCGTATTTGTCGCAGAAGGGACCGAAGATGAGCATGCCGACGGCGTAAAAGACGGTGAACAGCGTCATCGTCAGGTCCGCCGTGCTCACGGAGGCGTGGAAATCCGAGGCGATGCTGGGCAGGCCCGGCAGATACATGTCCGTGGCGAAGGGTGGCACCATATTGGCAATGGCAATCAGGACCACCAGGCCGCCGTAGTGCAGCCGCCTCTGCGGCATCAGCAGATGAGAAGCTTTCGTGGACATGGATCGGTCTCCTCCCCCAATAAAAACCGCACGGTGTCGAACCGTCCGGAAAAAATGACAATTTCGTATATTATAGCAGAACCCCGCCGCCATTGCAAGAATAACAGGCGGCGAGGTTCTCGGTCGGTTGTGAAAACATTCCGTTGAATGATTCGCAGCTGATGCGGGGGCGGTTCGGCGATCAGCCTCTGAATGCCGTGAAGCCCAGGTCTTCCAGGCTGTAGTTGGTCGGCCAGAGCAGCGCGCTGTCCAGGTTCGTCAGGCTGCGCGCCTGGGCGCCGGGCAGCAGCTCCTCCATGCTCCGGACGATTTCGTCAGGAACCGACAGCGTCACGTCCATGTA
>JAEEGL014702187.1_pt1 | contig 12593 bp, 7 predicted proteins | sample 9134231 | NCBI WGS metagenome assembly JAEEGL01 (sample SAMN16246548, study PRJNA631951) | gut metagenome | biome: gut microbiome; feature: rumen; material: fiber-attached | host: Bos | place: Iran: Karaj | collected 2018-10
TCGCAGGCTTAGACTTCGGAGATTTCGAGGGATTAAGCGCCGACGAGATATACGGCATCTACAGAAATATGGGTATCATCACTGGCCTTAATGGCACGACTGATGATTATGAAAAAAATGACCTGACCAAAGCCATCCGCGAGATCGCGGGGATGAAGATGTCACCCAAGCTCCGCACCGCGCTCGAGCAGACTCTGGATGTGAAGTTCGATGAGCTTCCCGAGTATATAAATACCGACAAGGAATCCGTATTCATGCCGTTTATCAAAAAGAAAGCATGGAGCAAATCAGAATGGCTCTCTAAAGCGGATAAGACGGAAGTCGAGAGAGAGCGCGTCTACGACATCAGGGCCGTGAGGGATCACGAAGGATTGGAGAACATGAGTGAGGAGTTCTTCAAGGAGCTGACCACGGCTGAGATCAAGTATATGAACGAGCAGCTTAATACCATATACCGTCTGCTCGGCACCAAGTCGCAGCCCGCAGCCGGGAAGCTGACCAAGTCAGGCGTAGCGAATGTGATCAACGCGCTCTATATGCTGTCATCACTGAAGATGGATCAGCAGCTGCGGTACGCTCTGGGCGACAGTATCAGTGCGCTGAATATCCCTGCTGAAGCCAGAGGTATGATAGATCCTATCCTTCAGGATCAATTTGCGCCGAAGCCGGTAGTCGAGACCAAGGATAAGAAGGGTAAGAAGAGTAAGAAGAAAAAGGTCGAAGAAGAGGCTCCGAAGAATCAGATCATCCTGGACAAAGAAGAAGAGGAAGAGATCGTAGAGAGCGAAGAACACAAGGAATTCATGCTGGCTACCGAGAGCTATCAGAGACAGTTAGGTAAGCTCGCAGCATCCAGGAAAAAGAAGATCTCCGCAAAGGTGGAGAGTGAAGAGGACCGCTCATTCAGTGAGGATACGGTTAAGCTCCTAAGTATAATCGGAGATATCTCCGTACTCACCGGACAGGCCGATCCGAATGTCGATCTGACCGGTGCTGTCAGGAAAATGCTCTGCGACAGAGCAGAGGATCTGTCTCCGCTCCTTACTCAGGGCACCAACAAGATACTGAAGATCTCCAATGCATTTGCGGAACTGAAAGCTTCGGTTACCTCAGGAGAGAAGGCATTCTTTGAAAGCTGTGAAACAGCGCTGATGCCCGTGCTTAATGCAGTGATCAAGGCTGTAGAAGATTCTCAGGCAAAAGCTGAAAAGAAGAAGCCCATCAGCGAGACCATGGTGATCAAGGCGCTCAAATCAGAAGCACTGAGCGAGGTTCTGAGCAAGTATGCCGCACAGGTCAATGCCAATCTTGATCTCCTCGAAAAGGAGATAATGCCTGTCATGACAGGCGCCACATCCGATATCTATGAAAAGGGTGAGGACAACATGATAATCCCCGATATCATGGAAGTGATGGATGAGGACTTAAAGAAGGTCATCGATCTGGCAGGTGAGGAGACTAAGAAAGCGCGTATAGCTGCAGCCAAGAATACCAAAGAAAAAGTTGAACTGCAGAAGAAGTCCGAGGATCAGACAGCCAGGGAACGTGCAAAACTCGATGACATGAAGGATGAGCTTCTCTTTGACAGCAAGAAGGGGCAGGGCAGGTTTAACCAGCTGCTGATATCCGGATATTATAAGAACGCATCCAGAGAAGACCGCCGCAGGATGCTCTCCTATATCATCAAGGATATGAAGAAAAAGGGAAGCAATCAGACTGACAAGGAGAAAGGCTGCGAATACTTCGCTTCAACAATGAAGGGAGCAGGTCCTCTGATGCAGAAGATGATGCAGGGTATCCCGGAGCGTATGGTCATCCCCGAACTGGCCGGAGCACTGGGAGTCGTAAAGTCATCACTTGCACCCATAGACCGTAAGTATGTCAATAAAGTGTTTGATGAGATGATCAAGGATTCAGATGGTGAGATCACCGAGATACTGGATCGGCAGTCACTCGGAGCCGCATCTGTTGCCGAGACATTTAAGGTCAAGATCACAGGTCCGAATATGGATCCCCACTATGTAGTGGTCAAGATCCGCCGCCCCGAAGCTCAGGCAAATATGAAGAAGGACCTCGGATTCGTCCGCAGGATGGCGATGTTTGCCGATATGTCCGACTCTCAGATGAGATCGTATGAGAAGAAGTACGGACAGAAGCTTGTGGATCACGATGTGAAAGTGACCGAGTCCGGATTCCTCGCGCAGTTCTCTGAGATCGAGAAGGAGTTTGACTTCACCGATGAAGCCAAGAATATCCAGCTCGGTTATGATAACTATATAAAGAAATATAACAAGAAAGAAGACGGATCGGATAATTATCGTGTGAAGTCTGTATCACTGAGTGAGGGTTTCACGCCTCATAAGCATTATCTCGTGATGGATCTCGCAGACGGCACCACAGTGGATAAGATCATCACCCAGGCCAAGAACGACTATAAGAAAGCACTCAAGGCTTTCAGGAATACCGATGCTTCAAGCGAGGATAAGCTGATTTTAAACTCTGAGAATATCGGTGAATTCTGGGATATGAGGAAGAAACTGGTCCAGTCATCCACAACTTCGGTAATAACAGAGAAACTGTGCGCGAAGCTGGCTTATGTATGGCTTGAGCAGGCACTCTTCGGCAGCAAGGCCATAGGCTTAAGCGATGATCCCAATTTCCATCACGGCGATATGCATGCCGGAAACATCATGGTAAACGGGAAAAATACGACCATCTTAGACTACGGTAATGCCGTGATCTTAAAGGACTCCAAGGTCAACCAGATACTGTCGATGCTCTCCGCAGCCGTAATCAGCAGCTCAAAGCACTTCGTGGAAGCATTTAACAACATGCTGATACTGTCTGCCAAGGATGAGGAGAAGGCTGAGGAAAAGGTCGGATATGCTCCTCTTACTGATGAACAGAAGAAGGCGTTCATAGCCAAACTCGATGAACTGTTTAAACTCGGTACGGGCGAAGATACCGGCAAGAAGATACTGATCGCTCTTAATGTGGCACAGTCACTCGGCGTCAAGCTGCCGAAGGAGATTCAGAACTTCTCGCAGTGCCAGCAGCGTCTGGAGAACACCATACAGGAAGTTAAGGACGGCGCACTCAAGACTACACAGATGGTAGAGAATCTTGATCATCTGCATATAGCTCCTGAGGATGAAGATTCGTTCGATCCGTTGTTTGCATTGCACCTGTTCCTTAAACAGAATCCGCATGAGCGCAGCGGTGAAGAAATCAGGGTTTATGCAGCAAACTTCTATGTTCCGGACAATACGATGCTCATAAACGACGGCTCCAAGGCTGCGACAAAAGAGGAGATGGATAAGGCCATCGGTACTTATCTGGTCGAGTACAATAAGATCAAAGCACAGATTTCCGCAGATGAGGCCAGGGCAAAGGCCGCAGAATGGAGAAAACTCTATAAGTCGATCCTGGAAACTTATCCGGACCGCAATGAAAAAATTCCTGTTAAGGTTGCTAAGAAACTGCATGACATCTCCGCAGAAATCTATCTAATGGCTTCAGTAACGGATAATTTCGGAGGCTGTGTGAATGATGATATACTAGCAGAGATGCTCAGTAAAGCCTTAACACCCATGGATGATGTGAGCTATGACCGTGAGTCATTTGAATACGTGATGGCGCTCTTTGAGGAGGTCATCCCGACGATCCTGGATGAGACCGATGCAGCATATGCATCTTTGGATGAAGTGAGCAAAGATCCTAACATGGAGAGAGCCCGCAGATCCAAAGTGACCGGGATGCTTAACACTGCAAGCTCAATTGCCGTAGTATGCAGACCCGAGTCATTTAAGTTCAGAAAGGCACTCAGGGATTCCAAAGACGGTGAGAAGAGAAAAGAGTTCGAACGCCAGGCTGCGAGAATCCTTAAGGATAAGGAGATGGCTGCTATCTATAAGAGATACAGGGATGCAGAAGCTTCTCTTGATGCCCTGAAGAACTCCGAAGATAAGGAAGCCATCCGGGAAGCTGAGACGAAGCTTAAGGACGTTGAGATAGAGCTGTGCTTCACCTTTATGAATAAGACTAACGAGACTATAATGAAGATCGGAAACAACTTCGAAGAAAGCTTGGGTATGGCGATGATCACACAGGAGGATTATCTGCCCGACTTCGTATCAGTGATGGGTGATGTCGTAGATACTCACTGGAAGCGTGCCGCAGCCAAGGTTAACAAATCGCTTGGAAATGAGATTAAGAAGCGCGGTGACGAGCAGAAAAAGATTGAGAAGAAGATCAAGGAAGAGGAAGAAGCCGAGGCTAAAGCAAAAGCAGAAGAGGAAGAAAGGAAAAAGAAGGAAGAAGAAAAGAGAAAGAAGGCCGAAGAAAAGAGAAAGAAGGAAGAGGCGGCTGCAAAGAAGAAGGCAGAAGCAAAGAGACTGAAAGAAGAGGCAGCTGCAAAGAAGAAGGCCGCAAAGAACGCCAAGAAAAAGAAGTAAGATGATAGAGCATATTATTAAGACTCCGCGGTGCTATATCCGCGAGATTACAGAGGCTGATATCGCCGCGGAGTATAAGCTGTATGACAGCCCGCATATGACTGACTTCATACCTCCGCTCTCGGATCCCGGGACGGAGGTAAGTCTGTGTAAAGAGTACGCTGCCCGTGTATACGATGTATACGGCTATGGTATGTGGGGTATATTTGACCGTAAGACTGACCGTCTCATAGGCGAGGCAGGCCTTGAGCCCCGCGCCGATACTGACCGGACGAAATATCCGTATGACTGGATGTTTGATGACTCTTGCGCGGAACTCGGTTTTATGATCGCAGAGGATCTGTGGGGACAGGGGTACTGCACCGAAGTCTGCAGGGCCATACTCGATCATTGCAGGAAACACTTTGGAATAACCGAGGTATTCGCCCGCACGGTACCTGAGAATACAGCATCACTGCATGTCCTTGCCGCGCTTGGTTTTGAGGAGTATGGCTCAGACGATGGCGCAGAGACTGCACAGGATGAAAACGAGAGCGTGAAGATATACAGAATTCACTTGGGTAATGAGAATTAACATGGATTCGAATGGTTTTACAAAAGCAACTTCTGGATGGCGTTTATTTATGTTGCGGTAGTACTGGTACTTGCATTCTGTATAGACGCGTTTAAGACCAAAAAGGATATCGAGTATATCAATTCAAGGATCAGATCGAGATCGTAAATTCTATTGTTTCTTCACCTACGTTGAGTGTATATGTACCGTCAGGCAGATCGAGTTTAGTCAGGTCAAGCGTCAGAGGATATCTTTCAACCATGATCTCTCTTAATATTCCCACTGCGACTATCTCGCCTGCACCTTCATCGGATGTAACCGTGATCGCATAAGCCTTATCAGCTATATCTTTGGGAAGAACGGAAGAGACCTCTATGGTCAGGATACCGTTTTCATATGTCGCTGTTTCAAATCCGAGAGTTCCTGCGGTTTCCGTTTTGGCTGCATTCAGATCTTCTGATTCAGGCGTTTTGGCTGATTCGGCTGCAGCGTTGCTTGTTGAATCTGCCATATCAGGTTCTGCCATTGCTTCTGCTTCATAATCTGAAGAGTCAGCTTCCGATGCCGATTCGAAAGATTCAGTCCCCTCATATGCCATAGGCTCTTCAGCATCATATGAAGCTGCGGAATCGCCTGCGGCTTCTTCCATGGGCGCTACAGCGGCGCTGTCTGAATAAGAGGTTGCGCTGTGTGATGAGCCGGTGCGCAGGATCACAGGCAGGGCTACGGTAACCGTGAGCAGTATCGCTGCAACTGCGGGAAGGGCTACAAAGAATCCTTTCCGAATAGCTGCGCTGCGTTCTCTTTTCTTCCGGGCAGGATTGCCGTGAAGTTCAAATGCAGCTTCATCTATGTACTTGGGGTCTAAGCCCGAAAGGGCGTTTAACAGGTCGTTACCGTTCACAGTTCATATCCCTCCGAAACGAGGTGGTTTTTGAGTTTCTGGCGGAGTCTGAACAGCTGGGATTTTACGGCTGATTCAGAGATTCCGAGCGAGGCGGCTATATCGGTGAGCGGATCAACGTAGAAGTAACGTCTTATGAATACGATCCGGTCATTAGAGCTTAAGCCTGCCATAAACTTATTTATGTGTTCTGAGAGAAGTGACATTCCGACTTCGTCTTCTGTAGATGTGGAAGATGCCACCTCAAAGAGTTCGTCAAGCGCGAGAGCGGTCTGGCCCGCCCCGCGCTTTTGTGAATGTGTTTTTCGATACAGGGTGAGTGCGTGGTTTCTTACGATCGCTGCAAGGTATGGAGCAAGCATTCCGGGGCGTTCTGTGGGCATGGTATTCCAAGCCGAAAGGTAAGTGTCATTAATACATTCTTCCGAATCTTCTCCGTTTTCCGTTATGTTCATCGCGATCTTTCTGCAATAACTTCCGTATTTTGTGTTGGTCTCGGTTATCGCATTTTCGCTTCTGGCCCAGTAGAGGTCAACGATCTCGTAATCCTGCATCCTTAATCAGGTCTGATCAAAGGTTCTTGATCAGCTCCAAAAACTCCTCTTTGTATTCATCGTCAAGGTCGAGCTTTGATACCTGCTTGGTAACGTCTCTCATGCTCAGGCTTCCGATGTATTCACTGTCGTTTAAGATCATGCCGCACTCTGCAACATATGCTGCAAAAAGTGTATCACAATTCGGGGTTCTGGTGTAGCATTCATTGCTGATAGGGAAGTAGATGAGCTTGGATTCATCTTCTTCGGGCTCTTTGTAGCGTACGGATACCGTCATCCATTCATCCGAATATTCGCCCTGCTCAGACAGGTCTGTGTTCTGGTAGCGGAGAGAAGTGCTGTCATCTGCATCTGCATCGTTCATTTTGATCTCATACATAACGGTCATTGCATGTCCGCTTCCGATCTCGCCGCCGTCCTTGGTATCGTCGTTAAAGTCTTTGGCTGCCATCTGTCTGTTCTCATAGCCTACCAGACGGTATTCCGATACATACTTGGGGTTAAACTCTATCTGGAACTTAACGTCCTTGGCTACTGTAAAGAGGGTTGAGTTAAACTCGTCTATGAGCACCTTCTTGGCTTCCTGATAGCTGTCGATATATGAGTAGTTGCCGTTTCCTTTGTCAGCAAGAGTCTCTAATGTAACTTCGTTGTAGTTGCCGGTTCCGAAGCCGAGTACCGATAAGAATACGCCGCCTTCTTTTTTGTCGGAGATCAGCTCTTCGAGTTCGTCTTCTGAAGTGATGCCTACGTTTAAGTCACCGTCCGTTGCCATGATGACACGGTTGTTGCCGTTTTTGATGAAGTACTTCTCGGCAAGCTTGTATGCTGACTTGATGCCGTCCCCGCCGTTGGTTGAACCTGATGCATCCAGGCTGTTGATCGCTCTTTTGATCTTGGTGTGCTGATCGCCGGGAACACCTGCGATAACTATGTCTGATGATGAAGCATAGGTAACTATTGATACTCTGTCATTCTCATCAAGATCGTCAACCAGCATGTCCAGTCCCATCTGAAGGAGAGGGAGCTTGTCATATGAATCCATGGAGCCTGAAACGTCGATCAGGAATACGATGTTGGATGCTACGTCATCAATGTCATTTAACTCTTTTGCCTTGATGCCGAGATTGACGAGCTTGGTCTCTTTGTTCCATGGGCAGTCGATGATGGATGCGTTTACTGCGAAGGCATCATCGCGTCCGGGCTCGCGGTAATCATAGTTAAAGTAGTTTACGAGTTCCTCGGTTCTGATGGATCCGAGCGGGATGTCCGAAAGCCTGTAGCCGTCATTGATCATCCTTCTTAAGTTGGAGTAGCTGGCTGTATCGATGTCAGCTCCGAAAGTGGAAAGGGGTGATGCGGATACTTCCGTAAAAGGATTCTCGCTGATGCTCTGATAGTTCTCACCGTAGTTATATGATGGAGCGGGATAGTAGATTCCCGGGCAGAGCGTATCGTCATAATATCCTTTGGCTGATTCTGAACCTGCGTATGAGCTGTATGAGTCCGCTGCAGATTCTGCCATGGCGTTTGTACCAAGATCATAATCGTATGAACCGTATTCTGCTGCTTCTGATTCAACGTATTCCATGGGCTCGTATTCTACTGAATAGTCGCCGGTCTCTGCGGGATATTCCGGTTCGATATAGGTGGATGCTGCTGCGGATGTATCCGCAAGATCGTGAGTGGATGTTGCTCCGCATCCCATAAGGGTTGTTGAAGCGATGGTTCCGATAAGAAGTGCTGCGATTGTTCTCTTTTTCATGTTTTTTTCCTCCGTTTGTTTGCTTAGCCGCTTAGGCTTGTTTTGCACTGCCGTGAGCGGCTTGTTTGTTTTTGCCGTGACGGTCTTTTGTGCGCCTCTGACTATATAGACGCAATCCTCAAACGGAGGTTTCGCAGAATTTTAAAATTTTTTTATTTTTTTTGAGATTTTCTTAAAAACCCTTTAAAACAGGGCGTTTACATGCTGTCCTTTTTTTCTTCGGATAAGACTTTGCCGCGCATTTCGGCAAACATTGTATCCATTTCTTCAAGGAGAGCGTAGTCTTCTTCGGAATAAATCCTGTACTCTTCGAGAACGTATCTGGTCTTGCCGGTTCCGTCTGTTTCGTTGTTCTTCAGGGTGATGTAGTAGCTCCAGGGCATGTAATCGGTCATAAAGTTATTGCTCTCTTCGCGGTCCGCGAGCATAAATACTTCATTATCTTTTATAAAAGCGTCAAATTTGATCAGATCATCTTTTGACACGGCATACGTCGTGATGATGAGCGGATTGTAGAACGTGTCCTGTTCATAGCATACAATGACCCATTTACCGGAGTTATCACGTCTTAATGTTTCGAAGTGTGTTCCGCCGTTCATGTCACCATATCCGATCTGGTGTTCATACTGGACCAGATCTATCATGCCTGCAACTTCTTCTGATTCGGCTTCGTCCATACCTGCGCTCCCAGCGGATGTACAGCCTGAGAGTAAGAAGACGGTTAGTATGGATAATACGGATAATACAGCGGCATACCTGATCCCGTGCCTGATCTTATATGAGTTCATGTGATATCCTCCATGGACAGAGCTTTTAGTGGAATGATTATATGGTGATTATACGACATAACCACTTTTGTCTTATATAAAAATAAGGTAAAATATTATAAATATGTGCTTTTTTTGGAGTGCCGGTTAAATGATAGGCAATAAAAAGATCATAGCATTATGCACATCCAGGATCTTTGACCCGCAGATACAGGGTTTTATCCAGATCCTGAGTGAAGAACTTAAACTGGAAAATGCCTGGTTGTGGATATATGCCATAAACACGGATATATATTGGAGCGAGGATGAACTTCCCGCCGAGGCCCATGTCTTTGATCATATTCAGTATGACCACGTAGACGTGATCATTATCATGGATGAAAAGATCAAGAGCCATGAGGTTTCCAATAATATAATCTCCGCCGCATCTTCGCATGCTATCCCCGTGATAGTAGTTGACGGAGAGTATGACGGATGTATCAGCATTTCATACGATTATGCGGGCGGTTTTGAACGCGTGGTGCGTCATGTGATCGAGGATCACCATGTTAAGCGCCCTCATTTCATGGCAGGCATAAAAGACAACAAGTTCTCCGAAGAGCGTCTTGAAGTATTTAAGCGTGTCATAGAGGAGAACGGCATTGCTTTTTCCGATGATATGGTAAGCTACGGTGAGTTCTGGGCCATACCCGCGAGAGAAGCCACACGCGCTATCATTGCAAAAGGCGACCTGCCCGAGGCAATAATCTGCGCCAACGACATCATGGCGATCAATGTGTGCGATGTCCTTAAGGAATCAGGATACACGGTTCCCGATGATGTGATAGTTACAGGATTTGACGGATACGACGAAGCGCTCATGTCGATCCCCGGCATCTCGACCGCAGGATGTATGACACCGGGACTTGCAGATACCGTATATTCGGCTGTAAGCAACTGCCTGATGGGAGAGCAGAGAGTTTCATACCATGCATCCCCCGTACTCATAACCAATGAATCATGCGGATGCAAGCGTGTTACGATCCAGGACGTAACGGTCATGAAGAACTTTAACAACAGCTTCTACCGTTATCAGGATGATATCAGGGCTTATCACGGAATAGCAGTGGATATGCAGTCTAGCTTATCGTCCGACCAGATGATGAGATGTCTGCACAGCTGGTTTACCAAGAATATGTGCTGCATAGTCAATGCTGACTGCTTCAAATCTGATACCAACTTCTTTTTGGAAGATGAACACAGCGATGAATACCGTATCCTGTATGATTCGGAGAAATATTCCGATTATCCGGATCCGTTTGACCCGATAAATGTTGTTCCCGAACTTGAAGCACGTATGGACAGCGGCTATCCTCTTATCTTTAATTCACTCGACTACATGAACAAGCCGTTTGGATACGTCTGCTACATGTTCAACAGTTACGACATCACCGAGTACTCCAAGACTTCAAGCCTGACTGATACCGTTAATTCGGGCCTGGGCGGATATATAAATATGCAGTATTCGAGATACATGCTTGGCAAGGTTCAGGAGATGTACAAGACTGATGCGCTGACAGGCCTGTATAACAGACGCGCGGCTCATGAGGCGCTTGAAGCCATTCGTGAAGATGAGACCAGACACGGAGAACCGTTATGCGTGATCCTGTCTGACTTAAATAAACTTAAGAAGATCAATGATACGCTCGGACATTCGGCAGGTGACAAAGCTATCGCAGCCGTAGCGGGCGCCATCAAGGATTCATGTCCGGACGGATCCATATGCGTACGTCTGGGCGGTGATGAGATGCTTGCCTTTGTGATAGGAGATCATGACGGCGCATCGATCATTCAAAACATAACCAGACTGCTGAAGGAGAAGACTGAAGAATACGGTTTTGGAATATCGGCAAGTTACGGAATGTATGAAACGACCGTGACACAGGATATGGATATCGACAAGATCATCCGTCGTGCGGATGAACAGATGTATATCAATAAACAGAAGGATTCCCAATGAAAAAGAAAATTGCAGTATGCGCAAACGGATGGAGCTACGATCTGCTGTTTGACGCTCTGACAGGAATACAGGAATATTCGAGGCATGAAGATTTCGATGTCTTCGTTTTCTTAAGTTTTGCTTCTTACACCACTCACGCCGAACTCATGAAGGGTGAGCTTAATATCTATGAACTCATGAATCCCGAAGATTATGACGGGATCATAATATTATCCACCACCATTAATTCCCCGGAAACTGTATTTTCGCTTTGTAATAATGCAAAAGAGAAGAATGTTCCGGTTGTCAGCGTCGGAATGGAGATCGATGGTGTCAGCTCTGTCTGTGTAAGTAACGATGAGGGAATGCGTACGCTCGTTGAGCATCTCGTCAATGTACACGGTGTGAGAAAAGTTTTCTTTGTCGGCGGAACTCCCGATCATGTGGATTCTCAGGCCAGACTTAAGGTTACCAAAGAAGTCCTTGCCAAGCATGGTATTACACTGACGGATGAAGATGTAGGATACGGCAGATGGACCAACAGATATACGGAAGAACTTATGGATATGCTCGTAGATTCCGGAAACGAGCTTCCCGATGCGGTCATCTGCGCTAACGATATCATGGCCATGGCGGCTTGTACCCAGCTAGAAGAAAGAGGCGTAGACGTGCCGGGCGATATCATCGTAACCGGATTTGACAACAGCAGGGACGGCAAGGAATTATATCCTGCTCTTTCTTCCGCGGGACAGAATTTCCAGGAGATCGGATTCAAGGCCTGCAATATCATCTACAATGAGATCCACAAATCGTCCGCCCCCGTGAAAGAAACAGTCAAATCGACCTTCGTATGCGGAGAAAGCTGCGGATGCAAAGGCGATGAGGATTATGCGAAGAAACGCCTGCAGTACTGCCGCAGGCTTTTCAAAAGAAATACAGATGCGCTGCTCCTTGAACAGAATGAACGTCAGATGAGGCAGTGGATGGCGGATATGCCCGACTACGGAATTCTTAAAGAGACGCTGTGTGAGCATTATGCCAGGAACCATCAGTTTGAAGGGGAAGGCTTCTATATCATTGTAAACGAAGATTTCTTCACGGATGTGATGACAAGTGAAGAAGAACTCTGGAGCAGGCGTAAAGCTAGAGGGCTCGAAGCGCTTGTATCCTTAAAGCACGGAGAGATAGTCGGCGACCTCCCGGTCAATCGGTCTATGATCGTTCCGGGATACAATAAAAAAGACGGCGAACAGCATGTTTATTTCTTCCTGCCGATGCACAATTACGATTACAATTACGGCTATGTGGTCATGACTGATTTTCCGTATCTGATAAGAGAAGACATTATATATCCCTACATGGAGAAGATCCAGCAGGCATTCAGGCTCATGCGTACCAATCTGCGTCTTAAGACGCTGTACGACAAGGACCAGATGACCGGACTGTTTAACAGATTCGGATATGAGAATAAGGCATTTCCGCTGTATGAGGAAAGTCTTGCGGCCGGTACTCCCATGATGGTAATGTTCGTTGATATCAACTATATGAAGCGCATCAATGACGAATTCGGCCATCTTCACGGTGACAATGCGATCAGGACCGTTGTGTGTGCGATCAA
>JAEEGL015195462.1_pt1 | contig 12593 bp, 8 predicted proteins | sample 9134231 | NCBI WGS metagenome assembly JAEEGL01 (sample SAMN16246548, study PRJNA631951) | gut metagenome | biome: gut microbiome; feature: rumen; material: fiber-attached | host: Bos | place: Iran: Karaj | collected 2018-10
CTGATGGCACGTCCGAAGAAACTCATCATAGACAATCCCTTCATAGGTCTCGACAAGGAAACCCGCGAACAGCTCAAAGAAGTGCTGGCAGACCTGAGCCGGGAACACGATTTGCAGATAGTACTCATTCTCACGAAAGAAAAAGAGGTGCCGCCGTTCATCACAGACATACGGCACATAGAGAACAGCGAAGACAGGCAACACCTCACAGCACATCCGGAACTGATACCCGAACTGCCTTCAGCCTTCAGCCTTCAGACATCAGCCATCGTTAACCTGAAGAACGTAAAGATACAGTACGGCCCGCGTACCATTCTGAAAGACCTCAACTGGACTGTCAGGCGCGGAGAGAGATGGGCGCTGTCAGGACAGAACGGTGCAGGAAAATCAACCCTGCTGTCGATAATCTGCTGTGACAATCCGCAGTCATATGCCAACGACGTGGCATTGTTCGGTATGCAGCGCGGACACGGTGAGAGTATCTGGGAGATAAAGAAACACATAGGTTATGTATCGCCGGAGATGCATCGTTCATACACGAGGGACCTTCCCGTGATGCGCATCATAGCATCAGGACTGAAAGACACCATAGGACTGTACGTACAGCCTACGGAGGACGACTACAGGATATGCCGCCAGTGGATGAAGGTGTTCGGTATAGAGCATCTGGCAGAACGGTCGTTCATAAAACTGTCGTCAGGCGAACAGAGGCTGGTGCTCGTAGTCAGGGCTTTCGTAAAGAGTCCCGACCTGCTGATTCTCGACGAACCCCTGCACGGACTTGACGAGCCGCGTAGCCAGATGGTGAAGGACATTATCGATGCCTACTGTCAGGACGAGAGCAAGACACTCATCATGGTGACACACTACGAAGAGAACCTGCCCAAGTGCATAACGAACAAGATACATATCAAGAGAACAATAAATTAACAAGACAAATGAAAAAGAAATCATTCCTCTTTTCTCTGCTGGCAGCATCAGCATGCATGACAGCATCGGCAGCAGAGGCTGCAGACAGTACCAAGCAAGACAGTATTGTCTTCACGACTGTAAAAGAAATTCCCATCACATCAATCAAGAACCAGTCACGTTCAGGCACCTGCTGGGACTACTCTACCCTATCCTACTTCGAGGCTGAGATACTGAAGAAGAGCGGCAAGACCTACGACCTGAGCGAGATGTTCATAGCCAACCAGGACTATATGGACCGCGCCACGATGATGGTGCGCCTGCACGGCGACATGCAGTTTGCACAGGGCGGCTCGGCATACGACGTATATTACATCCTCAAGACCAACGGCATCTGCCCTGAGGATGCCATGGCAACACCGGGAAGCCTCGTAGGCGACACGCTGAATAACTTCAACGAATTCTTCAAGGTGATGACTCCATACGTCCAGGCTCTCGCAACATCTGAGGCCAAGAAACTCTCTCCGGCTTGGAAGAACGGCCTACAAGGCATCATTGACGCATACATCGGCAAGAAGCCTGAGAAGTTCACATACGAAGGAAAGGAATATACTCCGCAGACTTTCGCTGCTTCTCTGGGACTTGACTGGAACGACTATGTTTCCATCACATCATATACCCACCACCCCTTCTGGACAGAGTTCCCTGTTGAGGTACAGGACAACTGGCGCGGCGGTATGTCATGGAACATTCCTATGGACGACATGGCTCGCATCATAGACAATGCCATCGACAACGGCTACACCGTAGCATGGGGCGGCGACGTTTCTGACGACGGATTTACCCGCGAGGGTCTGGCTATTCTCATCGATACCGAGAAGATGGCCGACAACGAGGGTTCTGATATGGCAAAGTGGCTGAAGCTCACTACCAAGGAGAGGAACGAGAAGATAAAGAAGCTGGGTGCCAACGTACCTGAGCTGACCCCAAGTCAGGAGAAGCGTCAGGAAGAGTTCGACAACTGGCAGCTGACCGACGACCACGGAATGCTCATCTATGGCAAGGCAACCGACCAGAATGGCCGCGAGTACTACATGGTGAAGAACTCATGGGGCAAGACCGGAACCTACAAAGGCATCTGGTACATGTCAAAGAACTTCATCATCGCCAAGACAATGGACTTCCTTGTAAACAAGAACGCCATACCAAAGGACATCCGCAAGAAGTGCGGCTTCTAATCCAAGCTACACCTATTATATAAAATTGGGGGCTGCACCAAAATGCAGTCCCCAATTTTACAAGGCGATGTTGGGATGACAATTCAACAGAAGCAGGTTATTGAACGACAGAGGCAGGTTATTGGAAAATAAGGCAGCCTTATTTTCGCTTAAAGGCAGGTTATTGACGATACGCCGTTTCATGGCCTTTGATACGCCGTCTCGCTGGTGCTCGTACGCCGTTTCGTGTTTACTGAGCCTCACCCCTCACTCAAGGTCGTAATAACTCCTGTTTTTTTTCCACTAGGGATTACAATTGTTACCCTTAAGGGTTGCAAATTGTCTTACGCTAGAAAAAGTTGACACAACAGTCAACTTTTTCTAGCATAAGACAAAGTGTAAGACCAACATATTTTTCCCCTTGTCTTTGGAGATATAAAATGGAAGAGGTTTTAGGGAAGAGGTAAGCAAAATCGGAGACAGCATATTGCGGCCTCCGATTTTCATTTTCGTTTTTCGTTAGCGTTTTCGTTAAGTTTTATGCCTCGGCGAACTGGTCTTTGCCTACTCCGCACAATGGGCACTCGAAATCTTCAGGAACATCTTCCCATGCGGTACCTGGCTCGATACCTGCCTCTGGAACACCTACTTCGGGATCATACTCCCAACCACATACTTCACAAACATACTTTGCCATAGTCGTAATAAATTTAAAAGTTAAACAAAAACTATATAAAAAATTAATCTTTAATCTTTAAACTAACAATCTTCACATCATCGACGGGTTTGTCGCCTTGGGCGTGGTCAACGGGCACCTGCCTTATCTTGTCAACGACATCCATGCCGCCCACGACTTCTCCGAAGACGGTGTAGGTCTTGTCAAGGTGGGAGGCATTACCCCATACGATATAGAACTGATTTGCGCGGCTCTTGAAGGTGGGGTTCTTTTCGTCCCCTTCGCGTGCCGCAGCCACAGCGCCCCTCTTATGCCAGAAACGCGGATACTGAATCTCGGCATCTATCGTAGCAGCCTCGCCGCTCTTGCCGCCCTGAATCATAAAGTTCTTGATTACGCGACTGAAGAGAGTTCCTTCAAGAGCTCCGCTGTTGGCACTGGCGATGTAAGCATCCCTGTGCTTCGGAGTCTCGTTATAAAGCTCTATGGTTATCGTACCCATCGAGGTTTCCATATCCAGGAGCTTGCGGTCATAGTACTTGGGGGACAGTGTTCCTGCCATCACCTTCTCCATAGTCACGGCACGCATGATGTCTGTCGGCTTGCCGTCCTCGTGGAAAGCGCCCAGCTTATATTGTGACGGGCGACATGTCGGTTCCCAATAGAATATGCCCCTGCAGTGTCCGTCAGTTGCCGTCTTGCCCAGATTGATGAGACGTTGGAAGTCTTCCCTACCCTGCCCCGTTGTCTGAGGGTCTGACTCATCAACAAGGAACCCAGTCTCAACTATCATCGTCTCCGTGCCATAGCGTGAATACAAATCCTTTATATTCTGCATGCAATCGGCATACAGCCTGTCGATAGTGCCAGTATATCCACTGTCGAAGGCCCAATAGGGATAGACGGACATACCTATCATGTCCCACTTGGCACCATTGTTCTTCAGGGCATCGAGGTTGGTCATGTAGAGTTCCGCATCGTAGCCCTTATCCAGATGTGCAATCACCAAAGCATCCGGACAAACGGCCTTCACAGCTTCATAGCCTGCCTTGAAGAGCCCCGCATACTGCTTCATCTGGTCTTCGTCCATCCACATACCTTTCAGTTCTCCGTCTGTCTCGCGTATCTTGCCCACAGGCCACAGGAAGCCATTGCTCGTCTCATTGCCCACCTGCACCCATTTTGGCTGCACGCCATTGTCCTTGAGCAGGGTCAGCACACTCTTGGTATGCTCTGCCACGTCGGCACACAACTGCTTGTATTTATGTTTCTCCCAAGCCTTGGGAATATTCTGCTTTGCAGGGTCAGCCCACCAGTCGCTGTAGTGGAAGTCAATCATGACATCCATACCAAGGTCTTTGGCGCGAAGAGCCTTAACTAGCACATCTGCGGCATTGCAGTAGTTGCCGTGCTCTGCAGGATCTACCCACACCCTGAGACGTACAGCATCCATGCCCATCTCCTTCATCAGGGCAGTTGCCTCACGTTCTTCACCAAGATAGTTATAAATCTTCTGTCCCCTGGCTTCCATCTCGGTACACCAACTGATGTCGGCACCCAGAGTGAAGTTTTCCGCCTTCAACTGGAGAGTGAAGAGTGAAGAGTGAAGAGTGAAGAGTAATATGACTGTAGATATAAGTTTTCGCATATATAATAGACAACTAATAATTCATAATTCACAATTCATAATGCATAATTAATGCGTTTGCAAAAATACGATATAATTATGAAATATGCAAGAAAACAGCAAAAAAAATTTCCCGCAATGACGAAATGCCACTGCGGGAAACAAATATTTACTGTTCAGTGTTACTTATGCTTCTTGTAATATTCCAATCCAAGCTTCACATTCTTCTTTACAGCATCGGAAGTGATAGTAGCACCTGTAACGCCGTCAACGTTCTGCTTCTCTGCATCCTTGAGCTTCATGTCGTTCCACGCAGGAATCAGCTTACGCTTAATCATAGCGTTATACTTAGGAGTCTCCTGATTCTTCAGCATCTCAACACGGACAATCTTATCCTTTTGGATGTAGATCTTCAGTGGTGTAGTACCAACGTAGCCTATCACATTCTTGCTGAGAGTTGTGGTATTGACTACTGTCATACCGTTCTCCTTAGTAATCACACCGTCATCGCCCTTGGCGCTCGACAGCATCACGACTGCCCAAAGCAGGAGGCAAAGACCCAAAATGTTTTTGAGTGATGATTTCTTGTTGTTCATTCTTTGTATCTTTATTAATAATATTCAATTTCACAATAAATGTGACGAACCTTTCTGCAAAAGGTTTATTCTGCAGAAACAATAATGTTGATAATCTCCTGGATGTCAGTACCGTTTACTTTACCGTCCTCATTAACATCAGCCTTTGCATCAAACTCACCTGCTACGATGAAATTGATGACAGCCTGGATATCAGTACCGTTTACGACACCGTCACTGTTAACGTCGCCCTTGATATCCTCGACGGCAGCAGGCTGACTTCCATGCCATACAATAAATTCGAAATTCTCTGCAGAATCAGCTCCATTAGCAGCATAGAAAGCATTTACCATGTCTGCTGTGAGAGTGATATACAGACGGTCCTCGCCAGAGAATGTTGCATAGTTGTATTTTCCCTCAGCAGTTGCAGGAACACGCTGGAGACCTACTTTCTCTGCAGTATTAACCCACTTATATATGCTGCGTGTTGCTTGGCTGCCAGTCAGTTCCTTAGAGTCCTCTTCTGACCATGTGAGCATATTGGTAGGAATCTTCTTTGTTGGCTGTGCCTCGCTGTATAAAACCTTGTGTGTACCAGGCCTACCTACAACGATGAAGTTGGAAGCAGCAAGTAATTCCTCTGAGCCCTTAAACTCGTTATAAGTCAGGTCACTGTTCTTCTTGTTGCCTGTAAGGTAGCTGAAGGTGACATCATCACCTGCACAGACATTCTTCTCAGGACGGAACACGAGGTAGCCAGTCTCAGGGATTGTAATCTCAACTTCTGTCATGCCCTGCACCTCTTCATCATACTCACGTGGCAGAACAGTAGCAGAGCACTGGAAGTCAACGCTTGAATTGTTTGTGTCATAGAGCACCTTACGGCCATCCTTTGTGATAAAAGCAGTCTTGCGGTAAAGAGTCTCACCAACGTATGTTCCTCCTGTAGTAGTGCTCGTATAACCAGTGTCGTATGTACCTGTGGTGCTGAAACGCTTTGTCGTAGCATCAATACCTTTAGTCTTATTGTTAGCCAGGATATCAACGGCATCAACACAATAGTACAGATTGGCAAGGGCATACTTGCTACCTTTATCTTTGCCGCGAGCAAACACCAGGTCTTCGTCAGCAGCCTTAATAGCAGAAGCATTGTTCTTGAGCAATACCATACTTGCAGGACCTGCAGGATTTAGGTTAATAAAGTCAACAGTTGCAGCATAAGTATAGATTAGCTTTGCCTCCTGAGCAGTCTCACTGTGAGCGTACTTTGAATTAGTAGTCTTTACCTCCACTTCAGCTCCTGAGAGGTCTTTGCCACCATCATGTGCTATAGCACTGCTGCAGACCAGTATAGACTTACCAGGCTCAAGAGTGAAAGGAGCGTCAGTGCTGCCAGGGAGCTGGAATATCTGCTTCAGCACGGCCTTACCTTTAAAAGAACTCAGACTCTCATCTGCCTCCACGGCTTCTGCTGTATATGCCGACGCTGCTGCATCAGACTCAAGCAGACCGAGATACATACCAGAAACATCGACAATGTCTGCTGTGTTATTATACAGCTCTACATAAAGGTCCAACTGATAGTTTGAGCCGTTTACCTTTCCTCCTGCATAATAAACCTTACTGATAAGAATACTGCCTGAGTCTGGTTTCTTAACTTCTTGTGCATTAGCATTGCTTGTCATCATCATGCCGGCAACGAGAGCCAGCATCTTAATCTTGTTAAAAATTTTCATAATCATTTAGTATTAATAATATATATAATGTGTAATCGTTTCTTATCGACAGTCTGTCCTAGCCTTTAATTGAACATTCCCAGCGTCACACCAAAGCTTGCCGCATGCCGGTTGTTGTTTGTACGCAAGTAGTTGCACTGAAGCCAATCGCCATCGCCGCGAACGTACCACATAGTCTGCTTCTTCTTGATGGTAATAGGGAACTGATAGGTCAGACTTAGTCCTATCTTCAAATAATTGGCACGATAGTAATCCATGTCAGGTATCAGCACGCCCTGAGCATAGTCTGTCGTTGGGTCGCTGAGAGATAGGTCAGCCTTTCTGTTGAAATGCATTGTTATATCACCATCCATCCAAAACCTATGCTTCACAATCTCTATTCCTCCCTCGAAGGAGAGGTTGTAGCCGTCATAATGCAGGCTTGATTCTGGCAGAATGTATTTGTTCTTTACACTATTGACGGTGAAGCGGGTGCCTACATAGCTCTTTACCCTGTTTCCGTCGGTGAAGTTCAGGCGGTAGTGCAAGTCGGTACTGAACACCTTCACCTGAAAACGCTTTTTCATCACCAGCAGAGTTTCATAATACTGTGATGATACAGGGTAAGTCTGCGTTATGGTCGAATCCCTCACCTCTATCGTACCATCAGGAAGGCGATGCTCATAAGAGTATGTCTTTGTCTTTATCTCGTCATTATTCTCTGCCTTGAATTTTTGGGTATATTCATCTGCATACGACTGCTCATAGCCCAACGAGAAATCCACCTCATGCAACAGGTTTTCTGCCTTTATGCGATTTCGGATGCTGAACCCATAGTTATAGTCAACATATTTTCCCTCTTCCTTCTCATACTGCCCCAGGATATTCTCTGAGCCACGATCTATGGTAGCAGCAGCAATCATATTATACCTGTCCGACTTATAGCTGTATGTCAGTTCAGCTCCGAAGCGATGGTCCACCCATTCCCTTTGGTAGCCGCTATAGCCGCTGATGGTACCAAGGGCATGTTCCAAGCCCGTCATGTTATAATACATAATCGTAGCATCCGACTGGATAGTCTTTACGCCGTCAATCTTCTCCTTGCGGCGATGGTAGTTACCGCTCAGACCGAAGGTGTTTTTGCCGAAGGAATATGTCACCGCTGGTGTAATCTTATAGTCCAGCAACTGTGAACGCGGGCGTGGGTCACGAAGGCGGCTCAGGTCACCGACATTATAGTCTAACCGCATACCGAAATGCCACTTTCCTATAGCAGCAGAACCGAGGGCAGCAGTAAAGTTAAAGTCCTGGAAGTCGTATTTACCCATTATAGCACTGCCGGAGAAATAAGGATTGGAGTTATACGGGCGGCGTACGTCACACCATGTCCTGTTGTTCACACGTCCATAGTCAAAGTCAAAGCGTCCGTAGCCATATATGTATTTTCCAATCTTCTGGTATCTCTCAGTCTCAAAACGCAGCTGGTTGCTGCGAGTACCCTCCTGTACTCTTGTATAGTCACCACTGTGATGATAGTAACCTATCTGGGCAAAACCACGATTGCGAGTGGTGTCAATGCCAAGACCGGCAGCATTGTCAGTAAGTCGCCACAATTGCGTAGCATCGTCATAACGATACTCCCCAAGAGCTGATGCCGTCTGCTGAGCATATATTGTGCATGTTGTCAGCAGCATTGCCAATATTGTGATATATCTCTTATTCTTCATCATACTCTCGTGGTTTTATCGTTGTTGAAACCTTAAAATCATTACTGCTGTTATTCGTATCCATCAATTTCTTACGACCATCGGGATATACACGTGCAGTCTTGCGATATACCACTTCTCCCGTATATCCAGCTACAGCTTCTATGTGCGTGCAACCTGCATCAATCTCGTCGTATAGGCGCTTTGTTGACAGATTGGGGCCTGTACTCGTATTCTTGATGAAGTCCACGCCATCTATTATCGTGCTGTTAGGAACGAGAAGATATACCATTGAACCAGATGTCTTTCCGTAACCATACGTTGTTGGCCATGTATTTATATCCTCATCTGTTTCGAATAATATGATACCACATGGGCCACCCTGCATCAGGTTCATACCCTTCAGCGATGAAATAGCATAGAACTCACGTGACAGTTTTACGACATTCACATTATGCTCCATTTGGTCATTATAATCCTCCACTTCGAAATCAGCATTTGAAAGATCTGCCTCAAATTCGTTTACTCCACTGTGATCTACTGCACTGTTTGTAATTACTAAACTCTTTCCGCCCTCTATCAGATACTCTTTATCCGTAGGAATACGGTACACCTGTTTTACAACTACCATTGTCCCGTCTATGTTCGGGTCTTTCTTCAGTTCCTCCAAGGTATATACTCTATTAGAGTTACCTGTTGATTCCAGCAGTCCGATATACATACCTGCAATATCTGCCGTCTGGTCAGATTGATTGAACAACTCTATGTACCTGCCAGCCATATAGTTCTTGTTGCCGTTATATTTTGAGCCAGAACTGTATATCTTGCTTATGACGATAGACTTCGTTTTTGGGGCAGGGTCTTTAGGAGTTATAGCCATAATAGCCGATTCCATTTCTATCGGCAACTGTTCACGTGCCTCATCGAATAGTTGTTCATTCAATGTAGCAGTTATTATACATTCTTCCACGGCATCTTCAGAGCCTGTCTTTTGGGCATATTCCTCACCAGTCAGTTCTACATACGATGATATGTCATACACATCCGGCATGCAGTCTTGGAATGTGGCAATTCCGTTTTCGTCTGTCATGGCGGCCTTCTCTACTGTCTTACTCTTTATCTTGACCTCCTGGTTGTCCAAAGCAGCACCTTCCTTGAAGTCCTCAGGGCTCTTCAGGTGTACTTTTATATTCAAGAGTCTCCCTGAGTCATCATAATTGATGCAAGAGGCGAGCGTGACCTGCAGCAGGGCCAAAGAAGTGATTAGTATAAACGAATTTTTCTTCACGATTATCAAAGATTAAAGTACAACTCTGCACCAAAGGTGAAACCAGTGTTATATTGTGAACGTGTTTTGCTGTGGCTGTTGTTATACAGGAAAGGTTCGTAATAAAGAGCATTATTCACATAGAAAGACAGTCCGCCCACTTTGCCAAGCTCCTTTGTCAGACGCGCCTGAACATTCCATGTTATAGGGCTCGACTCTGTCTCCATGTCTATTGAACGGCTTAACAGCTTATACAGAGGAACATTATCGATACCATTAGGTTCCGTTGCATAATAGTTGGCATCCATTCCCAGATATCCCGCCAGCATCTCGTTTGATATCTCGTGGTAGTTGCACTGAGGGTCTATCCATCCAATAGGATTCTTGTCCATATTGTATGAATGGTTCCAGCTATGCCATATCACCTGTGTTGTCAGTGATGCCACCATACGCAGTTCCGGTATGTGTGTAACGGTACGCAGGGTTGTCACCAAACGACGATACTTTGAATAGTTATCATCCAAGCCATTAGGATACACCAATTTGAATGGCTGCGTGTCGGTTTTCTTATATGGATCCTCTGGTAGGTATTTGCTGTTCAGGTTTGTCGCATTCAGGTTTGTTGACCATGTCTTTGATTCCTGGTAGGCACCGCTGAGGTAGAACGATGTGCGTATTGCCTTCCATGTTCCAAAGTCCATATCAGCCTCAATACCTCTATTCTTAGTATGTGCCACATTACCTATTGCTCCTGTTGTGATAAACACTACGTCAGAACGTTGTGGGTCTCCCGACATATCAGGATTTGCGAAGTAATTGGCAGTATATGTATGGAACTCTGTAAGGTTCCCAAAGCCGTCAGGAGTATTGTCTATATATCCCAAGAGGCTCAGCTTCTTGCCATTCTTCAGACGTATGTCGAAACCAGCCTCCACCTTGGTTGTTGTGGAATTCTTCAGACCCTTTGAGTACTCCACATTATAGACGTATGTATGATACGCCTGTGTAGCAGCATTCTGGTCTGCCGGCGCAGCAGGTCTGTCAAAATATTTCTTATCAGGATAGAGATAATTCAGGCCTGGAGTCTTTGAATTCAGGCCTATGCCGGCACGTATGTCAAGCCACTTTGTTGCAGAGAATGAAAGATTAAGACGTGGAGAAAGAGCTGTCGTAGCAACATTTGAGAATGGCTGCATAGCGGTAAAGCGCAAGCCGAAGGTGGTACGCAGACGATTTACCTTATTCATCGTCCATACCAACTGGTCCTCTGCATACGCAGCAATCTGATGCAGTCCTGGGATATCGCTATATGCCCTTGGACGACCATCGCTGTTTGGCACCAATGGATAGCGGTCATCCTCATTGTAGTAGCCACGTCCGGTATTCCAGTCATAGTGATACTCTGCACCGACCTTGAAAGTCTGGCGTGTCTTGCCTGCCTTTACGTAAAAACTGTTACCTATCTTTGCAAACAGGTTACCCGGGTGACTCTCCGTATATGCTGTTGTTCGATAGGCTATCTTCTCGTAAGGCACTATGTAATATCCTGTTTCGCGGGCAGTCAGTATAGGATTTATTGAACCGCCCGATATTCTTGCCAGTCCCGTTTCCCTTTTATTGTTGCGAGTAAAGGTCAGTCCCACAGTATAGTTCACGGTACGTGCAAACATCTTCTCCACCTGTATGCGACCGTTATGAGTAAGAGAAATCATCTGGTTCGTGTTTTTCTTGTCCGAGCCCTCTACCGTAGCATCAGGGTCATCGCCAGTCCAGTCCTTCGCCATCATATACCGGAACTTGGTGTTCATATTCCATTTGCGGGAAATGTCATAGCTCCATCCGAGAGAGCCAGTATAGCGATGGTACGAATTTGTCTTCCATCGTGGGTCTCCCCATGCCTGTGCATAGTCCAGACTACCGTTTACGATGCCGTATTTTCCGATGTTAGCACCCTTGCCGACAGAATAGTTCATCAAGGCCGGATTAACCTTTGCCTTCACCTGCCACGGAGTGACACCCACCTTGGAGTGTACTATCACCATACCGCCGCTGAGGTCACCATATTCTGCTGAGGGAATACCGCGTACCACCTCTACGTCATTGATGTCGTCTGCAGAGATATTGCGCAGGTCAGTACCTGTAAACTCCGTCATAGAACCCTGTGACATTGAGCCGTTATTGGATATAGGCACTCCGTCAACCATCACGCTGGAGCCAAATGCCGCAGTAGGGTCATTCACCAGCTGTCGTATTTGCAGGTTTGTCTGTGACATCAGGTTATTGTGCCCCATCAGCTGTCCTGGCACCAGCTGCATCACGTCAGCCAGTGACGATGCCTGCAAGTGGTCGATGGCCTGCCTGCCTATGATGCTGGCAGTAGATGTACCGGAAGCATTCTGCTTGGCAGTCACGCTAACCTCCTTCAATGCCAGAGAAGCCTCAGACATGCGTATGTTCATGTCAAGGTTCTTGTTGCTTATGGCTACCTGAGTCGTATAGGTCTCATAGCCTACATACGTGACCGTCAGGGTATATGTTCCCTGCGGTATATTCTTGATGACCGCATTACCCTTCACATCCGTAACAGCATACTGTCCTAAAGGATTCAACAGCACACTACCCATGATGATAGGCTCCTTCGTGTTGGCATCAGTGATGTTTACACTTATGTCATATACAGGTCCGCCCTTCTGTGCAAAAGCAAACGTGCTGACAAGCGTAAACACCAATAATAGAAAACGTGTCTTCATTGACTATGTAGAAATACTTATTTGCTCACTTTCAGACCTTCTGCCTGTATGTCAGACAAAAGTTTCTCCTCCGTAGTCTGGTTATTGACATACGTAATGGCCAGCGAACCCCTAGCAGGATTGGCATTTACGTCCTCAACGCCGTCTAAGC
>JAEEGL015728295.1_pt1 | contig 12593 bp, 12 predicted proteins | sample 9134231 | NCBI WGS metagenome assembly JAEEGL01 (sample SAMN16246548, study PRJNA631951) | gut metagenome | biome: gut microbiome; feature: rumen; material: fiber-attached | host: Bos | place: Iran: Karaj | collected 2018-10
CATCAAGGTTTGAAAGAGGCTCATCCATAAGGAATACCTTAGGATTACGAACGATTGCACGACCCATGGCAACACGCTGTCTCTGTCCACCTGATAAAGCCTTTGGCTTACGATCAAGAAGATGCTCGATATCAAGAATCTTAGCAGCCTCGTGAACAAGCTTGTCAATCTTATCCTTAGGGATTTTTCTAAGTTTAAGACCAAATGCCATATTGTCATAAACTGACATATGTGGATAAAGAGCGTAGTTCTGGAATACCATGGCGATATCTCTATCCTTTGGTTCTACGTCATTTACTAAGTTATTACCAATCCAAAGCTCTCCGGAAGATATTTCTTCAAGACCTGCAATCATACGAAGTGTAGTAGACTTACCACATCCTGAAGGTCCTACGAAGATAACGAACTCCTTATCAGCGATGTCAAGATTAAAGTTCTTAACTGCAACGAATCCGTTTGGATACTGCTTTCCAATGTTTTTAAGTGATAAACTAGCCATTTTCACTATCCTCCTAAATAAAGTAATTAATCAGCCTTTTTAAGGCAATTACGGTTCTCGAAACAACCTAATATGTATAATACTACAATTTCGTTTTTTTGACTATAGTATAAGTAACCAAAAAAATACTTTGTTTTTTGTGTAAATCTTACAAAAATGTAATAAGTCAAGAAAAATGTGATTTTATTGGGCTGAATCGTTGGTTCCTACATCGATTTCTATATCATAATCCTTTGCCGGACTTCCGGTTTCAATCACAGCATCTGTAAAGTATTCTTTTAAGTCTTCTCCCATACCGTCTTCCTTTACTACGATTTTTGTCTGAGTAAGTGTTCCTCCGGTATAATCTCCAACCTCTCCTACATGCAGACCATCCTCTTCAAGCCTTGCTTCGGTATTTGCAGCAACTCCGCTTACACCTGTTGCATTAAGTACTATGATATCAAAGTCTTTAGATGACAAGGTTTCTTCTGTGTCGCCTGTATCTTCTTTCTCTGTGTCCTTCTTTTTCTTATTCTTCTTCTCGCTGTCTTTATCTTTATCTTTATCTTTGTCTTTGTCTAAGGTTCCTTTGGTTAGTTTACTTATATTTTGCTTAACCTTCTTTCCTGAACCGTCAAACTGTTCGCTGTCATAGGTCTCTTGGTTTTTCTTGAGTGACTTTATAAATTTCTTTGCTGTTACACTGTCTATCTTAAAGTAACCATCTCTTCCCTTCTTTGAAGGTATTCCCCAATAATGGAAGTAATGCGGATCACTCTTTACATAAGACTCCACATATCCTATCTTTAAATTTACATTTAGATTGGATACATAGCCCTCTTTCTTGTACTCCTCTTCGAGGTACTCCATGGTTTTATCCTTGTCTCCGTAAACTTCCATAAGTTCGTTTAAGTAATCCTCATTAGCTACGTGAATAGCCATGTTTTGCTTTACGGTTTCCGGTTTTGCTACGGTTTCTACTGTAGTTTCTGTTGTTGTCTCAGTCGTGGTCGCTGCCTCTTCTGAGTCATTTCCCTTCTTTGTCTTGGAATACTTAAGCTTTATCTTCTGCTTTTTGTAGCGGGCTGCGTATGTATCATAATCTATAACTGTAAAGTAGCTCTTCTTTATATCCAGTATATTTTCAATAATTATAGAAGCATAGCCAAAAGCCTGCTCATCTTCCATCTTTTTAGGGAAATATGTACGAAGTCTGGATAACTTAACAATCTGCGGAATCTCTTCTGAAATAGCCATGAGATTAATATACATCTTGGTAGGAAGGGTATACTGGGTTCCTACAGGAATAGTAATATAATCCATGTTATTAGTATTGGTATTGCAAATCTCAATCATAAATGCTCGGATATTGTTATTATTATCCTTCACAAATATAAAGTTTGTAGAAACGTCCTCTGTTGAAGCTTCTACCTGATTAAGTATGTCATCATACTTGGTTATAACCTCTGTATCGTCAGAATCAATCTGCTTATTTCTGTAATATCTGTAGGTGAGCATATAAGATGCTATACCCACACCTATTATTACGCCAATTATCAGCAATGCTATGCCTAGATTTTTCATGAATACCAGAAAAATCTGTTTTCCGTTATTTTTCATCTCTATATCCTCTATATGACATTATGTATTCTGTTAGTTTCTTTCTGAATAATGGTATTTTTCCTCAAGCATCATATCCTTAACCTTCATCAGTCTGACTTGAGTACTTCTTTCATTTTCATCAAGTTTCATGGTTATGTACCTTATACCCTCCTGAGTTTCAGGTATTATAACGTACTCCAATGCATTTACACGACGTCTGGTTCTCTCAATTTCCGCAGCCATCAGCTGACAGGCTTTTTCTATCTCTGCAAGCTTAAGCATATCGGTAAATACCTCGGATAATGAATGAACTGCATCATCTAAATCTCCTGTAGTAAATGCAAATCCATATGAGTAAATGTCGTTTTCATCAGCAGTTTTTTGCTTGAAATCAAACTGAGGAATATCTACACTCATTATGTTTTTTGTACTCATTTCAAGGGAAACTTCCTGCTTTGGCGCCATCATGGCAGCATTTAAGGCCTGTTCACTCATCCCTGCCTTAGCAATTACAAAATTAGTATTGGCAGCCTTTATTCCCTCCTCCACCTTGAGTCTGAGCTCCATATTTTCACGAGCAAGATCCAAAAACTGTCTCATAAGCTCGTCTCGCTTATCTTTTAGAAGCTTATGTCCCCTTGTCGCGGTAACAAGCTTCTTTTTGAGCCTTGTCAACTCCATTCTGGTGGGGTTCGTGACTTTATTAGCCATACTCACTTCCTCCGTTTTATATCATAAGAGTCCTTTATTTGCCGTAATACTGATCTAAGAACTTATCATCTATACGCTTTAGTTCTGCACGAGGTAACATGGAAAGAAGCTTCCAGCCTATGCTTAGGGTTTCTTCGATATCCCTGTCGGTTTCGTAACCCTGTGATACATACTCTTTTTCAAATGCATCGGCAAACTTAGCATACATAAGGTCAATTTCAGTAAGCGCTGATTCACCGAGGATTGTCATAAGTTCCTTAGCGTCCTTACCTCTGGAGTAAGCTGCGAAAAGCTGATTCATGGTATTGGCATGATCTGCTCTTGTCTTTCCTTCACCTATACCTTTATCCTTAAGACGAGATAAAGAAGGAAGTACATCTACAGGTGGCATAAGACCTTTTCTGTATAACTCACGTGAAAGTATTATCTGGCCTTCGGTTATGTAGCCTGTAAGGTCCGGGATTGGGTGAGTCTTGTCATCTTCAGGCATGGTAAGAATCGGAATCATGGTAATACTTCCGTTCTTTCCTCTCTGTCTGCCGGCGCGCTCATAAAGAGTTGCAAGGTCTGTGTACATGTAACCCGGATAACCACGTCTACCCGGAACTTCCTTACGCGCAGCTGAAACTTCACGAAGCGCATCTGCATAGTTTGTAATATCCGTAAGTATTACAAGTACGTGCATATTTTTTTCAAATGCAAGGTACTCAGCAGCAGTAAGTGCCATACGTGGAGTTGCTATACGCTCAACTGCCGGATCATTTGCAAGATTTACAAAAAGAACTGTTCTGTCGATAGCTCCGGTTTCTTTGAAGCTTTCAACGAAGTAGTTTGACTCTTCAAATGTTATACCCATAGCTGCAAATACAACGGCAAACGGTTCGTCTGTTCCTCTAACCTTAGCCTGACGGGCTATCTGCGCAGCAAGCTGTGCATGTGGAAGACCTGAAGCTGAGAATATAGGGAGCTTCTGGCCACGAACAAGGGTATTAAGACCGTCAATAGCTGAAACACCGGTCTGTATAAACTCTGAAGGATACACTCTGGCTGCCGGATTCATGGCAAGACCGTTTATATCTCTTCTCTCATCCGGAAGGATGTCCGGACCGTTATCTATAGGATGTCCGAGTCCGTCAAAGACTCTTCCAAGCATATCTCCTGATACACCAAGTTCCATGCTGTGTCCTAAAAATCTTACTTTACTGTTTGAAAGGTTGATTCCTGCTGAGTTCTCGAAAAGCTGTACAAGAGCATTACCTCCGTCTATCTCGAGAACTTTGCACCTTCTTACATCTCCGTTAAAAAGCTCTATCTCTCCGATTTCATCGTAAGTTACATTTTCCACTCCGCGCACGAGCATCAGAGGACCTGTGACTTCTTGTATAGTTCTATATTCCTTTGGCATTTTTTAGTCCTCCTTTCTGCTGACCGCTTCACTAATCTGTGCTAAGAGTTCATTTGATATCTTCTCATACTCGGACTCAACGTCATCCGGAAGAGTATACTTGAAGCGTCCGATGCGCTCTCTAACATCCATTTTTAGAATGTCGTTGATAGAAGCACCTTCTGTGAGGGCCTGCGCACTTTTTTCATAAAATGCAACTACGAGCTCCATCATGTAGAACTGCTTCTCAAGAGGAGTATATGTATCTACATCATGAAATGAATTTTGATGGAGGAAGTCCTCACGTATAGAGCGAGCAGCTTCCATCTTGAGTCTGTCACCCTTAGAAAGGGCATCCATACCTACCATCTTTACTATTTCATCAAGCTCGGCCTCTTCCTGTAAAAGAGTCATAAGCTTTTGTCTGTTGCTAATCCACTTTTCGTTTACATTTTCCTCAAACCAGTTTCCTATATTGTTAATATAGAGTGAATAACTGGTAAGCCAGTTGATGGCAGGGAAATGTCTCTTGTAAGCCAGAGCTGCATCAAGTCCCCAGAACACCTTAACTATACGAAGTGTTGCCTGAGAAACAGGCTCTGATATATCACCACCCGGTGGAGAAACCGCTCCGATAACCGAAAGAGCTCCTACTCTATCGTCTTCACCGAGAGTCTTTACCATACCGGCGCGCTCGTAGAACTGAGCCAAGCGGCTTCCTAGATAAGCAGGGTAACCTTCTTCACCCGGCATTTCCTGAAGACGTCCTGACATCTCACGAAGAGCCTCTGCCCAGCGTGATGTGGAGTCTGCCATAAGTGCTACCGAGTAACCCATATCTCTGAAGTACTCAGCAATTGTAATACCTGTATATATAGATGCCTCACGTGCCGCAACCGGCATGTCGGAGGTATTAGCTATAAGAACTGTTCTTTCCATGAGTGAATAACCCGTCTTAGGGTCCTTAAGCTCAGGGAATTCGTTAAGAACGTCTGTCATCTCATTTCCACGTTCTCCGCAACCGATGTAGACAACAATATCGGCTTCTGACCACTTAGCAAGCTGATGCTGTATAACTGTCTTTCCGCTTCCAAATGGTCCGGGAACCGCAGCCACACCACCCTTTGCGATAGGAAAGAATGTATCTACAACTCTCTGTCCTGTTATAAGCGGCATTGAAGGCGGAAGCTTCTCCTTGTAAGGTCTTCCGACACGAACCGGCCACTTCTGGAGCATGGTTATTTCCTTATCTCCGTCAGGGGTCTCTAAGATACATACTGTATCCTCTAGCTTAAATGTGCCGGACTTAATATCCTTTACACGTCCCTCGATATTGGGTGGAACCATGATTTTCTGGGATACAATCTTGGTTTCTTCTACAGTTCCGATTATATCTCCTGCCTTAAGTTCATCACCCTTTTTTACTGAAGGCACGAATTCCCATGATTTCTCACGATTTAAGGATGGTACCTCTACACCTCTCTGTAAGCTGTTTCCCGACATCTTGAGGATTTCGGTAAGAGGTCTTTGTATACCATCATAGATACTTCCGATAAGTCCGGGTCCGAGCTCAACACTAAGTGGAAGTCCTGTGGATTCTACGGGAGCTCCCGGTCCGAGGCCCGATGTTTCCTCATAAACCTGTATGGAAGCCTGATCTCCATGCATTTCTATTATTTCGCCTATAAGTCTCTGGTCACTTACCCTGACCACATCATACATGTTGGCATCTCTCATGCCATCAGCTATGACAAGTGGTCCGGCTACTTTTTTAATCTTACCTGAAGCCAATTTTCTCTCTCCTTTTTCATGGGTTTTAGTTTTACATTAATCATGTAACATATATAGTTCTAAATATATAAGCTTTTAATTATTTGAAAACAGTATATCGCTACCTACGGCCTGTTCTACAGATTTCTTTACGCCCAGCACGCCTTCACCAGTATTCCCGGATACTCCCGGAATCAGTATTATGGCCGGAGTAAGCGCTTCTCTGTATTTATCTATAACCTTAGTCATCTGAACAGCAAACTTTTCAGTTATATATACTACCGCATAATTGCTTTCCGCGAGGTGCTTAAGCACCTGTTCGCCCTCTGATGCACTTTTTACAGGGAATACCGATAGTCCAAGAGCTTGGAAACCATATATACTGTCATAGTCTCCTATAACGCCTATATTATACATACATTTCCCTTACCCTTTCCCTGATAGCAGCTTCCTCAAGCCCATTTTGTCGACCTGAAAGGACTATGCGTACAGTCTTTATCTCATTTAACCTAGCGAGTATATAAGCTATAAGCGCTCCTATGGTAAATGAATTGTATTTCTGCGGTTTTATGGTTTCAATTATCATATTGTCGCACCAGCACTCAAACGCCGATGAACTCTTCTTTAAACTCTCTGCTGCATCTGTATATCCGGATTCCGACAGATATCTTATGACATCCTCGACTCCTGCAAGTGCGGCACTTACGAGCTTTTCCACTTCAAATGTGGCACCCGCCACAAGTGCTCTTCGCATAAAATCAGCTGATTTGCCGGTTTTTGCACATCTTACAGTAGTTCTTATATTGGCTACATCCACATAGGTTTTTGCGTAATCCTTTATAAGCTCTTCTTCAGCTTTTTCTCCTGCATCAAGTATGGCCTCAAGTGCAGCCTTATCTATAACTATATCACAAAGCTGACCATCACCTGTATGAACGAATCCTTCATACGCTTCCTTCGCACACTCTCTCATGCTTTCAGGAAGTTCTTCATATGCATTGCGACGGACGATATCTACCATCTTTTCACCGGAAATGACGGTTCCTTCAAAGAAAATCGCTGCTTCAATCTCTCCTTTTACGGCAGTTTTTATAGCTGCCTTGAGATTGTGATACTCATCAGGGATTGTTAATACTCTGAAGGGTTCCATATCGGAAGTCATCTCTTTGATGGTATCCCAGGTCTTTTTGTTCTCTGCAAGAAGCATATAAGACGCATCTTCTGAATCATTGTCGGAGTTTCCCCATCCGTGATCCTTTAAAAACCTGAGACAATCTTCATATGTTTTTTCAGACAAAAGCTGTTCTATGGTAGATTTTGAAAAAAGCGACATTTCCAAAGATCTGATCCTTGCAACAGCGTAAATATAATTATCTGCCATGTGTTACTCCTTAAGCTTTATTGTTTAAAGAGCACTTCGCTCACCTTATCGACAAGCGTCTCTTTTTCATCTCTAAAAAGTGCTCCTATAGAGCAATTTTCTTCGATTCCTCCATATACAAGCACAAAACCTCCGTCTATGTCCTTGTAATCCGAAGCAACCTTCAAGCTACCACCGGCTTCATTGGCTATAATATCAATATTTGCCTTTACATTGGATGGGAGTCTCTTCAAATCTTTTTCGTTGAAATATATCTCGCCTTCCTTGGCTTGAACATTCTTCTTTAATATCTTTAATATATAATTAAAATACTCTGAATCACCGAGATTTAATACGGTATTATACGCCTTTGTAAGCGTAGTATTGATAATATCCTGTTTAGCCTTAAGAATTGTCTGTCTTTTCTTAAGATCAGAGGATGTCTGTGCTGTCATGGCTTTATTTTTCTTAAGCACTGATATTTTTCTGGCTGATTCCTCATTTACGCTCTTAACTTCCTTAGAAGCTTCGGCAATCAGCTTATCCGCCTCTTCCTTAGCAGCGCTGATGATGGAATCACACTTATCACTACTATCCTTTTCAATCTGGGAAAGTATTGTATCTATACCTGCCATGTGTTACCTCCAATTCAGGTGTTTATGTTATCACTAGCCATTGTTTAAATAGCGTCTTTTTAGACACATTTAGCTTTGCTAAATTGTTAAAGACGCCCAATAACCATCACTAGCCGTTGTTTAAATAGCGTCTTTTTAGACACATTTAGCTTTGCTAAATTGTTAAAGACGCTCAATAACCATCACTAGCCATTGTTTAAATAGCGTCTTTTTAGACCGGAACACCCTGTACTGCTAATATTGAAACAAGGAGTGCAAGAATCGCATAAGTCTCAACCATGGCAGGGAAAAGCATAGCCTTACCGAACTGATCCGGTTTTTTAGCAACTATTCCTATAGCTGATACAGATGTCTTACCCTGATTACGACCTGAAACAAGTCCAACAATTGCAATTGGAAGACAAGCAGCTAAAAACAGAAGTCCTGTAGATGTGCTGAGCTGAGCAGGTTCACCATTTAAAACACCGATCTTAGAAAGAGCGATGAACCCTACAAGAAGTCCGTAGATACCCTGTGTACCAGGCAGAAGCTGCATGATAAGTACCTTTGCAAATTTACTTGGATCTTCACTAACTACTCCTGATGCGGCCTGTCCTGCTATACCTACACCGTAAGCTGAACCCATACCTGAAAGGATAACTGCAAGTGCAGCTCCCAATAATGCATAAACTGTTCCCATTGTCATTTGATTTTCCTCCTTAATGAAAATTAAAGTTTTATATTTTTCTTAACTGTTACGTATTTTGTTTCTTCCTTAAATGGCGTAAATCTTTCTCCACCACCCTCATAAAACTTACCGAAAAACTCTACATACTGGAGACGGCAAGTGTGGACATAAGCTCCAAGAAGGTTTATAGCCATATTGAAAACATGTCCTATGATAAATACCAGGATGAAAACTATAACTCCGGGCACTGAAGCTCCTAACATAGATCCCATCTGGTTTACAACCTGTGCAATAACTCCTGTCGCAAGTCCGAGAGCCAAAAGTCTCGAATATGAAAGCAAATCAGAAAGCCAACTTGTAAGACCATATAAATCATACAATCCAAGAGCAAGTCTTAATGCCGGATTTTTGTGATCTCTGCCTGACATAACAAGTATTATCAGGGCACCCGCTATAGTTATCACATAGCTTGCTGTTTTTAATCCTTCTGAAAAATTAATCTGTGCTCCTGCGATAGAAGCAAAGAGTGATGTAGGCATAAGCATCATTATAAGTCCTGCTATAAGTAGAAGCCATGATACTACATCGCTTATTAGTCCAATAAAATCCTTATCTTTTATACACTTAACGCCCTTTAATATAAGACCGAAGAACAAGTGTACAAGTCCGATTGCCAGTGATACCAAAAGCATCTTCATAGGATTGTCGAGGGGTGCAAACCATACAGGCTTTACAACCACTTCTTTTCCAAAGAATACTCTGGTTATAACTGATATTGCATCTCCGAAGTACCCTCCGAAGAGCACGCCCCAGAAAAGTGTAGACAATCCGCAATACATAAACAAACTTATGGACTTTTTAAGTGCGTCACCCATCTTAGGGAATTTCTTCAGAAGCACCAGACAGGCTATAAACACTATCAAGCCGTAGGCTGCGTCCGAAAGCATAAGTCCGAAAAGAATTATGTAACAAATACTCATCGGTGCCGTCGGATCAAGTTCGCCTTTACCCGGAAGACCGAAGGACTCCAGTACTCCCTCTGCAGATGCAAACAAGGATTTATTTTTAAGTAATACCGGAACCTTATCCTTATCCGATACATCTGTCATCTCCAGATAAAGATTGAAGTTGTCATTCAACCTTTTCTCCACGGATTCAGCTTTATCTTCAGGAATAAATCCTGTAATCATAAATGTATTCTCTGTCTGCAGAAGCTCTCCCAAAACACGATACTTCTCGGATCTTATGGTATAATAATCCGATAAAAGCTTGAGAGTATCTCTATCAGAATCGTACTTCTCAAGTTTTTTTGTGAGATTTTCTATTTTTTCTTTATCTTTTACTATGAAACTCTTATGCTGTTCAATCTTTTCTTTGGGGGTTTTTCTAGAATACGTAGCTATCCTTGTAAAACCGCCGCTTCGCAGTGCATCATGCATGTCATCTGCATCTTTATCCAGACAAACCGCTACTATACAGGACTGATCCTTATCTCTGGATATTATGTGAACATCAGCACTGTCTACCTCAGGAGCCCTCTCTGCTATAAGCGCATATACAGCTCCTTCGTCGTACTCCGGCGGAAGCGATCCTATAAAGACTTTAGTGTACTTAGTACTTACGGTATTTATAGGAATATCCATATCAATCCAGGGAGTCAGACTCTCAATTGCAACTTCACTTTTTGCTATATTAGCTTCACAAGTATTGATTCCATGCTCTATGTCAAGTATTTTATATACTGTTCTGTTATAAGCATGATGCTTCTCTATAACTTCATCCATGGAAGCCTTGGCAACATCCTTCTTTCCTTCAAGAGAAGCAAGTAAACCTTTCTTTTCAGGTACGTACTTTTCCAGAATTTCAAGGGCATTGTCAGTATTCTGAACATGCTTATCAAGCTGATTTCTAGGTGTAACGGTATTCATCTTCTTGAAGTTTTCATCCTCAACTTCATCAAGACAAATCTCCACAACTCCCAGACTTTGAAGCGTTTCAAGAACAGCTTTTCTGTCATGCTTCATAGCGCAAAGGTGAAGTTTCTTCATGGAAACTACTGCCATAATGCTTTCTCCTTTTGCTATACCAATGTATCCAATACAAGCTGAACTGCTTTATCTTCCTTCTTTTTTGCAGTTTCTTGAATCTTCTTTATCTCTGATTCGGCTTCCTCTAAAGCTTTTTCATTCAGCTTTTTCTCAGCCTCCTCTTCTTCTTGCATAGCCTTCTTCATATCAGCCTTACCACCCGACTGTGCGTCACTTAGTATGGTTTCAACTTTTTTCTTTGCGTCGGCTATGATTTGAGCTGCTTCATCTTGCGCATCACTGATTCTTTGAGCAGCTAAAGCCTCTGAAGAAGCTATCTTATCCATAGTTTCTTTAATCATTAATACTCATCCTTTTCATATGAATTATCATTAATGCATACACACGGGACTTATTATACCAAATAATTATTACAAAGTCATTAAAAATTTGAAATTTATAGCAAGAAAAGAGGTTAATCAGCCCTGCTGACTTCTTCCTTTCGAAAACTCTACAATACAAAAAACCTCGGAACAAAATATTCCGAGGTTTGTAAAACGTATACTCCTGTGCAATACCAAGGAGCATAACAAATATTATCTCTTTGAGAACTGTGGAGCTTTACGAGCTTTCTTTAAGCCGTACTTTCTACGCTCTTTCATACGTGAATCTCTTGTAAGGAATCCTGCCTTCTTGAGAGTAGCACGAAAATCATTATCTACAGTAAGAAGCGCTCTTGCTATACCATGACGAATAGCGCCTGCCTGTCCTGTAAGTCCACCACCCTGTACATTAACCTTAACATCATACTTATCATTTGTAGATGTAGCAACAAGTGGCTGACGAATAATAGTCTTAAGAGTTTCCATACCGATATATTCATCGATATCTCTGTTATTTATTGTAATCTTTCCATTTCCAGGTACAAGATATACTCTGGCAACACTGCTCTTTCTTCTACCTGTTCCATAAAATTTATTAGCCAATTTATTTACCTCCTATAGATTATGCTCTTTCCTTGATTTCAAGAACTTCAGGCTTCTGAGCCTCATGCTTATGCTCAGGTCCGGCATAAATGTGAAGCTTTGTTGCCATCTGACGTCCAAGTCTTCCCTTTGGAAGCATACCGATAACTGCGTGCTCTAAAACTCTCTCAGGCTTAGTTTCAAGCATTCTCTTAAGAGTTGTTTCCTTCATACCTCCAACATAATCAGAATGTCTGTAGTAAATCTTCTGATCAAGCTTCTTACCTGTTACCTTAATCTTCTCTGCATTAACAATAATTACATAATCACCTGTATCAACACTTGGTGTATAAATAGGCTTTTTCTTACCTCTGAGTATATTAGCTACTTCTGAAGCAAGACGTCCTAATGTATGATCAGTGGCATCAATAACATACCACTTTCTTTCTATATCGGATGGCTTTGCAACATATGTCTTCATCCCTGATTCCTCCTGTATTTAATTTAAAATCTACCGTTTTAGAGTAAGCGCAATACATATACTGTCAATCGATTTGTAATGTCCGAACCAAATCGATGCTCATTCAGCACTATCAGCATCACTCTAAATCCTTATTATATAGTAGCCAGTCGTCACAACCGGGGCTATTGGTTGCAGTAGACACGCTACGAAGTAATATTTTACACACTTTTTTTGATTTCGTCAAGCTATTTTTAAATATTTTTACTATCTGTTTTGTCGTCGGTCAGCTCTGCTGACTTCTTCCTTTCGACGACTCACCGATAAAAAAAAGCACGGAAAAACCGCACTTTCAATAATTATAAATATAATTTTTGTAGATTCAAAACCACATACTAAAACTCTTACCGTAAAGCGTATCTTTAGAAAAACTTAGGTCAAGCCCTCGACCTATTAGTAACAGTCAGCTACATACATTACTGCACTTCCACCTCTGTCCTATCTACCTCATACTCTATAAGGGGTCTTACG
>JAEEGL015950513.1_pt1 | contig 12593 bp, 10 predicted proteins | sample 9134231 | NCBI WGS metagenome assembly JAEEGL01 (sample SAMN16246548, study PRJNA631951) | gut metagenome | biome: gut microbiome; feature: rumen; material: fiber-attached | host: Bos | place: Iran: Karaj | collected 2018-10
CAACCATCCCCATTCAGGAAAAAGCAAATCTTACGATCGACGAAGCGGCTGCGTACTCCAACATTGGTCGCCATACGCTGCGGCGCCTGGCGAAACAGGATCATTGTCCGTTTGCTCTATGGGTCGGGACCAAATGTCTAATCAAGAGAGAACCTTTTGAGAAATTCCTCAAAAATGCGTATTCGATCTAACGGAGGACAAAAGAATGAAGAACGCAATACGCTACAGCAAAGACCATGTGCGGCTGAAGGCCGGTGAGTATCAGAAAGCGGACGGTTCCTATGAATATCGGTATACAGTGTTCGGGCGTTCCTTCTCCTTTTACAGCAAGACGCTGGAGAGCCTTAGGGAGAAAGAAGCGCAGATCACATCCCAGCAAAACGAATTCCGGAAAACATATCTTGGGCGGACATTGACGGTAGATTCTCTTTTTAATCTATGGAGGCAACTAAAGCGCGGGATTCGTGACAGAACTATTCAGCATTATTGCGACACGTATCAAAGATACATCATGAGCAGCATCGGCAGACTATACGTTTCGTCTTTGAAGAAATCGGATATAAAGCGCTTCTATAATTATCTTGCCGACGAACGCCGACTGCAAGTAGGGACGATAGAAAGCGTTCATACGATTTTGCACCAGATACTACAGTTGGCTGTAGATGATGAACTGATCGCATGCAACCCTGCCGACAGCGCCGTAAAAGAGCTGATGCGCGCAAGGAACATTGATCACAAGAAGCCGCTTGCTCTTACAAAGCAGCAGCAGTCGCTTCTTCTGCGGTTTCTGGTGGAAAGCCCCGTCTATGCGCATTGGCTTCCGATTGTCACCGTTTTTCTCGGTACGGGGATGCGTGTAGGCGAGCTCACGGGGCTGCGTTGGTGTGATATGGATTTGGAAAAGGGGATCATTGATGTCAACCACACGCTGGTCTACTATGATAAAGGAGACCGCCATTGCTCGTTTGCGATCAATGCGACCAAGACGCCCGCCGGCAAGCGCAGGATTCCCATGACGACCACGGTCAAGGAGGCCTTTTTGAGAGAACGCGAACAGCAGCAGGCGCAGGGGATTTTCTGTCAGGTTGAAGTGGACGGCTATTCTGATTTCGTGTTTCTCAACCGCTTCGGGATGCCTTTGCAGCAGAACGTGCTGAACAAGGCCTTCCGTCGCATGATCCGGGACTGCAACGATCAGGCGTTTCTGCAATCCGACGAACCGGCCGTCCTGCTGCCGCAGTTCAGCTGTCATTCCCTCCGACATACATTTGCGACGAACCTCGCTTCCGATCCGAGAATCGGCATCAAGACTTTACAATATCTGCTTGGGCACGCGGATGTTTCTACGACGCTGAACATCTACAGCCATTGCACAGAAGAAATGCTCGAGCAGGCCAAAGCCGCTTTAGAAGCGCAGAACAACGGATGAAGCTCCATACATACACAGCACCCCAAGAATCTCGGGGTGCTCAGCCTGTCAAAAAAGTCCAGATTTTCTGGACTTTTTTGCGTATTTCGGTATGAAACGTAGAGCATATTGCCGCTTGACAATCGGGTTCTTTGACGGGCTGGGGCGGTTTCAACAGAAACCGCCCAATAGTTCAAATAAGCCGAGGATGTCATTGAATATTCATTGGTCGATTACGATACTTTATTCATACGATGCAAGATTATTATCATGCAATCGGCATCTATGATCCCACTTTCTTATTCTTACTCTGTCTGCAGCTCGACGCATTGTTCTGCCATGCCGGGTGCGTTGACCTTGATCTGGATTTTCCCTGCTCTGTCTCCCGCGCGAATCACGGCCAATGCCTTACCGTAATACGTGGTGTGCGTCTTTTCGGTAAAGCTCTCGCCCATGTTCGGCTTGGCTGAGCCAAGCGCCAATAGACTGCCCGCGCCGCTCACCGCTACTGTTATGGGAACATCCTCCGAGGATTTGGTGATTCCGTCCCTGCCGGTGAGGTCGATCTCCAAATAACAGAGATCCTGTCCATCAGCACGCAGCACAGTCCTATCCGGGCGAAGGCAAAGCTCTGTCGCGCCATCCGCGGTTTGCAAGGTCTCCCTTGCTATCTCCATGCCGTTTCCGTCATAACTGATGGCAGTAACGGTACCCGGCCGGTAGATTACCTTCGGAAAGATGGCCTTGTATGCTTTGGTTTTCTTTCTGCCATAGGATCTGCCGTTGACGATCAGTTCCGCCGAGGCACCTGAGGCATAAACTGTAACCTTGGTCTTCTTTCCCTCGCAGCCGTTCCAAGACCAGCTTGCCACCGCGTCCGTATCGCGCCACATGGAGACCGATCCTGTTTCTCCCGCGTGCGTCAGGGGTTCCACACCGATGCCCGGTTTGTTGCTCAAGCCCCAGACCAAGCGGTTCCACTGCACCTCCGGGCGCAGCTTGCCGCAGATGTCAATAACGCCGCAGCCGCCTGAGATGATAGGGGCATCCTCACCCGGCTTTTTGAAACTTTTATACCGCACGGTGCCGATGCCGGATTCGCCGAGATAGTCCCAGCCAGTCCACATGAAATCGCCGATCACATAGGGGAGCTTTTTGACAAGCTGCCAGTTGTGATAGAGATTTTTCGGCAGCGTTTCTGAGCCTACGATCACCCGGTCCGGGTGCAGCTTGCCGTCCATCTCATAACGGGAGGCGGCGTAATTGTAGCCCCCGATGTCCAAATATGAAAACGCAACCTCCGTGGCTTTATCGGCCGCAGGCTTGGCCGCAGCCTTTTCGATGATCCCGCCGAGATGGTTCATCAGCAGATTGAAGAAGGCGCTGGTTGGCAGATTGTCCATCGTTTGGCTGCCGTTCTTGTTCTCCTTGCCGTCCTTTTTATCGCCGTAGATGCCGCCGCCCTTGGCGGTCATGCTGCAAAGCATCAGATTTACGCCCAATGTCACGGCCTTGTCCGGGTCAAGCGCTCTTGCCAGAACGGCAAGCTGTCTGCACATTTCTTGCCCCTCCGGGATTGCCAGCTCGGAGATCTCGTTCCCGATGGAATTCATCACTACACTGGGATGATTGTGGTTCTTTAGAACCATAGCCGTGAGGTCCCGTTCCCACCAAGCTCGGAATTCCCGATCAGCGTAATCATAGGGGTTTTTATGAACCAGCCAGTTGTCGCAAAACTCGTCCATCACATACATGCCCTGTCGGTCGCAGGCTTCAAGAAGCGCTTTGGACGCAGGATTGTGGGCGCTGCGGATAGCGTTAAAACCCGCCTCCTTCAGAAGCCGCACTTTGCGTTCCTCCGCTGCGGAAAAGGAGCACGCGCCTAAGATGCCGTTGTCGTGGTGGATGCATGCGCCGCGGAGCAGGGTCTCCTTTCCGTTGACGAAAAAGCCCTTAACGTTCCAAGCCAACGTTCGGAAGCCGAAGAAGTCCTCCGCCTCATCCACCGCTTTTCCAACCTGCAGCAGCTTGACACAGCAGCGATACAGCGCCGGGTGCTCAGCATCCCACAGACTGGGATTCGCGACTTTAAGCGATACATTCGCCGCGCCCTCGGAAACAGGCGCAAGGCCCTCGGCGACGACGGAATCGCCGTCGCAGATCGTTACGCGGATCGCCTCACCGCCGCTCACACTGACATTCACCTGCACGGTGTCATTGTTCCTTGTGGAAATCAGCAAGCCATCCGGGAGGATATGACAAAAATGCCCGGAGTACAGGCTGACATTGCGATAGATACCGCTTCCGGAATACCAACGGGAGTTAGGAACGGCAGAGTTATCCGCTATGACAGTGATCTCGTTTTCCGCGCCAAAGCGAAGATATTCGTCCAACGGCACAAAGAAACCGGAATATCCGTAGGGTCGCTCCGCTGCAAGGCTGCCGTTGATATACACCTTCGCGTTTTTATAGACGGCTTCCAACTCCAAAATGTGCGTCCGGCCATTCTCCGCTTCCGGAAGGAAAAAGCGTTTGGCGTACTCATACGCGCCGCCCGGAAAATACCCGCAGGCGCCGGCAGTCGCAGCATTTTTGTCCCGCTTCTCAAAAAGCATTGCATCATGGGGCAGTGCGACAGGCTTCGGTTCGGCGCTGTCGCCCAGCTTTTTGCAGGTCCAATGATCGTTAAAAGCAGTCTTTCTCATGGGTCTTACCTCCCTTCGATATGGCGAAACGCTTCGCTGTTTGTGCAATAGATAATGTCCGACTGTCCGGCGATGGAGGCAAAGAGACGTTCCAAGCCGTCCCAGCTTGCCTGTCCCTTTCCGTAGTCCATCTCATAGCCATGGCCCCAGAGATAGAAAAGCAGATCACCCTCCATCGCTTCTGCCTGCTTGAAGCTCTCTGCCAGCGTCATGGCGTTGCCGAGGATCACAGAGGATGAGGGACGATAATGCAGGGGATCGGCGGGGAAAGCAAAACTGCCGGACGGATAGACGGCTCTGGCGTAAAGGTAACCAAGCTTCTTGAGGAATGCCTCCGCAGCCGGCGAAACGGAACCCTGCGCATAGGCATGGCCGACAATAGGCACGCCGATCAAACGCTCCAGATTTTCCTTGTCTTTGCCGACCGAATCCTGTAGCCCCTGTTCATCGAGTTTTCCCAGCGGCTCATGCTGAAAGCCGTGACTGGCGATCTCCATACCTTCGTAAACCTGCAGGATTTCGTCCTTTGGGATCCGGTTATGCGGCACATAGGAGAAAGGCCAACGATGTTTAACGTTTTCCTCGCAATCCCGAAAGGAGAACGTGCCGAGCCCCATTACCTCGCCACGCTGTCCAAACAAACCGGAGTTGAGATTGAAGGTTCCCTTCAAGCCGTATTGCTTCATCAGGGCGATAATCCGCTTGTCCTGCTCAAGACCGTCGTCAAAACTGAGCGTAAAATACTTTCTTCCCATTTACGGCTCCTCGCCGGTAAGCGCTGTCAGATCATAAGCCTCCGCCATACGCTCGCCGCCCAACGTATTGGGATGCAGGTGGTCGCCTTGATGGTAACGCTCATCTACCCAAGACGGATTCTTCTCATCCCGCAGAAGCCGATCCGCGTCAAATACATAATCAAACAACCCGCAGCTTCGGATCCATGCGTTGATCTTCACGCGCAGGGCTTCCATCTCCGGGGTATAGCCCTTTTTGACAAAGCCCTCCCGTGGCGTGAGCGTCTGCATGACGATGCGGACACCGCGAGTCTTCAGGGTATTTGTCAGATTCCGAACTGCCGCCGTGTAAGCGTCAAAGGAAATCGTCTGTTCCGTTTTCTTCGTGTAATACGCCACATCGTTGACTCCCAGCGCCAGAATCACGGTATGGAGGTTGTCAAAGCCGAGAACATCCCTCTCAAAGCGGTCGATTCCCTTTTCTCCATAGGAACTGCCCATAAAGCCGGGCACCCGGTAGAGCAGGCAGTTGCCGCCGATCCCTGCGTTCAGCAGGGTATATTTCCCGCCGAAGCGCTCAAACAGGCGCTTTTGCAGCGGTTTAACCCACCGATTCATGGCCGTTATGCTGTCGCCGAAGGCAACGATCAGCTTGCCGCCCTTCTCGGATTCGACCTCCAACCGGTCCAAAGAAACGACCGCGTCATAGAGGTTATACTGTTGCTTATAGCTTTCCTTTTTCACCTCGGGCAGCGCTTCATCCGCTGTATGATCGCCGGGGTAAGCGATAGCTTCCTCCACAGTCATATTGCTGTCCTGCGCCTTGGATGCATAGTAAAGCCGAATCTCCAGTGTATCTCCTGCCGCAACCGACAGCGCAACCGGGTCGGAGAAGGTATGCCCGCCCGTCGGGATCGTAAACAATCTCTTTCCGTCGCAGGAAACGGGAACCGACTGTTCCTTGCCCCGAACTGTGACCGCCCCGATGACATAGGGCTTTTTTCCGTAGATGTTGGAAAAGCGCAGTCGGATCCGCTCGCCAGAGACCGGAGAGATGACCGGAAATACTACGGTTTTATTCTTACCCTGCAGCATACCCATGGCAAAGGATGGCGCTGCCGCCTGACTCCATATTGTCGTCCAATTCATGTTTTTTCTCCTTTCTGTGTCTATGCGAATGCGATTGTCAATAACTCCAGCTTGCCCCTTCCCCGATACCGCAGGTAGATAGGACAGCGATTCACCGGGCAGCCTGCCGCCGCAACCAGCCGATCGGAAGCAAAGGGAATACGATAGGTCGTCCAGTCTGCAGCGGGTGAGAGGATACATTCGGCAATCGCGTTCCCTTCTTCTGCGCCCAGCAGCTCCAGTGTGCCGTTTCCGTTGCGCACCGTCACGGCAAGCTCCTCCGTTTCCGACAGATCGAAATACTTATAGCCCACAACACAGCCGTTTCGGATATCGGCAATAAACGACCTTGGCGCGTTGACCTCGCTGTGGAGATTCACAGGATGTTCCATCGGCTCCGGCGGCTCGTAGTCCGGGCCGTCCTGTGTCACAAAGGGACCGCTCATGGGGTTGCGTAGGCCGAGAATGCTTCTCCCGCGCAGACAACAAGCGATGGAGGCGGGATAGCTGCCCTTCCCGCTGAGAGGGCCGCCGTTCAAGCCGCAACTGGTGGCCTCTGCCATCGAGATGCTGCCGTCCTCCGCGATGTTGATCGGCTCGGCGACGGCCTGCCGGTTTTTATACGCACCGTTGGTTGTACGATGGTCGAAAACATACCACTGTCCTTTTACACAGGCCAGCCCGCCATGGCTGTTCCCCATGGGATAAGCGGCGTTCATCAGCTTTCTCCCCTTGTATCCGATGTCGCTCGAAGAGTGAATCGGTCCTTTGTGAATAAAACCCTTGTCGGGAAAAAGACTCATGGCATAGTTAAGACCTGTAATATCCGTTGCGGGATACACCAGATAATACCAGTTTCCGATATGGCGGATCGAGGGACCTTCCCAATAGTTCGGTTTTTTTGCATTGAAGTCCGCCGGGAGAAGGATTGTAGGTGCGGATCGGATCGTCAGCATATCCCGATCCAGTTCCATCACGAAAAGCCCCACGATCTTATGACCGAAACGGCCGTTGGAGGGTTGACCGCTCCCCACATAAAGATAGACGCGGCCATCGTCGTCCACCAGTACCGCCGGATCAAATACAAACCAGTCCTCCGCAGAAGAGCCGTAGACCCTGCCGTCCGGGAATCGCACGTCGCCCAGATACACATATTTCCCTGCCGGTGTATCGCAAACGGCGACAGATGTGACGGAGGAATTAGCCACCGAATAATACAGATAGTAGCGACCATCCGTCCCGCGAACCACATCCGGCGCATAATAGGACTTCCGATCCCGGTTCCATGGGGTCTGTTCCTTACGGTAAATGATGCCCTCATAACGCCAGTCGCTAAGATCATCCTCCGGGGCTGACCATGCCACATAGTCGTTGGCGCAGTAGTCCTTGCTCCCGAAGCGGTCATGGCTTCCGAAGACATACAGCCTGCCGTCGAAGAGCCGGGGCTCCGCATCCGGGATGTACTCCCACCCGGGGAGATAGGGGTTGCAGCATTGTTGTTTCAATCCGAAAATCCTCCCTTTTCATTACGCTTACTGTATGGTATAATAAAATAAAGACGAAAGAGGCTTAAGGTCATGGAAAACGTGGTTCATTTATACTTCCGGGATGCAGCGGAGGTTCGTGCGCAAAAAAACGGCCCTATCGTGAATTACCTGCAGGATCACACCGTCGACCGCGATTACTTTTCCAGGCTCTCCGTTGCAACCAGCGTTCACACACCGGAAGAATACCTCTTTTCCAATTACATGGACAGGCGTTCCTTCTGCCTGCATACCCCTGCCGAAAGCGGTGTGTTCCAAGAAACCTATATGCACAAGCATAATTTCTTCGAGCTCATGTACATCATGCGCGGAGAAGCCTCGGTTTTGATTGAGGACGAAGAAGTGCGCTATTCGGCGGGAAATCTATGCCTGCTAAACCGGAGCACCATGCACAGGGAAACCGATATGGCCTCTGCCGATATTCTTTTTATCGGCATCGACCCCTCGCTGATTCTGCAATGGCCGAAGGGACTTGCCCAGCCCTTCGGCTATAAAAGCATCCTCAACCGTTTTTTCAGCGAGAATCTGTCGGAGAAAGCGGCGTGCAAGCGGGACTATGTGGACTTTCAGCTTCTGGGCGAAGACCCGATCCCCAAGATCGCCGATGAGTTGATCCGCGCCTACTCCGAGAAACGCATCGGTTATCAGTTCGATGTATACTCGTCACTGCTTCGGCTGTTTGCGGCGCTCGAAAGCCCGGAGCTATATCGTGCTGAGTACGTTTCCCTTGGCTACGGCCGTGAGTTGATCACCCTCGAAAAAGCGAAAAAACTGATCGAGGAACACCTCGGTAATATCCGCCGCGCGGAGCTGTCGCAGGAGTTGCATTATTCCTGCGAATACCTCTCTCGCATCATTAAGGAGCACACCGGCTATACGCTGAAGGCGTATTGCCAGAAAATCCAACTGCGCGAGGCCGCGAGGCTGCTTAAGACATCCGACCTTCCGGTAAGCAGGATCGCCGCCTCTTTGGGGTATGAAAACCGCACGCAGTTTTACAAGGTGTTTGAACGGGAGTATCAGATGACTCCCGTAGAATACCGGGAAAAAGCACACAGCAAGCACAGCCGCTGATACGAGACGGATCGGTTCGACCGACCCCTCTTCTTTTTATTTTTCGCTCTGTCTGTCAAAATACGCTTTCATTTCTCCGCGGACAGCGTTGGTGACCGGGTATTTTCTGTAAATCAGTACGGAAATGATGCCAAGCACCGCGGGAACCAGACCCATAATCACAATGAACCAATTCAACATCGTTGGAATCTGAGCGACGTCCCCCGCAAAGCGGTTTCCTTCCTCTACTGTGTAGCCGATTCCGGTCAGCACCAAACCGACGATCGCCGTAGAAAAGGCTGTTTGCATCTTCGTAATAAAGCCATCGGTTACCGTGGTCAAAGCCGAGCGGTCCTTTCCGGTTTTGTAAATGCCGTAGTCCACGACCTCCATCTGCACAAAGGTTTGCGGTACAAAGTCCGTTCCCACGCCGGTGGCCATAATGAACATGGTCACAAAGAACAGCAAGGGAGCGTGCTGTAAAAAGCCTGTGATCTGCGCAATGAACAGGATAGCGCCGCCGACAGCCTGAATGAGCAAGAGCGTGTTGGTCATCTTGATCGGATCCTTGAAGAGCTTCAAAAGTGGCCTGCCCAGAATAGCGCCAAGAACCATGGGTACGACGGTGATAATGGCATTGATTCCGTTATAGACCGTGAATTGCTCCATATCCGCGATACCTGTGCTCAGATCGGCACAGAAGCCCCATTTGATGTAATAGATGGGCGTTGCAAAGATCAGCGTCCAAATAAAGCCGGCAAACAGACCCTTGAGCGCAAAAACGACCATAGCCTTGTTCTCCTTGAACAAATCGAAGAAATCCTGAAGCTTCAACTTCTCGGAGCGCGTTTCTTCCACATGATGCTTTTCCTTGACCATGAACCAGCCGATAAGGGAGATCACCACAGAAACAGCAACAAGAATCATGATGACCCTTGCTGCGGCATCGTGGTAGCTCACGCCGCCTGCGTTCAGCACGACAATAGCTGCCGTGAATACTACGTTGGCAGCAACACCGGTGAGGAAGGACATCAGTCTCGGCCCGACAACCAGCTTTGTCCGCTGATTTTCGTCGGTGGACATGGTGCGGTAAAGCAAAAGATCCTTATAGAACGAGCTGCCAATGTCATAAATGAGGTAGAACACAATGACCCACGCGATAATCAGCGCGGGTATATCTGCCATGGATGCGGGAAGCGAAAACAGAGCAATTGCGCCGATCGCCTCCATGATGATGCTGATGAGGAAAAAGGGCTTATACTTGCCGATCCTTGTCCGCTTTGAACTGTCAATGATAAAGCCTTGGATCGGATCGTCCACTGCGTCGATCACGCGGGCTGCCATCAAAAGGATTGTGGCGAGCAGTGCGGCATAGCTGATGCCGGAATACTCTGTCATGTAGACCATCAGCATAGATGACATGAGAACGCCGGTCAGCGCATTGGTGAAGGAAAGGGTTGTTGTGCCGAAGCAGTCCTTAAAGCCGATGTGCTCCGGGTCAATGGCGTGTCTCTGCTTTTTCATCGCATTCCCTCCGTTTAAAATAGAATGGCTCTGATTTCATCATAGAAAAACAGGCGACCCTTTACAATGACAAAAGACCGCCCGTTTGCGCAAAACTGTATCATTTTTTATTGAGTTTGATTTTTATGTTTAATCATCCCATAAAATGTTACATCCAACCGGCAGCCCACGGGAGAGAGAAGGCCAGAGAAAGCAGCGCATCGCGCGTGATACGGCGGATCTTCGACGGCAGCTCGGTATTACTGTGCGCTCAGATGAAATGCTTGCTGTATTTTCTTATACACAGCCCGATAGGAAAGCGAGATTGCTTAGTATTTCTCCTTGAATCGTTTTTCAAAATAAAGCAGATCGTAAAAGCCCAATGTGGAGACAAAACCCGTAATGTGGTCTTGCGTATACACCAGCATTTCCTTTGCGGATTACAGCCTGCGTTGCAGGATATATCGGTATTCGGTATAATCAACAGTTTGCCGGAAGTGAGCGCGCGCGAAACTATTATGTGATTTTTCAAATGTGCGTTTTAAGAAACAGCTAAACGATATTAGCAAGACAATTGTTGGTAATTCGGGCTTAACTGAAAATACTTGTATCATCCTTGAAACACGCTGAACAGCCCAGCAGTATTGCTCTCCTATGTTTGATTAACCGATCCTGCCAAACTGCTTCCACAGGCTATTAAGGATATCGCAATCTAAAAAAGAAATGAGGATACATACTGTTCCTTTCATGCAAAATGCCGCACGACGATCTTTTTCTCCTGAATTTACCTCTGTTCGTCCTTGCTGTGAGAAAGCTATGCGGCTGAAAAGCAAGCTTGTGCTGTTTCTATGGCTATCTTTACAAAAACTTTATAATGTGCTTACATACCGTATTCTATCCTGTGGGATTCTGCTGCTCGGATGGGAACGGAAAGCTTGAAATGGGAGGCTTGGAATGAAAAGGATCATTTGTGTCGCGATGTGTTTGCTTTGCTTGCTATTGGGCATGGGTGGCTGTAAGGCAGAGCCGGAGCCTGTCGATCCGAACAACTGTCCGCACGTTCAGCACGACCCGGACACCACGCGCTGCCTTGTCTGCAATAAGCGCATCGATCACCGGTATGTTGGCGATACCTGCGAGCTGTGCGGCAAAAAAACGGAGTTCCTTTGGAACGATATTCGCCGCGAAACGGAGCTGATGGATATTCTGAAGGTCGGCGGGCACGAGAACAAGGGAACCGTCGAGCGCATGACCTACGAAACCTTTGCCTATAACATACAGGCGCTGACGGGCGAGGAGCGGATGATCGAAAAGGAAGCGTTCGTTTATCTTCCCTACGGGTATGATGCTTCCAAGCCGTACAATGTACTGCTCGGGCGATCAAGCGGGCTATTGGCTTGCGCAGGAGCCGTATCACCAGGATGATTCGACCTATGTGTTTACCGGCAATTATACCAAGGAGCTGCTCGATTATCTGATCGGGACGGGCAAGGCGGAGCCCTGCATCGTCGTAACGCCGACCTTTTATAACGATCCCGAGAACATGGATGCGGAGAATACGCCGCTGATGGCGCTGTTTGGGCATGAGGTCGTCGAATACCTGCTGCCCGAGATCCTCAAAAACTATGCGACCTATGCCGAAACGCTCGACGAGGTCATCGAAAATCGTGAGCATTTCGCGTACGCGGGGCTTTCGCGCGGCAGCCGCGTCAGCTTCGATTCGATTATGACCTATTGTCTCCCATATTTCGCCTATGTCGGCTCCTTCTCCTCGCCTGCCTCGGATGTGGACGGATTGATCGAGACGCTGAACACCACATACAAGGATTATCCGATCCTTTACTGGTGGGCAGGTGTCGGCGATAAGGATAAGGGAATGGACCGCTATAACCTGATGCACAAGACCTACGACGCGCTGACCTCCAAGGCAGACATGCTGACGGACGGTGTCAACTGCGCTATGGTCGATATATATGGCGCGGACCACACCTATGAGTGCTGGCTGACCTGTCTCTACAACGCGTTGCCGAAGTTTTTCCGATAAGGGAGCAAGCACACGGAAAAGAAGCAAGGGAAGGGAACTGTGAAACGGATACTTGCGCTTTTGCTTGCGGCGGTTTTGCTGCTTGGCTGTCAGGGCGGCGGACAGAGCGCCGCGTCTTTGGCAACAGAGGAGACGGCGATCCCGACGGACGCGCCGCAGATTCGTTTGCTCTCCGAGCACGAGGGCGGGGTACAGAATCTGAACGACGAGGTCATTACGACCTATTGGAGCATGGATTTTGACGAAAGCCTTGTCTACCTGGAGGAAAACTGCTACAAGGCGACCTACGAAGCCCACGATGGACAGGTCCTGCAAATGCGTTGGGAGGGCGGCACGGCGCCGTATACGCTTGCCTTCGGCACGGCTCTCGATCTGTCCGACGCCGAAACGGTGACGACCGAGCGGGATCGGTACTCGCCTGGCACGCTCTACCAAGCGTGTACTGAACTTTCGCCGCCATGCGATTGTCGAACA
>JAEEGL010291780.1_pt1 | contig 12592 bp, 7 predicted proteins | sample 9134231 | NCBI WGS metagenome assembly JAEEGL01 (sample SAMN16246548, study PRJNA631951) | gut metagenome | biome: gut microbiome; feature: rumen; material: fiber-attached | host: Bos | place: Iran: Karaj | collected 2018-10
GGAGATGCCGGAACTTGCAGCAGGCGCAAAATGGCATCACGAAGGATATGATGGGAAAGGTTATCCGGAGGGGCTATCTGGCGATGATATATCTGAGGAAGCTAAAATCATCGCAGTTGCCGATGCTTATGATGCCATGACCAGCAATAGAAGCTATAGAGGGCTTATCCCTCAGGATGTGGTAAAACAGGAGCTTGAAAAAGGCTCAGGCACTCAGTTCGACCCTCAGTTTGCGGCTATAATGCTTGAGATAATAAAGGAAGATGTAGAGTATAGGCTCCATGAGCAATGATCTAGGTGGTTGAAAATAGGCATGATGAAAATTCAGATTACGATTTGATAGATAATACAATTCATAGAAAATTCGCTAAATATTGATTGGATAAAGTACGACCTTGAGGTTTCTAAAAACGGGCTTGCATGGCTTAAGGAAATCACAGAGCTGGCACGTGATGACTATGCTACCTATGATATCCTGAAGGCTTATTATCTGGATGAGGAAGAAGACATGTTCTGGGCAGAGTCACAGCTTGATTTGATTGAATGCATCGGAAAGAAGAATTGGCTTCTTCAGCAAATCTAAGCAAGGGTGGATATAGCGATATTATTACATGAAGTAAAAATTAGTTCCGCTAATTCATTTTCAGCTATATCATAATCATGGTTTATCCATTCCGTGATTACATTAAGACTACCGTACATGATAAATGTAAAAAGGTAGTCTTTTTTTTGTGGGTCTAAATCAATGGGAGTGTTGGATTGAACTGTTTTTTCAACTATTTCAATGAGCTTCTCCTGAAATGATTTTGATTCGTTTTTACATAAAAGAGTTCTATATGTTTTAGGATTTGACTTAATGATTTTTAGAAAAGCAATGATTCCATCCATGGAATTAATTACAGAATCAAGAGCACCAAGTGTGGTCATGATGGTTTGAATCAGTTCATTCTCCAAATCCTCAAGAAGCATAAATTGGTCTTGATAATGGAGATAAAAAGTAGAGCGGCTCATTTCTGACAAGTCGCATATTTCTTTTATTGTTATCTTTGAAATGGATTTTTCTTGAAGTAATTCTAATAATGTTTCTCTCAATATTTTCTTAGTAATAATAGTTCTTCTATTGTTTTTTGTCGCCATACAAATCCCCTTTAGAATCCTTAAAAGTTTGTTAAAACCACTACATCATTCACTTAAATGTATTGTTTAGAACATTCTAAACTGTATTGTAAGTTGTAAACTGTACACGGTGTCTATATTATACATTCATGGTTACAATATTTCAATTAAGTTTAAAAGAGCTGGCAGTAAAACTAATGAGGGTGATTAGGTAGCTTTGCAAGGAGGTACTATTATGCAGAAACAGATTTCATTATTCATTGGGAGATTTAAGAGTTTAAAAAGGTGGAAAAAAATATTTATTGCAATACTCCTTTTAGTAGCAATTATTGTAGGGAGAATTCTAATAGCTCAGTTTGGCTATACAGAAATAGGCTATAAACCTGTAGAAACTGATGAGGAGTTTAGGATGGCTCTCTCTGTGAGTCCTTTTACAGCGACCAATTTTAAAAATGGATATACCTATGAATATGAAGACAGGCAGATAACAAATATAGAAGAGCTAGAGCAGTTATATATCGATAAGGGGGCAACAGAGATGTATGTAAGAATCGCCACCAAACGTCATGTAACAGATAAGGATGAGACAGATGGCGTAAAAGATACAAATGCAAACGTGCATACCTTTGATCAGGCTATGGAATTATGTAGGCTGGCAGCAAAACTTAATATTCCAATAAATCCTGAGGTGATGTGTGCCTATACCTACATGGATATGGAAAATCAGCAGGCTCCAAGGTTTGATGAATATCCAGAAATATATGCTCTTCAAAATGGGAAGGCATGGTCGGAGTTGTCTTTAGCGGAAATCAACAATGTGCTTTATGAATATGGAAGATTTCTAGCTACAGAGATTTTGAAAACCGGGGCTACTGTAAATAACTGGAATCTGGGAAATGAGGCCAATTTTGGATTTGCAGGAGTTAGCTTGGGACTAGAAACAGCAGTCAATCCAAAGCTTTCTAAGCAGGCGGATTTTATGCGTTACATATATCCAACTTTTAATTGTAAGTGGTTAGAAAAAAATCTGTGGCAGTATAACGCCAAGGAATTTGCAGCTATAAAAGCTGGAATCCTCGCGGCATATGATGATTTAAAGATTGATTCAAGTAAAGTGAAATTTTCCACCCATATAGCCACAGTAGTTATGACTCCAAAAGCATGTACAAGATATTTCAACTGCATGAAGGAAAATGGATACGATTTGGATACAGCAGGAATAAGCTTTTATCCTAGTGCCCCTTCTATGTATAAGGATTCCATGCTTCTATTCAAAAAAACAGTAATGGCTATCAATAATAAATGTGATTTGCCGGTATTTGTAGGAGAGTTTTCATATCCGTCAGGTGAAATGTCTGGACCTTTTGCAGGATGGAACAAGGAAACAAAGGGCTATGCAAACTCTGAAGAAGGACAATCTGAAATCTATAAAGATGTTTTAGATTGGGGAAAATCTCATGGAGTAATAGGAGTGAGATACTGGGCTGCAGACTATGAAGACTGGGGTTCCATGGGAATGTTTAGTTTTAAAGATAAGCACGGAACACCTAAAAAAATACTTTTAGAAAATTAAGGTATATAGCAATTTGATTGCTCTACATATATAAAGAAAAAGAGGTTTGATATGAGAATGAAGAAAGTATTGGTAACGGGTGCCGCAGGTGGCATGGGTTACGAAACAATCAAGCAGATGCTTGAGGATGGTAATGATTATGAAGTGGTGGCACTTGACCTTTCAACTGAAAAGGCTAAAGAAAAGCTTTTGCCACTGAAATCTAATCCTAGAGTTACAGTTATGTTTGGAGATTTGACAGATTATGATGTGGTTATAAATGCAGTAAAGGGCATTGATATGGTGATTCATATTGCTGCATTTGTTTCACCGGCAGCTGATTATTTTCCAAAGAAAGCCATGGAAGTAAATTATGGTTCTACCAAAAATTTTATAAAAGCTATTTATGAACTTGGACAGCAGGACACTACAAAATATGTCTCTATTGGAACTGTTGCAGAAACAGGTGATAGAATGCCTCCAATACATTGGGGTAGAGTGGGGGATCCAATAAAGCCTAGTATGTTTGATTACTATGCGGTGTCAAAAGTTGCTGCTGAAAGATTGGTGATTGAGTCGGGACTTAAGTACTGGGTAAGTCTGAGACAGACAGGAATTATGGGACCGGCAATGGCAAAAATCAGAGATGCTATTCAGTTTCATAACTGCCTGGATAATGTTTTGGAATATGTTTCTGACAGGGACAGTGGAAGGGCGATGAGAAACCTGGCAGCTTTTGATTTCGATGGTAGCCTTGCAGATGATTTTTGGTGCCATATCTACAATATAGGTGGTGGAGAAAGCTGTAGAGTTTCAACCATTGATATGTATAAGATAATGTATAAGGAGATGGGCTTTGACTCCCTGGATGATGTTATAGAGCCTAAATATGTTGCTACCAGAAACTTCCACGGTCAATATTATTTAGATTCAGATAAGCTTGAAAACTTTCTGCATTTCAGAAGTGACTCAATGGAGTATTTTTATGATGCTTATTTAAAAGAGGTGGGGTCAGCTAAAAATGCAGCAAAGGTGATATGCAAGCTCCCCGGCGGCAAAAAACTCATGGGAAGCATCATCAAGTCTACTTTCAAAAAATATCAGTTTAGTGAGCATGGAACTAAGCATTGGATAAAAGATAATGTGGAAGACCATATCGAGGCATATTGGGGAAGCCGTAAGCGCTGGAATGAAATAAAAGAAAAGGTCAGCGATAATGAATGGTTTAATGATTGGGATACTGTAGTTGAAATTGATCATGGTTATGATGAATCAAAACCTGAATCAGAACTGAATCTTGAAGATATGAAATCAGCGGCAGAGTTTAGGGGAGGAAGCTGCGATTCAGAAAATATGACAACCGGTGATTGGAAAACACCACTTGAATTTACATGTCAGTTTGGGCATAAGTTTACCGGTAGTCCGAGATTAATTCTCGAAGGTGGCCACTGGTGTGCTGAGTGTGAAAGAAAGTCATGGAACTACGGAAACAGGGCAAAAAAGGACAAGTTCTTTGCCCAGGTTTGGACTCCACTTCATGATGAGGATGAGGTTAGAGAATATCCAAAGGTAGTTGATGAAAGGGAAATATAGTTGTTATGGGGGTTATAAATCACAAAATATTTAATTCTAGAATAAACACAGATGATGTGACAAAAAAAGAGAAAATACTAGGGTATCTTTTAGGGCCTACAGGAGCACTGCTTTTAAATGCGGTATTGAATACATATTTGAATGTGTTTTACACGGATGTGTTGAAACTGACTGTAATATGGAACGGGGCATTTCTGGCGCTATTCCCAATTATTTCAAGGATGTTGGATGCCACATTAAATATATTTATAGGGATATTGATTGAAAAGACTAGAACATCTCAGGGAAAAGCCAGACCCTGGCTACTTGCTTCGGCTCCTATGATACTAATAAGCGGGCTACTCCTATGTATTATTCCATCTGCAAATATAAAGGTGCAGGTGATGTGGGTTATTTTTTCCTTTAATCTTTTTTATGGAATAGCATTTAATTTTTACTATATGAGTCACAATTTGATGGTGCCGCTGTCTACAAGAAACGTAGAACAACGAGGATCGTTATCAGTTCTCAATAATATAGCAAATACCATGATGACAGGTATATTGGCAGCCCTTGTCTTCCCTGCTGTGATTTTGCCTGCAATAGGGGTAAATCAAAGGGCTTGGCTTTTAACGGTAAGCATACTTTCGATTATCGCATTTCCGTTAATCATACTTGAGTACTATTTTACAAAAGAGCGAATCACTCTCGAAGGGGGAGAGGCTACAAAGCCCACAGTTTTAGCTAAAGAACAGATAAAGGCCATTTTTTCAGAGAAATATTGCTTAATTATTTTTGCATATTTCATTTTGATACAGATTTCCAGCCAGTTGAAAAACATATCATTGGTTTATTACTGCAATTATGTTCTTGGCACATACAATGATGGTTATACACAAAGTCTGGTATCAGTCGTAGGAGGCCTGCCAATGGGAATAGGACTTTTGGCAGTGTGGCCCATAGCAAAAAGATTTGGAAAGAAGAATACAACAGTTGTGGGATTCATCCTATATTCACTTGGAAGTTTTATATGTTTTCTGGCTCCAAAAAGTTTGCCAATAGTTTTGACTGGACAGTTTATTAAAAACATTGGAGGCCTTCCATTTGCATATGTGTTTATGGCATTATTTGCAGATGTTTTAGACCATCTGGAATGGAAAAATGGATTCAGATGTGATGGTATGGCAATGTCAATTTATTCAATTATATTTACAGTTACTGTAGGTATAGGAACTGGAATTTTCAATTTGGGTCTTAGCTTAAGTGGATATGTTGCTCCAGTTTACGATATTGCCCAAAAAGCTACGATTGCCTTTGCACAAAATGAAGCGACTCAAAATGTATTAATTTTCTTCTTTGTAGGACTTGAGATAATAGTAGGAGCGGTGTGCGCAATACTTCTGTTAAGGCTTGATGTTGAAAAAGTAATAGAAAAAGAACAGGTGGAAATTCTGGAAAGAAAAAACAAGGCTAGCAGCTAGCCCTGTATTCCTTAGGTGTCATACCGTATTTCTTCTTAAACACATTTTGAAAATAACTCTGAGATGAGAAGCAAAGATACTCGCTGATTTCACTGATGGTTCTATCGGAAAAATTAAGTAGACTCTTTGCTTCTTCCAATTTACGACGCATGATGTAGGTACTGATGTTAAATCCCAATTCACGCTTAAATTTCTTGGAGAGAGTGCTGCGTTCTATCTGCAGATAGTCAGCCACTTCTTTAACACTTAAAGGTTTGTTTACATGATTGCTAATGTATTGCATAGCTTTGAAAATCTCTAAAGACATCCCTGCTGAAAACTTTGTCTCAGATACGCGTTTGGTGAAATCCATAACTGCAACTGCATTTAAAACAGATACTGATTCAAAATCGCTGAGTCGCTCTGCTTCCTGGATGTAGGCATCTGACAATTGGTAGGCGGTTTCAATATCCAGGCCACCGGTTATGGCGTGGCGAGTGATAATAGCAATGGTGGTTATGAGAATATTCTTTGCCTGACGAAGAGAATCATAGGCAACTTCACCCTCAGTTATTTCAGGAGTTTGTTTTAATAATTCATAGAGTCCTTCTATGTCGCCACGCTCCACATATCCGTAAAACTCCTGTTCAAAGTAATAGGAATTATGATAGTTTTCATTCTCTTTGCGATTTAAAAGAGATTCGGAATGCTTTTTGGCAATTTTTGTGTACATAGAGTTGGAGAAAAAATCTCTGTAGTCGTCAGGTAAAACTAATTTATTCATAGAATGTCAACCTTTCACAAAAACATAATAATATTCACGTAATTACAATAATTCTATTATCCCACATGCTACTATGTCAACATCATAAAGGACATTTTGGAGGGAATAATTATGTCGAAGAAAACACTTGGATTGGACAAAGATGGTGTTCAAAAAGTAATGCATACAGGGGATTATTTTGCGGATAGTTTGGGGATGTTCGCATTGAACTCAATATCAGGACTAATTGGACAGCTTACATATTTCTACACGGACAAGGTAGGAATGGCAGCGGGAGCTGTAGCAACTGTATTTTTTATTTGTAAAATCATTGATGCATTTACAGATGTAATCATGGGAAATATTGTAGATCACACAAAGCCAGGTAAGGAGAAATACCGTCCTTGGTTGCTCAGGATGATGATTCCAGCTGCAATTGTAATGGTTATGCTATTCACTGTACATGCAAACGCTTCGGAATTTGGGAAGCTTGCATATATGTGTGTCACAAATCTTTTGTTATCGGCTGTTATCTATACTGCTCTTATGATTCCTTATGCTTCTTTATTAGTAGTTAGAACTAATAGCCAGCAGGAGAGAGGTATCATGGGAACATGGCGTGCGGCGGCTGGCTACGTTTCAGGTATGATTATCGCAATCGGTATCATTCCAATTACAAATGCGTTGGGTGGAACACAAGAAGCCTGGATTAAGTTTGGTGTTGGCTTTGCACTGATGGTTGTTTTAGCTATTCTCATTTGCTGGGTTCGCGCGAAGGAAACAGCTACCTCGGATGAGGTTGTGGTTTCTGATGTGACAGAGATTGAGGAAGAGAGTACACCTTTTAATGAGGCTCTTTCAAATCTTTTCCATAACAAGTATTGGGTAATGGTTTTATTACTGGGACTCTTCACTCAGATTTCATACGCTTTAAGCAGTGCATCTGGTGCATATTACTGTAAGTGGATTTATGGCAATGACAATCTTACAGGTATCTTAGGCGCTGTAGGTCTTATTCCTACAATTGTTGGTTTTATAATAGTTGGTCCTATGATTAAGCATTTGGAAGTTACAAATTCTGTTAAGTATTCTTTTTTAATTGGTACTGTTGTAAATGCACTTAGATTAATCGACCCAACAAACTTTGTTTACAACACTGTACTTGGATGTTTTGCTACATTTTCAACTATTCCAATGATGTGCTTAACAGGTGTATTAACGGCAATGTCTATTGATTATAACGACTATAAATATGGAAAGAAGATGATAGGGACATCTCAGGCTGCTTGCAGCTTTGGAGGTAAAATTGGTTCAGGAATTGGAGCTTCACTTATAGGATGGTGTTTAGCAATAGCTAATTACGATGGCTTTGCAGAGGTTTTAACACCAGCTGTTCGTCAGGCAATCTACACATTTAGCATTTATATTCCATTGATTCTTTTTGCTGCAATGTTTGTGACAATGCTAAGATTCGATTTGGAGAAGAAGCTTCCTGAGTATAGAAAGGAAATAGAGGCAAGAAAACATGTATAATTCAGAAAAAGACCGTTTAGAATATGTAGTAAAAAATGCTGCAGAGTGTACAGTATTATTAAAAACTAATGGCAAATTCCCGCTGAAAAAAGCAGGAAAACTGGCTGCTTTTGGCTCGGGTCTTAGATATACAATCAAGGGTGGTACTGGCTCTGGTGAGGTGAATTCTAAGGAGATATTTACCATTGAGCAGGGGTTGGAAAAAAACGGATTTACGATAACCACGAAGAATTGGCTGGAGGCATACGACGAGGTTAGAAAAAATGCGAAGAAGCAGTTCTTTAAGGATATAAAGGCTGAGGCAAAGGCAAAGCATATAAATGCATTTATGTATTCTATGGGCAAGGCTATGAAAGAGCCTAATCATAATCTATCATTATCTAATGATGGTGATGCAGCAATTTTTGTTGTAAGTCGAAATTCTGGCGAAGGTAGTGATAGAGATGTTGTTGAGGGGGATGTAAAGCTCACAAAATCAGAAATCAGGGACATTTTGGCCCTCAACAATATGTATGAGAAATTCATGCTTGTATTGAATGTGGGCGGCGTTATCGACCTTTCTCCTGTAATGGAAGTTGGTAATATCCTTGTGCTTTCTCAGCTTGGAACAGATTGTGGTAGCATTCTTGCAGATATTCTTCTTGGTAAACAGAATCCATCAGGAAAGCTTACAACAACGTGGGCTAGTTTTGATCAGTATTCAAGTGAAGGTACATTTGGAGATTGGAATGACAACTTGTACAAAGAGGGTATCTATGTTGGTTATCGCTACTTTGATACCTTTGGCAAAAAGGCTTTATTCCCGTTTGGATATGGTCTTTCTTATACAACCTTTGAACAAAAGGTTTCAAGTGTTTTAAATGAAAAAGACAAAATCACTGTCCTAGTTGATGTTAAAAATACAGGTGCCTGCACAGGCAAAGAGGTAATTCAGGTTTATCTTACTATTCCAGAAGGAAAGCTTGATCAGCCTTACCAGCACCTGGTTGGCTATACTAAAACACCTGCTTTAGTTGCAGGTGAAGAATGTCAGGTTTCAGTTTCCTTTAGACTTTCAGATTTTGCTTGTTATGATGAGAAAACTGCAAGCTATATTTTAGAGCGCGGTGTTTATTTGGTTCGTGTGGGTAACAGCTCCGTAAATACGATAATATCAGCAGCTATTACTTTGGACGAAACCGTTGCAACAAGAGAGGTGAAAAATTGCCTTGGTAAACCATTGTTTGATGATATTAAATCTGAGGTAAATCCTAGTGAGAATATCCCTGTAGAGGCAGTTCAGATTAATCTTCATGCAGATGATATTTGCAAAAAAACAATCAACTACAATCATGAGGTCATTATTGATGAGAGAATTAAGGCTCTTTCAGATGAAGAATTGGCCTTCCTTGGAATCGGTAACTTTGATCCAAATGCAAAGGGGTTAAGCATTATTGGTAATGCAGCCACTCATCTTGCAGGCGCAGCTGGAGAGACAACTTCTCAACTTGCCACAAAGGGAATCAGGCCTCTTATTATGGCAGATGGTCCTGCTGGTATTAGAATCGCTCTTCATTATTATGAGGAAGGTGAACATCAATACGATGCCAATAATAATGGCATGATGATGGAGAGCATGCTAGAAATGATGGGGCCAATTACTGCTTTTATTGCTAAAAAAATTATGGGCGGAAAAAGAGTTCCTAAGAATGTGGTATTCAAGGAGCATTCTGCAACTATGATTCCAATTGGAACAGCCATTGCACAGAGCTTTAATGTGGAGTTAGCAGAAAAGCTTGGCGATATAGTGGGTGAAGAAATGGAAAAGTTTGGTGTGCATTTATGGCTTGCACCAGCTCTTAATATTCATAGAAGTATCCTTTGTGGTAGAAACTTTGAGTACTATTCTGAAGATCCACTTGTGTCAGGACTTATTGCTGCGGCAATTACAAATGGCGTGCAGAAGCACAAGGGCTGTGGCACTACTATCAAGCACTATGCTGCTAACAATGCTGAAACAAACCGTTACTGTAACAACAGTCAAGTAAGCGAGAGAGCAATGCGTGAAATCTATTTGAGAGGATTTGAATTCTGTATTGAAAAATCTCAGCCAAAATCTGTAATGACTAGCTACAACCTTCTAAATGGTACTCATACTTCAGAGCACAAGGGATTGATAGAAGATATTTTGCGAAGTGAATTTGGCTTTGAAGGTATTGTTATGACTGATTGGGTAATGGAAGTGATGACAAGTTCACAATCAATTTATCGTAATGCACTTTCTGATCAGGTGGCAAAGGCCGGAGGTGAGCTGTTTATGCCTGGTACAAAGAAGGATTATGAAAGAGTGCTCACAGCTCTTAAAAATGGTGAACTTAGCCGTGAGAGACTTGAGATTAATGCAAGTCGATTAATTAGGGCAATTGATGATTTCTATAAAGCATAAATTGGAGACATATGAAAGCAATAAATCTAAAAGTTGAATATTTAACAAATCCTATTGGGATTGATATAACAAAGCCTCGTCTTAGCTGGAATTTAGATGAGGGAATCAAGCAAACTGCCTATCAGATTGTTGCAAAGGGGTTAAATGATAGCATCCTTTGGAATTCAGGTAAGGTTATTTCATCTCAGATGCATCTGATTCAGTGGAAAGGTTCAACATTAAAGAGCAGGGATGTTGTTAACTGGACAGTAACTGTATGGGATGAAAATGAAATGCCTACTGTAAGCGATGAAGCCAGATTTGAAATTGGTCTTATCGTAAATACGGATTGGAAGGCGAGATGGATTACTGGCGATTATCAGGTTGATAAAAAGAAAAGATATCCTGTGGATTGCTTCAAAAAATCTTTCTCGTTACCTGAGAAAAAAATCGTAAAGGCTAGAGCATACATGACTGCCTGCGGCATCTATGAAGGCTCAATAAACGGCTCGAAGATTGGTGATTTTGTCCTTGCTCCAGGAATTACTGATTACAGAAAACGTGTGCAGTATCAGACCGTAGATATTACTGATATGCTGCATCAAGGCTCAAATGAACTATTCTTTATGCTGGCTGATGGCTGGTACAGAGGCTCGGTCGGAGCATGGGGCATGAAAAACTATTATGGTAGTGAGACTAAGCTTTTAGCTCAGATAGAAGTAGTTTTTGAAGATAATACTGTGGATATCATTACCACCGACGATAGTTTCCAGTGGACAAATGAGGGTCCAATCAGATTTGCAGACAACAAAGATGGTGAAATCTATGATGCCAGAAGGGAGAATTTTGCAAATGCTCATTGGGGTAAAGCAAAAGTCACAGATCATAATGTGGTTCCAGTCGCATCAAATAATTTTCCACTTACAGAGCATGAGGTGCTGGCAAATCCAAAGCTTATTGTGACACCATCTGGCAAGAAAGTCTTAGACTTTGGTCAAAATATTGCCGGTATTGTTTACTTTAAGGTGAATGCGAAAGATGGACAAAAAATCTTTATGCGCTTTGGAGAGCTTATGCGTGATGGAGAGTTTACCCAGAAAAATATACAGTGCGTAAAGAAGGATTATATTACACCACTTCAGCAGGTGGATTATACCTGTAAGGACGGTGTGAACGAATACAAAACACGTTTTGCAATATTTGGATATCAATACATAGAAGTAGAGGCAGATTTTGAAATCAATCCATCTGATTTTAAAGCCATTGCTGTATATTCTGATTTTGAAACTACATATAAATTTGATAGTTCAAATCAGCTGTTGAATCAGTTTGTTGCAAACACATTGTGGTCGCTGAAGAATAATTCAGCCGACCTGCCTACTGACTGTCCTACAAGAGAGCGTCATGGCTGGACAGGAGATGCGCAGCTTTTTGTAAATACTGCAACATATATGACAAACTATGCACCATTTGCTCTAAAGTTTGAAAATGATATGTGCGATTGGCAGACTGAGGACGGTAATTTCCCACAGATTGCACCAGAGGGTGGAACTGATTCATACATGCGAGTAATGAATGGTTCGGTGGGATGGTCTGATGCTGGAATTTTGATACCATATCGTCTTTGGAAAAAGTATGGGGATTTAGGAATAATCGAAAAGTATTATGACAATATGAAGCGTTATGCAAAATACATGATTTCGCGCACAGGTAAAAGCCAGTTTTTCATTTCTGAAAGGACAGGTCTTAAAAAAGAAGATAGAAAATATCTCTATAACATGGGTCAACACTACGGAGAATGGGCAGAGCCTGCTGATGTGCATGCCATGACCTATAAAGATTTCATGACCAGTCGTCCAGAGGAGGCTACAGCATATTTATCCTATGTGATGGGCATCATGGTAGAAATTGCAGAAGCTATTGGAAAAGTGGAAGATATTCCGCTTTATAAGAAATACGAACACGGAGCAAAACGTACATATCGAAAGTTGCGCCATCTGCCCAAATATACCTTGGACACCGACAGACAGGCAAGGCTTGTACGTCCTCTTTACTTCAATCTGTTAGATGAGGACGATACAGCATTTGCAAAAAAGAGATTGGTGAAAGCATTAGATAATTATGGTTGGAGAGTAGGTACAGGATTTTTATCTACACCTTTTATTCTGTATGTGTTGAATGAAATTGACACA
>JAEEGL010776211.1_pt1 | contig 12592 bp, 12 predicted proteins | sample 9134231 | NCBI WGS metagenome assembly JAEEGL01 (sample SAMN16246548, study PRJNA631951) | gut metagenome | biome: gut microbiome; feature: rumen; material: fiber-attached | host: Bos | place: Iran: Karaj | collected 2018-10
GAATGTTAAAGGCACTTCACAGTATAATATCTGTTTTTAATCGAATAAAAGGAGGTCGCATTGCCTTGCACTACAAATTCATTCTCACATATGACGGAAGTAAATACGCCGGCTGGGAGCACCAGCCCAAAGTCGAAGAAACCATTCAGGGAAAAATAGAAACGGTTCTTTCCAAAATGGTTGAAAAAGACGTCGAAGTCATCGGCTGCGGAAGAACCGACGCCGGAGTAAGTGCGAAAGGTTATGTCTGCAACGCTCATCTTCCGATCGATACCGATCCGGAAAAGGTCAGAGATTATCTTAACCGCTATCTTCCGGAAAATATCTGCGTTGATTCCTGCCAGATTGCGTCCGACAGATTCCACTCAAGATACAATGCCCGCGGCAAGACTTACAGATATACCTGTTATATGGGTGATACCAAACCCGTTTTTGACAGAAAATATGTTTATGCACTCGATTTCAAGCCCGATATCGACGCAATGAAAAAAGCCGCTTCGCTTCTTATCGGCGAAAACGACTATGCTTCTTTTTGTTCGAATCCCAAAATGAAAAAATCCACCGTCAGAAAGGTGGATTCAATCAATATAGAGAAAACCGGCGATTATCTCACGCTCACTTTTCACGGAACCGGATTCTTACAGCATATGGTAAGAATTATGACAGGTACTCTCCTTGAAGTCGGAGAGGGAAAACGAAGTGCGGATTCCATGCCGTCACTTATTGAGGCAAAAGAAAGAGCAAAAGCAGGAGCATGTGCTCCCGCCCAGGGTCTCTGTCTTATTAAAGTCGATTATTGAAAATCGCGGTAAATGTGTTTGAATTTGCCGCTTGTTTTATTTGCCTCCGGTATAGTATCTGATTTTACGATTTCAACTTTAATTCCTTTACTTTCGAAAAAGACCTCGAGGTCTTTTTTTGCTTCTTTAAAAGATTCATCCGGTGTATCGGTAATCATCCTGAGTTCTACCTTGTTTTCGCTTCTTTGTACAAGCTGAAATCTTCTTATGGATTTAACTTCTTCCAAAACCTTGTAAAGCGACATCGGCGCAATTTTCACACCATCCGTAAACTCAAGAATATCATCTGTTCTGCCCTCAATCTCAAGCCACATGGAAGTTCTTCCGCATTTGCACTTTTCATTATGTACGATAATCCGGTCAGTTAATTCGTAGCGTATAAAAGGCTGTATGTAATTGGAAAGATTCGTTATCAAAACTTTGTCGGACATCTCTCCGAAAGGAACCGGATTGTAATCTTTGTCCACGGGTTCAACTATTACCCAGTCTTCATTGATATGCAGATGTTTCTCCTCGCATTCGCAGGCTATCTCCCCGCCTTCCGTACACGAATAATGCGTCTGCACATAACATCCGAATTTATCGGTAAGCTTCTTTCTGATCTCATCGGTCAGAAGTTCACCGCCGGTAATCACAACATCAGGATGAATGTTAAGTTCCTCAAAATCTGCAAGAAGCGAAAGATTAGACGGATAACCGCTAAGCATCGCAGGTTCGAAATCATTCAGGCTCTTTATTATCTGTTCTTGGGGAGCATTCACGTCAACCGTAATCTTGGTCTTTTGCTTCGGCATTTTCAGCTGAAGATATCTCGACATTCCGCAAGCTAAATAAAAACCGTAATCCGCAAATACTCCGGCGGTTTTCTTTCCGTGCTTCATGAATTTTTTGAAATCATCTTTTCTTGCGAAGGTGCGAAAAGCCGCAACCGCAGACGATACGTCGATATTGTTTTTGTCATAAAGAACTACGGCCGGATTGCCGGTTGAACCCGAAGTTTTGAAGATAAGATATCTGCCGTCGATCATTCGACCGATATTGTCAAGATTCGTTGTGAATTCGTCTATTCTTTTCATGGTAACGTTTCTGTCGGTCAGAACATCGTCGAAATTCGCCATAAGTTCGGGTTTGCTGACGGGCGGAAGATTCTTAAGCGTGAAATCCTCTCCAATATTCGCATAAAGCTTTTTGTAAAAAGGGCTTTTTTCTTTTGCCGTTTTTACAAGTTTTTTGAGGCGCTTCTTTTGTATCTTTTCTATTTTTTCTCTTGATAATCGATTGCCCTTTCGGGTAACCAACATTTTACCGAGTAAACTCATTTCCTTTTCCTCTTTTGGAGCGTTTGACTTTTAACGTTACAACTTTTTAAGAAACTTTTCTATTTCGCGGTTAACTTCTTCAGGCCTGTCATTATTCGAGTTATGTGCTGCATTTTTTATCCACGAAACCATGCAGCCGAGTTCCTCCGACCAGTCCGTGTTATATTTTATCACTCTTCCGGTTTTGTCTTTGTCACCGACAATAAGAAGAATCGGACATTTTATTTCAAGATCGCTCACGTCATCCAGGAACCCGGCATAACCGATTCCCATCAGGTGACAGAGTTCGTTCTTACCGTAATCGTCAAGCATTTCCAGCATGTTTTGATAAGTGTAATCCGTCACGGAAACCTGTTTGGCTATGGCCTTCCTTAACGCCTTGTCGGGGTAAAGTTTGGCCATCCATTCAACCTGCCTGAGCCACCATTTATCGGATTTTGAATAATACTTCTCGCCGTAAGGACAACTGTCTATCGAAACGAAGCCTTCCACGATTTCGGGAAATCTTTTTAATACGGACTGAGTAATAAAACCTCCCATCGACTGACCGATAAAAACAGCTTTTTCAATCCCGTTTTCTTCAAGAATTTCTTTCGCAGCAAACGCTGCTTTTTCATATGTGAAATTTTCAAACGGTCTTGATTTTCCGTGAGCCGGCGCATCCCACGAAATAACATTGTATTCTTTTGTAAAATAATCGGTCTGTCTGACAAAAAGTTTATGATTCGCCGTCAGACCGTGCAGAAAAAACAATGTTTTTCTTTCCGGATTGATTTCGCCATACAGCCAGTAATGAACATCTCCCGATTCGGTTTTCAAAATTTTCTCTGATTCCATATGCGATTTCCTTTTCATTCTATGTTTTGTTCCGCTTTTCTTCTTTTTTTGTCGGTGTTTTTCGTCAGCTTTTTCTCTAAATTTTCTTAACCTTTTTTTCGATGTTTCTTTCTTAAACAATTCTTATCACAAACAAAAAACGGGAACAATATCTGTTCCCGTAAGTTGCACTTATTTGTCGCTATCATTCACTTTTTTGTGTTCTTTCTGAAACTGTTTCAAATCGGCGTTTAGGATTTTATCATCTATTTTTCTTTTGATTCTGTAAATCAGGAAAACGCACAGATACATGAACAGAATATATCCGCCAAAAATCAGTGTCGACGAAATACTCTTTGCGTACCAGTTTCCGAAAAACGAAACCAGGCAGTATATAAGAGTGCAGACGAAGAAACCGAGGTATTCACGAACGCCAAGTTTGTCTGCCTCATCGCAGTTTCCGAAAACGTATACCTGAAGATATGCCACTCCGTAACAGGTCAGAATCATTTCAGCCATATGCAGAATGCTCGCTTCGGTTTCGCCGAAAATAAGTCTGTGAACGCAATAGAAAAACAGGAAACCGAAGAAATAAAGACATGCTTTGAATTCGATACCGATTTCCATTGTAAGATATTTTTCAAACCGGGATACTTTTTTCTTATCTTTCATCTTACCTGTCTCCTTTCAAAAGTCTTCTGAATTCCGAAGCATATCTTCTGGAAATTATAATATGCTCTCCGCTCTCCAGTGTTGCATCTATTCTGTTCGAGGAAAGACTTTTAAGCGACGACACTCTGTTGACGTTTATTACAACGGATTTCGCACATCTGAAAAAACTGTCATCATTAACGGAATTCATAAAAGAATTAAGCGTTCCTTCAAGTCTTACAACTTTGTCTTTGGTGTAAGCAAAAACCTTTTCGTCAACAGATTCAAGATACAAAAGTTCATCCGTTTCAATGCAGATGTTTTCATCATCGACGCGGCCCCATATCTTACTGTCATCGTCATTCAGGATCCCTATTATTTTGTTTATCTTTCCGGAAAGTTCTCTGTACCTTATAACGATACTTTCTTCGCCTTCCGGGATTTTTTTGATATCAATAATCATTCTTTTCTCTTTATGTAACAGTTTAGCCCTGACTGTTTAGAATCTTGTACAATTCCTCAGTCGCAAGTCTGGCCTTCGCAACGATTGCTTTTTCCTGATCTTTCGGGAAACAGTAATACTGCACCTGTGTATTTCCGATGCAGATCATATCGCCGATTTCATACCAGAAGTAATCTGCATAAAGGCTGTATGTGCTTTTGCCGGACTGGAAATATCTTAAGCGGTCTTCACAGCCCGTCAGTTCGAAACCGTCACTGTTGTGAATAAGCCTTCCTTCGCCGACGCTGTAAATACTCTTAGTATCAACGAGCATTTTTATTTCAACATCCGTATCAAGAAGATACGTTCCGTCTTCCAGTTCTTTTCTGACTTCCGCCCTTTCCCACGCATACCAGTCGGTTACGTATTTGAATTCGCAGTTTCCGTCAGATGCCGAAAGCGTACCGTTTTCTTCAAGTGTATATTCTTTGTTGCAGCCCGCGCATGTTATATGTATTCCTTTGCCAAGCATGTGGCCTTCCTTTTTGCAGGCAGGGCACTTGTAAAGTACTCGGTGAAGTCCGTCCGCCCTGAAAGGTTCGTCTATGATTACATTGTTTTCATGCTGTGCTTTGAAATGATCGTATTTGAATTCTCTGTTTAGAATTTCATTGAGTTCTTCATTGCTTTTCTCTTTGATATCTTCAGGCGAAAGAAGATATTTTACGGTTGCTTTTATATCGACTTCTCTCTTTTGAAGATTGTTATATAAAGGATCCCTTAAAAATGCTCCCTCGGTTTTAATCATTATAACCGGCACATTCATTAGTTTTAAACATTTCGCAAGACTCTGCGGAAGGGGAGTCTCCGTGCCGTCAAAACTGTAGCTTGCTTCGGGATACATTACAACCGAACTCTTCAGTTCTTCCAAAACGTATTTCATATCTTTAACAAGACTTACATCCGTAATGAATTTGAATGCCGAAATACAGCCGACTTTTCTCATAAGACCTGCTTTGCCGACGAAGCCGTCATTGGTGCAGACAATATGATACTGTCTGTCAGAAAAAATCGTTCCGACTATCTGCAAATCCGTAAAGCAGGAATGATTCATAAGAATCAGGCAGGGTTCATCTTTTCCGAGTTTTTCCATGCCCTCCGTCTCGTAGGAAAAGTTCGTTGCTTTCAATTCACTTTTCGATAAAACCGCAATCAGCTTTCGTAAAAAAACAGACTGCTTTTTAGGAGATATGTGTTTGCCCTTCTTTATGGCACAAACCTCATCGTAGTCTTTTTCAGTATCTTTAATTTTCATCCTTAAACCGCCAAACACTCTGATATTTCTTAACAGAAAGACGAGTATTGTTTCTTTCTGCTTAATGCATCGGGAACCCAGAATCAAATGCTTTGCCGGCACAATATACTCTGCTTCCCTGGCACATAATATATTTTATCAATATTATGTCACAATGTCATAAATAATTTTTCTCTAATAATTATTTTTCTAAATAGTTTCAATTATATTTTCATCTCGTAAAATTTCTGCTTTTCAAATTTTTTAATGCAAAACCCAAATAAAAAAGCCGAAGTTTTCACTCCGGCTTATGTATCAGAATATATATTCTTTAAATGTAATTCAAATTTATTTAGATTGACATTTCTGTTTGAATTTTTAATGTCTCGAGAATACTTTATAACTGTCTGTTTCTTTCAACGCACGCTTCAACTGCATCCATTACAACACCTCTGAAACCGCCTTCTTCAAGAACCTGAACAGCCGCGATAGTTGTTCCCGCAGGAGAACATACCATGTCTTTTAATTCTCCGGGATGCTTGCCGGTCTCAAGCATTAAAGCCGCACTTCCTTTTACTGCCGAAGCTGCGAATTCGTATGCCTTGTCTCTTGTAAGGCCTGCTGCCACACCGGCATCTGCCATTGCTTCGATAAACATAAATACATATGCGGGAGCTGAACCGCTTATTCCGACAACTGCATCCATCTGAGACTCAGTAACTTCAATTGCTTTTCCGCAAGCAGTAAGAATGCTGAGTGCTGTTTTCTTTTCTTCCTCGCTGACGTTCTTATTAACGCATACGCCAGTGCATCCTTCGCCGATTAATGCGGGAGTATTGGGCATGCATCTTACTATCTTCATATCGGAACCGATATTGTTCTCAAGCCACTCGATAGTCTTACCTGCTGCAATTGAAATAATGAGTGTATTCTTGTTCCATTTATCCTTGATCTTTGCAAGCATGTCACCCATGTGCTGAGGCTTAACTGCAAGAATTACAACATCGGATTTTGCAAGAACATCTTCGTTTCCGCCTGCAATGTTAATTCCGTAGCTTTTTTTCGCTTTATCTTTTAACGCATCGCTTAAATCAAATCCGATAACGTTTTCTTTTTCAACTATTCCTTTTGTAACGATTCCGCCGAGAATCGCTCCGCCCATGTTTCCGAGTCCGATAATACCTATTTTCATCTCTATTCTTACTCCTTGCTTCTTTGTCTTTTCTAAGCCTGACTCCCATATAAAAAAAGAGCCAATTCAATTTTTGATTATATCATCGGACTCTTTTTTTCTCAATAGCGGTTAGATTTAGTTTTTCTTATAGTAATCCATTACATCATGCGGCTTGTCAGTGATTAAAGAGATAGCAAGATGAGGGCCGGTAGAATTTCCGGTATTTCCAAGTGTAGCGATGGTGTCTCCTGCCTTTACCTCATCAAGTTCGTTTACATTGATACTTCCCAGATGGCTGTATCTTATCTGTGCATCTTTGGAAAGAATCACAATACTGTTTCCGTATTCCTGCGAAAATCCGACTGAGATTACAGTTCCGTCTGCTATCGCGTATATAGGATCGCCGGTCGGTCCCGCTATGTCAGTTTCGGGATGCTCGTTCTCATCAAATCCGCGGGATATAAGCTCGCTCTCTGTAGGCCATACTGAAAAATCCTTAAACTCATCAGTCAATGCTTCCATATCCACGATTATCGTGTCGGTGAGCCAGTCATCCATATTACTGCTGAATAAACTTAGTGACACTCTTTCATAAGTAATGTCAGGGTCATTGGTAAGGACAACATACTTGCCTGAACAACTGGCGTTTCGATCTCTTCCTGTGAGTATCTTTTTATACTGATATACCTGATCTCCGTCTACAACGTACTGACCGTCTTTGTATTCGTATTTTATGCCCATATCGCCTTCTTTAGTGCCATCGGAATTATCTGAGGCATTATCCGCAAGGGTTTCGCTCTCGGGATTATCTGCTTCAACATCTGCAAGAGTTTCCGCCTCCGAGTCACCCTCTTCGGCTCCGTCACGAACAAGATGAACAACGTAGCTTACGTGGCCCTGATTTTCCCATGACGCTCTGAGGGTCATATAAAGATTGTCTTCAGAATCAACTTCAACCGAATGCTTTGCGGAATTATAATTCAGATCACTGATATAATCCTTAATCACTTCGGGATTTTCGGCATATTTATCATCAAAGCTTTTAACTTCCACTTTGTCGGGTTCCATAGTGAAATTTAAAACTATGTTTTCGGGATTTCCCGTTTTATTCAGTTTTACAACTACAACCGATTCATCGTAGTCGGGATGTACTTCGGTTTCCTGAAGGAGACTTGAGTCTCCGTTCTTTTCGTCGGTTGTCCATGCAAATTCTCTGATGTCCGCCTTATAAGAAATATCATCATTTCCGGTCGTAACGCTCAGTTCGGGCAGTGTGTTCGCTGCATCTTTTTTCTTGGGGTTCGTCAGGAAACAAACCGCCGTAACAACTATTGCAACAAACGCTACAAGGATAATCCAGAAAGCAGGCTTTTTGTAACTTAAAATTCCTTTCACTCTTCCTTTAACTCCCGTCTCTCCAAAAGCAACCGGACATGCGCTGATTCTTCTTCGCTGAACGGCGCAGTCCAAAAGTGCCTGGGAATATTCTGCCATGAAGTTTTTGTCTTTATTCTTAATGACTTTTTCATCACATGCCGCTTCAATATCTCTGCAAAGAAGCACATATGCAATCCAGCAGAGAGGATTGAACCAGTAAACAGAAAGAAGTACGAATCCCAGAGGTTTCCAGAAATGATCGCCTCTTTTGATATGTGCCTTTTCATGTCTTATTACATAATCGAAAGTCTGCTTATCAAGTCCCGAAGGAACATATATTATCGGTCTGAAAATTCCAAGTACAAAAGGAGAATTCAAATCGTCTGAAATTCTTATTCTCTTTTCGTCCTTTGATAAAGGTACCGCCGTATTCACGCTCTTCTTTAAACTAATGAAACTTATTAAAGAATAAATAAGCATTCCGGCCACGCCAGCAATCCAGACATATGAAACAACCGAAACAATAATCTGTAACGGACTTCTTTTTGCTTCATACGAAACAGGAAATGTTTCTTCCACAACCGGATTGACCGTATTGTTTATGAACTCCAGTCCCGTATGTATTTCAGGTACCGCATCGGATGTAACTATATCCGCTGAGATTACTTCGCTGCTTGGAATAAGACTCAGTGCACTTTCAATCGAAAAAGGTAAAAGAAGTCTTAATGCCACCAGTGCCCAGAGAATACACGATACCCACTTTGGTGCTTTTTTAAGAAATAATCTGATTAACAGAACAGCAAGAATCATCCATCCCGCGACCAGACTTAAATTTAATATTTTAAGAAAAATCACACTCATGATACTGTCTCCCATGAAAATTCAATTAGTTATTCTGCCTTAAATTCATTAATCATCTTCTGAATTTCATCGGCTTCTTTCGCAGTAAGTTTTTTGTTTGAAATAAATGCCGCTATAAATGCAGGAAGCGATCCGGCATATGAATCCTCAATAATCTGTTCGCTCTTTGCGGAATAAAACTCTTCTTTTGAAATAAGCGAAGATACTATTCCGTCATCGTTTTTGAACAGACCTTTTTCGCAAACCTTACGAAGCACAGTGTATGTAGTCGACTTTTTCCACTGCAGTTCCTTTTCGCATATTTTTACCAGATCACCGGATGCAATCGGTTCATTCGACCAGACTATATCCGCAAAACGTTCCTGTACGGCTCCAAGTTCAAAATCCATAATAATGTTTCTCCTTTGGTCTATCTCGATAAACCATTATTAGTTTATCGCAATAAACCACTTTTGTCAACAATAAAAAAACTGCCCCTGAGGACAGTTTTTAAATTTCCGGAACATCCTCGGAAATTACTATATTCTTTCCGTGCTGCTTTCCGTAATACATACGTTCATCCGCAAGTTTTATTATTTCTTCGGGTTTGTGATGCTCGGAATCGTTTTCGGCCACACCGATTGTAACCGTTACGTTAAGTCTTCTGTTAAAGAATACCGTGGGGTTCGTCTCGATGTCTTTTCTTAAGTTTTCCATCTTTTCCCTGGCCGCATCGAAACTTACGTCTTTCATGAAAATAACGATTTCCTCGCCGCCCCATCTGCAGATGTCGCATCCGTGCATTTCTCTTTTAATGATATTCGTAACATGTCTTAAAACTTCATCGCCGCCGTCATGGCCGTACGAATCGTTAATTCTTTTAAAATTGTCAAGATCGCAGAAAGAAATACAGAACGGCTTTGATTCGTCATCCTTTACATATTTTTCGACCAGAGGCATAAATCCTCTTCGGTTTAAAAGCCCCGTAAGAACGTCTTCGCTCGCATCCAGAGAGAGTTCCTTATTCTTTTCCTCAAGGTCGGTCATCTCGACTTCGCTTGAATAAATATACAGAACGTTATAAAAGATAACAGCAAATACCATTACAAACATTGAGAAAATAACCAGAATATGTCTGAAAACCGGCGTGAGTTCGTAATAAGGTTTTGCATCTCCGAAAATAAAATATAAAACAGCAAAAATGGAAAAATTCAAAACAAGAAGAAGCGCAATTATCCATCTCTTCGCCCCCTTAAAAAGGAAACATCCGAAATAAATTATTATCGGAACAATCGAAAACAGGAAACAGAAAGATCCGTTGTGAAGACCTATGAAATACGTCGACATAACGGTGTAGACGGAAACTTCGACAATTATGCTTATGTAGGCCGGCATAATATGACCGAATCTGCATAAGAATATACAGAAAATATATACTATAACACTTAAAATATTAAACTCAATAAGCGGTGTAAGTTTTGCCGCTGTCATGATTCCCAAAAGCGTTGCATGAACAAAACACATAACCACAACGGTAAAAAGAATACCGTTATGGACAAGGAAATGCATGATCTTATTTACTATTTTGCTGTTTTTCACCCTTTACACCTTCTTAGCAATTTATCCCGATTACTTTCTTCTTTGTCTGTAAGCCTCGTACATGACCAAAGATGCGGCAACCGAAGCATTTAAACTTTCAACTTTTCCGCACATCGGAATAAAACATACATCATCGCATTTTTCAACGGTTTCTTTTTTCAGACCATTCCCCTCATTTCCGATAAAAAACGCACACGATGATGTGTAATCATATTTGTCATACTCTCTTGCCTCTTTTGAAAGAGCGCAGGCGTATGTTTTAATTTCCTTTTCCTTAAGAGCCGAAATCGTTTCATCGGTATTATCCGTCGAAACAAACTTAACCCTGAAAACACTTCCCATGGTCGAACGGATAACCTTGGGATTGTAAATATCCACGCAGTCCGCTGACATAATAACTCCGCTTGCTCCGGCTCCTTCGGCAGTTCTTATTATCGTTCCGAGATTGCCGGGATCCTGAATATTTTCAAGAAATACAACGCAGGGATTTTCGCCCTCGAGAATATCTTTTACATCTGTGTTGATTCTCTTAAGCACCATAAGAATACCCTGCGGAGTAACAGTATCGGAAAGCTGTCTGAAAGCAGCATCGCTTACGATTTCATAACTTGTTCTCTCAAGTTTTTTTCTTAATTCCTTATCAAGATTTCCGATAGCGCCTGCACTGATAAAAACCTCATCAATAAGAGGAAGCGGCGCTTCTTCGAACATCTTGAGACCTTCGGCCACAAACTTTCCTTCTTTTTTACGGAATTTCGATTTTTCAAGAAGCGTTATGACATATTTAATTCTTCCGTTATTTGTAGAAGTTATCAATTTATCACCTGCTTGGAATATATTACATCGAAAGCATCTTGCTTACTCTGTATTCGTATTCTGAAAGCTCCTTCTGCATTGCAAGAGCTTCATCAATATCAAAATCAGTGAATTCACCTTTCTTGTAAGCAACAACTCTGTTGGTCTTTCCTTCGCAGAGAATTTCTGCGGCATAAGAACCCATGATGGAAGCATAGAATCTGTCCTTACAGGTTGGTGAACCGCCACGCTGCATGTATCCGAGAATGGTTGCTCTCGTTTCGATACCGGTAGCAGCTTCGATTCTTCTCGCCATGCTTGTGGAATGTCCAATTCCTTCGGCATTGATTATGATGTGATGGCGTTTGCCTTTTTTCCTGTTCTGAATGATGTTATTTATAATTGTCTGTTCGTTGTAATCGTATTTTTCGGGAAGAAGAATATCCTCGGCGCCGTTTGCGATACCGCACCAGAGAGCGATATAGCCGGCATTTCTTCCCATAACCTCGATGATACTGCATCTTTCATGTGAAGATGATGTATCTCTTACCTTATCGATTGCTTCCATCGCCGTATTAATGGCGGTATCGAAACCGATTGTATAATCGGTACATGCAATATCAAGGTCAATTGTTCCTGGAATTCCGATTGTATTGATTCCGTGTTTTGAAAGTGCAAGCGCACCTCTGTAAGAACCATCACCGCCAATAACGACGATTCCGTCTATGCCGTGCTTTTTGCACATTTCGGCACCCTTTGCCTGACCTTCCTCAGTCATGAATTCCATACATCTCGCCGTTCCGAGAATCGTACCGCCTTCGTCGATAATATCCGATACGCTGTTTCTGTTCATATCGACTATTTCTTCGGCAAGAAGTCCTGCGTAGCCTCTTTTGATTCCCTTAACTGCCACGCCTTTGCAAAGAGCCGTTCTTACAACACCTCTTATGGCCGCATTCATTCCGGGCGCATCACCACCGCTTGTAAGCACTCCGATTGTTTTAATTGTATCAGCCATATTCTCCTCCATTCCATCAGTAAACTACCTGATAACTGCCGTTCTTTCCCCTAAAATTGCTTCTATTTCGCGAACCGTGCTTTCGTCCGCCGAAACTCCGAGTTCGCTTTTTGTGATTGTTCTTAATTTATTTTCCTTTATAACACGGACATTTACGTTGTCGACACCTCTGTGTTTTCGTAAAATTTCATAAACAGAAGTCCACAACTCATTATACTTGTCCATGTCATCAAACTTCAACCATAAATTTTTGGGAAGGTCATCAAAGAAATACACTTCTTCAACGATTATCTTTGAATCCGCTTCGTCCTCGGTCGATACCCTGCCCGATACAAATACAGGTCTGTCGGGATCGAGATTATCCCTTACCCTGTCGTATGCTTTCGGGAATACCATTGCTTCGACGCTTCCGGTTAAATCTTCAAGTTCGAAGATTGCCATGGTTTCCTTTTTCTTTGTCAGTCTGA
>JAEEGL011032132.1_pt1 | contig 12592 bp, 9 predicted proteins | sample 9134231 | NCBI WGS metagenome assembly JAEEGL01 (sample SAMN16246548, study PRJNA631951) | gut metagenome | biome: gut microbiome; feature: rumen; material: fiber-attached | host: Bos | place: Iran: Karaj | collected 2018-10
CGCCGCCGGGGCGCACGTTACAGTCACCGGCCGCAACGAGGCCAAACTTAAAGCCGTCGCCAATGAACTTGGCGTCCGTGCGATTCGCGCCGATGTGGCGAGTGGCGCCAACTGGGACCGCGTCCTCGCGGAATGCGGCGACCTCGACGCGCTCGTGAACAATGCCGGTGCTGGCGGGCGCATCGCCCCCGTCGCTGAGCAGACCGACGCCGAGATCGAGGCGACGATCGCGACGAACCTCGTCGGCGCGATGCTCGGTTGCCGTCGTGTCGGCGCCGTGATGGCCGCGCGCGGTCGCGGCACCATCGTCAATGTCTCCAGCGTCTGCGCCCTCTATGCCTGGCCGGGTTGGAGCGTTTACACGGCGGCCAAGGCGGGGCTGGCGAAGTTCAGCCACGGACTCTACACGGAACTGCGCCCGCACGGTGTCCGCGTGACATGCCTCACGCCCTCGTGGGGTCGCACGGGCTTCAACAAGGCCGCCGGCATCACCGGCGCCTCCGAAGACCCCGCCCTCGCCGAGAAGTGCACCTCGCCGGAGGAACTTGGAGCCATCGTCAAGTCCATCCTTGAAACGCCCGACCACCTCGCCATCCCCGATCTCGTCGTCCAGCCGATGGTGCAGGACATCTGCCCGATGTAGCGCCGCAGCGCTATATCGGGCAGTGGTTAGTGGCTAGTGGCTAGTGGTTAGTGTGCTTATGTCCCTTCTTATTCAATGTGAAAGTTTTCGCGAGCTTGGCGGATGGGTGCTGGACACCCAGTCGACGCAACAGCTGGGGTGCGGCTACCTCATGGCGCACGGCATGGGCGTTCCTGTCGCGGACGCCGTCACGGAGGTTGAAATCCCTGAGCCGGGCCGCTGGACGGTCTGGGCCTATTCGCGCAACTGGAACGCCGTTTGGCCCCAATCTCGGGGCGCGGGGGCGTCGCCCCCCGCGGCGGGGCGCTTCCAGGTTCTTGTGAACGATGCGCCGCTTGCCGCCGAACTTGGCGCTGGCGATGCCGACTGGCACTGGGCGAAGGTAGGCGAAGTCGACCTTCCCGCCGGAGCCGCCCGCATCGCCCTGCGCGACCTTTCCGGCTTCAACGGCCGCTGCGCCGCGTTGTGGCTGGCGCCTTGCGGTTTGCAGGAACAGCCCCCCTCCGAGAGGGGGGTGGCGCAAAGCGCCGGGGGGAGTACTCCACTCTCGTCACTCGTCACTCGTCACTCGTCCCTCGACGGCGAGGTCGTCGCCGACCTCGCCGTCGTAGGCGGCGGCGTGGCGGGCGTCTGCGCGGCGCTTGCCGCCTCGCGCTCCGGCGTGAAGACCATCCTTCTCCAGGACCGCGATGTGCTAGGCGGCTGCAATTCCTCCGAGGTGCGCGTTGGCATGGGCGGGCGCATTCACGCGAATCCTTACCCGACGCTGGGCCGCGTCGTCGAGGAGATCCAGCCCCTCTTTGGCTATGGGCGGCCACTTCCCGGCGCCTACTACGAGGACGCCCGCAAGGAGGCGGCCTTCCACACCCGCGAACTCTACGGCCCGTCCGTTACCGGCGCGGCGCCTGAGCTTTTGCTTGGCCGCCGCGTAGTCGGCGTCGAAATGGAGAAGGGGAACCCGCACCGCATCGCCGCCGTCCTCGCCCGCGACACGCGCACGGGTGCCGTCACGCGTGTTCGCGCCGCCCTTTTCTGCGATGCCACGGGCGACGCCATTCTTTCACGCCTCGCCGGATGCGAGGTTATGTACGGACGCGAAGCGCGCGGTCGCTTCGATGAAATCAGCGCTCCGCTTGAGGCCGACCGCCAGGTCATGGGCATGAGCGTCCAGTGGCTCACGGAGGAACGTCCGGCCCCGGCTCCCTTCCCCGAAATATCTGACTGGGCGCTGCCCATCGACGACGCCACCGGCTACTATCAGACGCGTGGCTCCTGGGAACAGGAGACCGGCTTCCTGCGCGACATGGCGGACGACGCTGAACGCATCCGCGACTACGGCCTCCTCGCCATCTTTTCGAACTGGAACTGGCTGAAGAACCATTCGCCGAAGAGGGCGGAGTATGCCCGGACCGCCTTCTCGTGGATTTCCCCGACGGGCGGCAAGCGCGAAAGCTACCGCGTTGTCGGCGACCACGTCCTGACGCAGAACGACCTGGAAAACCACGTCCTGCACCCCGATGCCACGGCGTCGATCACCTGGGACATCGATCTGCACTTCCCCGATCCCGAAAATGTCCGCAAGTTTGCCGAGCCTTTCCGCAGCGCCGCCTACCACCGGGGATTCGGCGACGACTACCCCGTGCCCTACCGCTGCCTCTACGCCCGCGACTGCGAGAACCTCTTCCTCGCGGGACGCGATATCTCCTGCTCGCACGTCGCCTTTGCGGCGGTGCGCGTCCAGCGGACGCTGGGAATGCTCGGCGAGGTCGTCGGCCTTGCGGCGTCGGTCTGCGTGGCGCATGGGGAGAGCCCCCGCGGCGTTTACGAGCGGCATCTCGACGAACTAAAGGCGAAGATGGAGGCGGGCGTCCCGCCGCTCCCGACCTTCCACGGCTACCAGCACGGCATGGACGAGAAATACGACTTCAACCGTCGCGGCTGGGCACACATCTACCCACCGCGCGGCGATCTCGACCCCGCCATAGCGGCGGACATCAAGTCCATGGGCTTCATCCACCGCAACGAACATCCGCAGCTGGCCCGTTAAGTCCGCCGTCAAGGGCGTCTATCTCGACAAAATAGGAAACGAGAAGGGGAAGTAACGGCAAGTTGCTGATATACTATACTGGTTGCATAAGCGAAACGATGGAAATGGACGACACCACATCTGCGAAACCGAGGGCCGCGACATACACTATTCGACCGCATGCTTGTCGCTCAAGCCTTTTCCGAGAGCGTGAAGTTCATGTACCATGGCGACCGTGTCATTTCAGTGCGAGGAAACGTTATGGATGCAGATGTCCCCTTTGAAATATGCCCCGGCGTACGGCAATCCGTCGTTCAGAGGCCGCCCGGCTACAATTCGTGGCCGATGCTCCAGGCGCTTGGCGAAAGACTCGTCTGCGTCTACAGTCGGGGTTCGGCGCACACCATCGACGAAGTGGTGCGCGGTGTCTTTGCACGCGTCTCCCGAGACGGCGGCTTTTCGTGGTCGCAGGAGGTCTCCGTCACGAACGATCCGTCCGCGGGCGAGGTGACGATCGGCAAGGGTCTGGACGCATCGGGCGCTATGTTGCTCTGGGTGCGCCGCTGGTCGCCGAATCCGGCCCTGTGTGGCCACGACCTCTACCGCATGACGGACGGCGTCTCGTTCACCAAGATCGCCACGCCCGACTTCTCGCCGGTACCAATGCAGGTGACGGACGTATTCCATGTTCCGGGCATCGGCTTGATGTCGCTTTGGTTTGCAGGAGACTACCGTGCGGAACGCGGCCATGCCTGGGGCACGCTGACGAGCGCGGATAACGGCCGCACGTGGAGGCAGCGGACCATCGAGGCCGACCTCGCAAAGGTGGCCTGGCCGACGGAAATCTGCGCCGCGCCCCTCGGCGGCGGGCGCATCCTCGCCATCGGCCGTTCGGAGACAGGCGGGCCGCAATTCCAGCTGACATCCGTTGACGGCGGCATGACATGGCGGCGGCTTCCCACAAACATCGCCGATGTGAGCCAGTCGACGCCGAGCCTCATTTTCGACCCCCGCTCTGGCCTTGTGGCCAACTACCACTATGAACGCGGCGCGCGCAGAATGAAGCGCCGCGTGGCATCAGTGGCGGACGTCTTCGACAATCCCATGGCCTGGCCGGATTCCGACGTGCTCGCCTTCGGCCATGAGGAGCGTGCCCACGATGCGGGGAACGTGAATGCGACGTCCCTCGGCGGCTTCCATTACCTCGCCACTTACACGGGAACGAGCCGCGACACGGCCGTCGTCGTGTTCTCCGTCCCGTCGCCGTTTGAGTGAGGGATTCCTGCGTATTTTTGAGTCAGAGACCGCAAATTCCTTTCGCCGATGGTAGAATTGTGCTATCATCTAATAAAATTATCACTCGTCACTCGTCACTTGTCGCTCGTCACTTTTAACTTCCATGCCACCAGTACATCACAACCGTTCAGGATGGGATCAGCCGACCTGCCCGAAGTGCGGACGCCGCATTTCCGCGCGGGGGGCGAAATGCCTGCATTGCTCCGGAGAGAGCTTCAAGGTCCTCCGCCGCCTCGTGACCCTTCTCGCGCCGTACAGGGGCCTCGTCGTGGCGATGATGCTGTTCAATGTTATCGGCGTTCTCGTAAGCCTGGCGCCGCCGTACCTCACCAAGCACATCGTCGACGATGTCATCCTCGGTTCGGGCGACGCCCGCCGCAAGCAGCTGGTAATAATCGTGTGTGGCATAGCAGCGGTATCAATAGGGCGCTATGTCGTGGGATACTTCAGCGGCGTCCTCGCCGCGCGGATTGGTTCCGGCATTGTCCGTGACCTCCGCGACAAGCTGCATGACGCCCTCCAGCATGTCGAGCTACGCTTCTTCGGCGCGCGCGACTCCGGCGAATACACCGGACGCATCATGCACGACACCGAGGACATCCAGCGCTTCCTTGTCGACGGCAGCCGCGACCTCATCGTCCAGGGCCTCACGATGATCGGCATCACCGCCGTTCTCGTGACTATGAACTGGAAACTCTTCCTCGTGACGATTCTGCCCGTTCCGTTGCTTGTCCTTATCTCGCTCCGCTTCCATAAAACCATTCACGGCTTGTTCCACGACATGGGCGCGGGCGTTGCCAAGCTCAACACGCACATTTCGGAGACAATCAACGGCATCCGCACCATCAAGGCCTTCGCACACGAGGACGCGCGCGCCAGGATCTTCAACGGCACCGCGAAGGACGTCGCGGACCTGCGCGTCAACCTCGACCGCAAGTTCCTCGTCTTCTCGGGCAAGACCGGATCGCTCATGGACATCGCAATCGCGCTCGTCTGGTTCTTCGCCGGCTGGATGATCATTGGCGGCGCCGACCTGTCCCTTGGCGAACTTACCGCCTTCATCGGCTACATCGGCATGTTCTACGGGCCGATCCGTTGGATGACCCACATCGTCAACCACATGACCAATGCCCTTGTGAGCGCCGAACGCGTCTTCGTCGTCCTTGACGCCCCGCGCGAGGACACGGCGGGCGGTACCGTCCTCCCCGAAATCCGCGGCGACATCGACATCGACGACGTCTCCTTCAGCTACGACAAGGAACATCCCGTCCTCAAGGGGCTCTCCCTCCACATTCACCCCGGCGAAATGGTCGGCCTCGTCGGCCATTCGGGCGTCGGCAAATCGACGCTCATCAACCTCGTCTGCCGCTTCTACCGCGTCGACGCCGGCGCCATCCGCATCGACGGCGTGAACGTGAACGACCTCGACCTTCCGAGCTTCCGCCACAAGATCGGCATGGTGCTGCAGGAACCCTTCCTCTTCAACGCGACGGTCTTCGAGAACATCGCCTGCGCCAAGCCCGACGCCACCGAGGAGGAGGTCGTCGCCGCCGCAAAGGCGGCCTACGCCCACGACTTCATCATGAAGCGCGAGGAAGGCTACTCAACCAAGGTGGGCGAGGGGGGCGCGCTCCTCTCCGGCGGCGAGAAGCAGCGAATCGCCATCGCCCGCGCGATTCTCCACGACCCGCCGATTCTCATCCTCGACGAGGCGACCTCCGCCGTCGACACCGAAACGGAGCAACTCATCCGCTCGGCGCTCGCCGAACTCTGCAAGGGGCGCACTGTCATCGCCATCGCCCACCGCCTTTCGACCCTTCGCAACGCCGATCGCCTTGCCGTCCTCGACGACGGCAAGGTGGCGGAACTCGGGACGCACGAGGAGCTCGTCGCCCTCGGCGGCATCTACGCGCGCCTCGTCAAGGCGCAGACTGAACTCAACGCAATCAAGAACGATGTCTGGAACCCGTAAGTCGTCTGCGGCGCCCAAGCGCCGCAGACGCGCGGCGCCCGCCGCGCTTCAGAAGAAGATTGGCTACACCTTCTGCGATAAGGCGCTGCTCGTCACGGCCCTCACGCACCCGACCTACGCGAACAACGTCGAACCGGTCGAGAACAACCAGCGCATGGAGTTCCTGGGAGACGCCGTCCTCGGCCTTCTCACCGCCGAATACGCCTACCGCACGATGCCCGACGCCCACGAGGGCGCGCTCACGCTCCTCCGTTCGCGCACCGTCAGCGGCGCCGCGCTTGCCCGCCTTGGCGCCGATATCGGCGTCGGCAAATGTCTCTTCACGGACGATGGCGGCGACGACGAGCACCTGCGCGCGGCGGAGCACACGCTTGCCTGCGCCGTGGAGGCCGTCATAGGCGCAGTCTGGCTTGACGGCGGCATCGACGGGGCCCGCGCCGTCTTCGCCAAGCTTTTCGAGCCGGCCATCGACGCACTGGCCTCCGGCTCGCTCGCGGACGATCCCAAGGGCCGCCTCCAGACCTTTGCGCACCGCAATGTGCGTCTCGGCGAGCCCGTCTACACGCTCGTCTCGCGCGAAGGGCCCGACCACGAACCGGTCTTCCGCGTCCGCGTCCGCTTCGGCGCACTGGAGGCCGAGGGGACGGGCAGTCGCCGCAAGGCAGCCGAAGCCGCGGCAGCGGCGGCTTGGTTAGCCGAGAATGCACCCAAAGCGTGACACCAACGCTATGAACACCCGCCAGAAGATTTTTCAAATAATCCAGCCTGACCGCGGCGAGTCGATTGCGAGCCGGATATTCGACTGGACGATAACCCTGCTTATCCTGCTAGGCGTCATCATCGTCTTCACCACCACGTTTGACTTGCCCGTGCCCGTTCGTCGCACGTTCCGGATCCTGGGGCAAATCACAACCCTCGTTTTCACGGTTGAATACCTCCTGCGCATCCTGACGGCGGACCTGCTCTATCCGGAGATCGGACCTCTCGCCTCACGCATTCGGTTTGTCTTCTCCCCGATGGCGCTTGTCGATCTGGTGGCCATTCTCCCGTTCTGGATCCCGATGCTTTTCCCCAGCCCGATGCTAGGTCTGAGGGCGTTGCGGCTCATCCTCTTACTGCGGATTCTGAAGTTGAATCGCTACTTTGACGCCGTCAGGTCAATCGGGCAGGTTCTAGCATCCAAGAGGCAAGAGCTGATTGCATCCCTCTTTTTCGCTCTGCTCCTCATGCTGGTGTCCTCGCTCCTCATGTACTCGGCCGAGCACGAAGCCCAGCCGGGCGTCTTTCGCAACGCCTTTTCAGGACTCTGGTGGGCGGTTGCGACCCTAACGACGGTCGGCTACGGTGACATCTACCCAGTGACGGTTGTGGGACGGATTCTCGGCGCGTTCATCGCGCTTTCTGGAATCGCCGCCCTTGCGGTTCCAACCGGCATCATCACTGCGGGATTGACGGAAAGTCTTAGCCACAGGGCCAAGGTCGAGGGAGAACTCGAACGGCAGCGCCAGGTCGATAACGTCCATGACGACGAACTGGCCCGTCAGCGCGACAAGGACGACGAACATGAACGTCTCCTGCGCGAGCAGGGAGAGCTGCTGAAGACAATCGCGGAGAAACTTGAACGGCTTGAACAGAAGGTGCGGTGACTCATGGGACGCGCTCCCGCCCGGAGTTCGCGTAAGCCGCCGCAGTGTGCTACGCCTCGAAAAGGCGATCCGCCGGGACGAGAAAGTCAATAAAGCGGTTCTCCGCGAGTCCCGGCGCAATGTCGCCGTCGAAAACCAGCGCAGTCCTGCAGGAAATTGTTTTCGGCAGACGCAGCGCTGCAATCTTGCGCCGCATTTCATCCTCGAATGACTCCGGGACTAGTTCCTGCCGTCTGATTTCTACAATGCAGACGGACTTGGCAGTCTGGAGAAGGAGATCTATCTGCGCGCCCTCGCCGCGCTTCGTGCCACGCACCGTGTACGGCGCGGCCGACACCAGAAGCGAACCGTCCATGCCGACGTATTGCAGAAGATGGCGCAAATTGTTCCTGACAAGCGTCTCGAACTGAAGGCCCATTGTCGTTTCCCATCCTGGAAGCCTTTCCGGAGAAAGGCCGCGAAGTGAGCCGTCTTCCACCGCCTTGCGTCTGGGCGCGATGTACTTGAGATAGAAGCGGACATAGTTGTCCCGAATGCGGTAGCGGACTTCGCGGACGCTCCGTCCCGTGGATGGGTTGACGCCCTCGTCGGCCGAGACGAATCCCGCCTCCGCGAGATCGGTCAAATCATCGGAGATGTGCCCGTTGGAGACGACGCCGAGCGCGGCGGCGATTTCCTTCACGCTCCGCGGCCTTTCCGCCACAATGCGCAGTATCTCCGCCTTTTCGCCTGATGATTTTCTGAAAACGTCGGTGAAGATCACATCGAAGTCGCGGAAAAGGTAGCCTGACGGCGTGAAGCAGAGCCGCCTTATGTTCTCGGACGCCGAAAGGGCCGGCCTCATCTCAGCGAGATACTTGGGGATACCGCCGGTCACGCAGAGCATGTCGAGCATGTCGCGCGGCGATGTCCTCCGCGACTGGCCGCCCCAGAATGCGCGGCAGTCGCAAAGGGGCATTTCCTCCAGATGCAGGGAAAGGGAAACGCGGCCGACAAATGCGCGCGAACGCAGGATGTTGTCGCGAATCCAGCCGGAGACCGATCCGCATACCACAAAGACAAGGTTTTCACGCCTGGCGAACTTCGTGTCCCAGGCCTCCTTCAGCAACGCTGGGAAGGCTTTGTCAAAGGCGCCCATCCATGATATTTCGTCAAGGAATACAACTGTTTTCGCACGACCTTTGATGGCGGCGGCGAGGGCGTCAAACGCCTTGGCCCACCCATCGGCGCATGCGTCTTCGGTTCCTGTCTGTGCGGCCAGACGCTCGCAGAAATGGCTCAATTGCGTCGCGTTTGTCACTCCCTCGTCTGGGGCGAGACCCGTTATCTCAATAAAGCGGCATCTGGATCGGGCGGCAAACTCCTCTATCAGCGTGGACTTCCCAACGCGTCGCCGTCCCGAGCAGACGACAAGAGAAGGGGAGAGCTTGCCCCACAACTCATCAAGAGTCTCCAATTCCTCTTTTCTTCCTGCGAACATGGCGGTCTCCTTTCTCCAGTTGAAGCGGCATATATTATACTTCAACGGAGCCGGGAACATCAAGAGATTTCGGGCGGCTATTTGAATTTTCGCAAATAGCCGCCCGAAATCGCGCGTCGCCGCTTGAACAGAAGTTGCGGTAACCCATGGGCCGCCGCCGACGCAAAGGCCTTTAGGTGTGCACTGGCCGGAGGATGACGAAGATGACGGCGCCGAGGACGAGAAAGGCGCCGACGGCGAGGCGCATGGAGAGCGCCTCGCCAAGGAAAGCGATGCCCAGAATGAGCGCGGTGAGCGGCTCAAGCGCTCCGAGAATCGCCGTGAGCGTCGGCCCCACGTACTTGATGGCCTCGACGGTGAAGAAAACCGAGATGACCGTCGGCAAGACCGCCAGGAAAAGCGCCCATCCCCAATGCGAGGGGGCGGTGAGCGGTTGCGGCGGACAGCCTGAGGCCAGCCCGAAGAGCAGGACGCACACGGCGCTTGAACCGATGGAGTAGAAGGCCATCTTGAAAGGGCTCATCGCCGATGGCCAGGTTCTGTAGGCGACCATGTACACGGCGTAGGTCGCGGCGGAAACCATGACCAGGATGAATCCGCGCCGCGACACTGAGCCGTGTCCTCCGTCTAGGGAGAGGAGCGCCACGCCGCACATCGCCACCGCGATTGCGGCGAGAATCTGCCAGGAGACCCGCTCGTGGAAAAAGAGCGCCATCATCCCGACGACCATAAGCGGATAGACGAACAGGATCGTGCAGGCGAGGCCGGTGTCCATTGCACGGAACGACGAGTAGAGCGTGATGGCCGAAGCGGCGAAGACGACGCCGCACCCGCAGGCGATGAGCGTGTCACGTCGGCTCGCGAGGAGCTTTTCGCGGCGTGCGAGGAGCAAGCTCAGAAGGATTGTTGCGGCGAAGGTGAACCTGTAAAAGAGCACGGAAGTCGTCGCGAAGCCGGCGGCGTAGAGGTGGCTGGCGCCAAAGCCGTTTACGCCGTAGCTTGCCTCGGCGAGTACGCAGCAGAGAATGCCGTACCAGAACTGTGAACGCGCGGACATGGTCTCGATCAGTCGCGCAGGGCGACGGACGCCATCATGAGCGCGCCGGTCGGGAGAATCGCCTCGTCGAAGTTGAAGTGCGGCGTGTGGGCAATGGGGAAGTCGGGGTCGGTGCGGAGACCGAAGGTCATGTAGTAGGTCGGGATGTCCCGCCCGTAGTAGCCGAAATCGTCTGAGCCCATGCTCGGGAAGATTTGCTCGAGCGGGAGGCCGAAGGCGCGGGCGTTGTCACGGACGATGCCGCCGAGTTCCGGCGTGTTGTAGGTGAGGGGAAGTCCATTCCGGAACTCGACACGGCAGGTGGCGCCGTAGAGCGTGCAGAAGGCTTGGGAGACGTCCTTGATCTTCCCCCTGATGTAGTCGTCGATTTCCTTCTCGTGGAAGCAGACGCGACCCGTCATGAAGCCGGTCGCCGGCGTTGCGACGCCGGAGTCGTCGCCCGTGTGGATGCAGGAGAGGGTGATTGACCAGGGACGCGTAGCGCGGATGCTCTGCTTGATGCCGTCGAGCTCGACGGCGATGCGGCTCATGATGACGGCGGGGTTGATGCCGCGGTCGGGGTAGGCCGTGTGCGCGCTCTTGCCGTCGACAGTGATTTTGAAGTAAGTGCCGCCTGCCATGACGGTGCCGTCGTACCAGCCGACATTGCCGAAGTCGCTCGTGGCGTTGAGGTGGAAGCCCCACGCCTCGTCGACGCCGTCGAGCACGCCGCAGGCGAGGAAGTCGGGCGCACCGGAGGGATTTGACTCCTCGGCGGGCTGGAAAAGGAGGCGGACGTTGCGCCTCGGACGGAAGCGCGAGAGAAGTTCCGCCGCGCCGAGAATCACCGCGACATGGCCGTCATGACCGCAGCCGTGCATTTTGCCGGGGACTTCGGATTGGAATCCGTGGGTGTTCTCCTCTTGGATCGGGAGGGCGTCGATGTCGCACCTCAGGGCGATTGTACCGGCGGCGGGATCGGTGCCGGCGATGTCCGCGCGGACGCCCGTCTTCATGGCGAGTTCGCCGATGACGACGCCTTCCATCCGCGAAAGGTGCTCCTTGATCTTCGCAGTCGTGCGGAATTCCTCGTAGCCGAGTTCGGGATGGCGGTGCAGATCGCGCCGGATGGCGCGCAGCGGCTCTTCAAGCCCCTTCGCGGCGTCCATTAGTTCGTTTGTCGGATAAATCATCGTGCCTCCGTAGTTGGCTAGTTGGTCAGTTGGCTAGTTGGTTAGTTGTTCGGTTTGTCAGTTGGTCAGTTCGCAACTATTATCTATTATCTACTATCTGCTATCTACTATCTGCTATCTACTATCTGCGTCTTGCGGCGCTCATCGGGCCAGTTCTCCCAGAACTGGCGCAATGAGCGCCGCAAGACGCCTGTTGCCTTCGGCATTGGGGTGGCAGCCGTCGCAGAAGCACGCATTGTCGATTTTGCCGTCGGGGCCGCGCAGGGCGGGACCGACGTCGAGGAAGCGGAGGCGCCCGTCGAAGAGACCGTCGAGGGCGGCGTAGCGTGCCGTGAGGGCGATGGCACGGTGGTCGTTTCGCGCGCTCGGCGTCATGCCGAGAAGGAGCAACTTTGCCTGCGGTTGGCGAGCGGCGACCTCTTCGGCGAGGCGGCGCATGCCGAGGGCGATTTCATCGTCCGTCGCGGAGCCGTAGTTGTTAGTGCCGCCTTCCAGGATGACGACCTCCGGCGCAATGTCGTCGAGTTCGCCGTTCATGACGCGCCAGAGCATGTTTTCAACCCTGTCCATGCCGAAGCCCATGTTGACGGCGCGGTACGGTTCGAAGAGGGCGTTCCAGCTGTCGGGGCCGCGCTGGATGTCGTGGGCGGGCACTCCGCCCCAATAGTGGATGATCGAGTCGCCGACGAGCACGAGGCGCGGGTTGCGCTCGCGGTTTGCCTCGATGATCTGGCGGTGGCGCTCCTGCCAGTCGTATGGGTCGGGCACCGAGAGCTTCATCTCGGGCACGCATGTTTTACAGAGGGATTCCATAAGAGATAATTATATCAGTTCAGCGCCGCCATCTGCCACGGACAATTGACCAGTCCCCCTCACTGCGATTGCAATTTGAGCCAAATCAGGCGTAGAACGTCAAAATCCCGGATTTCACGCCCATTTTCCAGCTTATGATTTCGGGCGTGAAATCTAAGAAATATGACTTTCACGCCCAAATTTGCTAAAATACTACGTACTATTTGGAGACATGGAAATGTTCATAGGTCGTGAGGAAGAACTTGCAGGATTGCAGGAACTCTGGAAGAGGCCGGGGGCTCGGTTTGTCACCTGTCGTGGCCGGAGACGCATAGGCAAGTCCACTCTTTTTGAGGAGTTCGCGCGACGGTGCGGAGCAACGCTGATAAAGCTTGAGGGTGTCGCCCCGCAACCTTCGATGCGGAATGGGGACCAGATTCGTTTCTTCGTCGAGCAGCTGTCGCTGCAGAGCGATGTCGTGGAGGCCGTCCCTGATTCCTGGCTGAAG
>JAEEGL011288859.1_pt1 | contig 12592 bp, 10 predicted proteins | sample 9134231 | NCBI WGS metagenome assembly JAEEGL01 (sample SAMN16246548, study PRJNA631951) | gut metagenome | biome: gut microbiome; feature: rumen; material: fiber-attached | host: Bos | place: Iran: Karaj | collected 2018-10
GTGCGCATACGCGTGGCGTCGGATAAGTCGCCGTGGCTACGCCTTGTGAACGTCGGCGACGTTTTCACCGTGCCGATATCCCACGGCGAAGGTCGGTTTATGGCAAACGACGAAACCGTAAAGAAACTTATCGCAAACGGGCAGATCGCGACGCAGTACGTCGACGAAAAGGGCGAACCCACTTCGGATATACGGTATAACCCCAACGGCTCGGTTTTGGCGATAGAAGGTATCACGTCCCCCGACGGCAGAGTTTTCGGGAAAATGGGACACAGCGAAAGGATAGGAACGGGGCTTTACAAAAACGTGCCCGGCGAATTCGATATGAAAATTTTCCGCTCCGCGGTAAAATATTTCTCTTAAAACAGTCTCTCCGTTTCCGATTTTACGACGTAAAAACCAACGCCCCCGCCGACTTTAAGTCGGCGGGGGCTTATTTAATCTTTAAAACCCGAAATTCCGCTTATTTTACGCTCAACGGGAAAGCAAAGAGCGTTTTTCGTTGATGATCCGCAACATAACTTGTGCGAATTCGGGATCGAACTGCGTGCCCGCGTACTTTTCGAATTCTTCTTTGACCTTTTCTTCGGGAAGCGGTTCGCGGTAACTTCTGGCGGAAGTCATGGCGTCGTAGGCGTCCGCAACGGCGATAATGCGCGCTATTCTCGGGATGTTCTCGCCCGAAAGCCCGTCGGGGTATCCTTTCCCGTCGTACCGTTCGTGATGATATCTTGCGCCCAGACTCAAAAACGGCGCCTGTTTTATACTCGAAAGTATCTGGTCTCCGAGAATAGGATGTTCTTTTATGCTTTTAAACTCTTCTTCGGTAAGTCTTCCCGCCTTGTTTATGATGTCTATGCGCACGCCGATTTTTCCCACGTCGTGCAAAAGCGCGGCAAAATACACTTCGTTGCACTCTTCCGAAGTAAGTCCCGCCTCTCTCGCGATCCGTTTTGCGTACAGCGCGACTCTCGTCGAATGTCCGCGGGTGTACTTATCTTTCGCGTCTATGGCGTTGGCAAGCGCTTCCGTAGTCTGTTCGAACATAGCCGCTTCTTTTTCTCTCGCCTGCTTATAAAATTCGAGTTCGTGCTTTCTCGCCCGTTCCGCCGCTTCGCCGAGAAAGTTAAGAGCGTAGGTATAAAAACCCACGACGACCAGCGCCATCGTCATATTCGCCAGCGAAACACCGTAAGTAAATATCTGCAAAACCGAAGAAACCGTCGGCAAAGCGATACATACTATCATTGAGTTCGCTAAACTCCGCTTCATACTCTTGCGGTTCTTTATTATCGACCACTCTTGCAAAAACACGATCAGAACGGGAACGGCATAGCAAATCATATACGCGGGCGATCTATGATAGTTGTTCTGTGCGTCGAAAGTGTAGTACAGCCCCGTAAACTGCGATATGATAAGGAGCGCGACGCCCACCGCGAACAGAATATCCGCGATTTTAAGTTGCACGGAAGCCTTGCCGAGTTTACCTTCCGCTTTAATAACGTCGGACAGATATCGCGTTACGAGATAAGGGATAAACAGCGACAGAAAATACACCATGCCGTTGCCTATTCTTACCATATAGAAACCGATAGTTCTTGCGTCGCCCCTGTATATATAGGACAGACGGTCAAAAAAAAGCAGCAGCATGGCGGAAAGTTCCATAGCCGCAAGAATAAACTTGGTTTTGCGGGGCAAGGATCTCGTTATCAGGATCATAACGGCGAGTATCCCGCACATTCCGCACATGAACAACATTATGTCGAGTTGATAAGTCTTGATAAAATTCACGTCGTTTCTTCCTTAATCGTTAAAGCGTTAAGTCTTACGTATAATTATACAACCGAGAAAACGGTTTTGCAATAGTAAACCGACGAAAATCGTCAAAAAATATTTCACGGTTTGAAAGTAAACGCCTGATAAAAACAAAAGAGCCCCGTAGGGCCGCTTTTTACACTTACGTGGCGCAAACGCGTTTGCGCCACGTATCTCTTATTTACAGACGTCTTTCCGATACGGTAAGTTCGCCGTTACTTATGCGCACGTACAATTCGTTTTTGGGTATGGGTTTACCGAACAGATACCCTTGAAGGCGGTTACAACCTACCTTATTTAAGAACTGTGCCTGAACTTGCGTTTCCACGCCTTCCGTAAGCGTCAGCATATGGATTCTGTTTGCCATCTTTATTATGCAATCGATAAGCGTTTTTGCTTTTTCGCTGTTTTCGAGGTTGGACAAAAACCGCATATCTATCTTGATAACGTCAAACTGATAATCTTTAAGTACGTTAAGGGAAGAATACCCGCTTCCGAAATCGTCCAGCCACAACGAATACCCTAATTCTTTTATGCGGTTCATCGCTTGGTTAAGTTTGGTGAAATTGTCCGTAAGGGCGCTCTCCGTCACTTCGACGTGGATCAAATCTTTTGAAATATTGTATTTCGTAACGAGATTTTCGAGTTCTGTTACCGCGTCCATCAATTCGAAGTCTAATCTCGAAAAATTCAGAGACACGGGTACGACAGGTCTCCCCGCGTCCAACGCTTCCCTTAAATCTCTGCATACCGACTCGAATATCGCCTTGTCGAGTTTATGTATCAGGCGGTATTCTTCCAGCACCGGAATAAACTCGTTCGGGAATAACTGACCGTACGTCGGATCTTTCCAACGCGCCAACGCCTCGCAACCGCATAACTCTTCCGTATCCGACCATACGACGGGTTGATAGAAAGGAACTATCCAACCGTTTTCGACGGCGTTATCGATATTGTTTATAACGTACAGTCTCTTGCGGTATTCTTCGCTCATAGTCTTATCGTATTCTATATAAATAGTCTGGAAACGGTTGCTGATAAGATGCTCGGCGTACCGCGCTCTGTCGATAGCCATATGCGGATCTTCGTCGTTGCCGCTTAAATGATACGCGCCGCAGTTGATACCTAATAATATTTCGTCGTCGTAATCGTGAACCAAGGCGTTCAGCGTTTCGAGTTTTTGGGTTAAGCCTTCCGTTTTCGTCCAAACGACGAAATGGTCGTCGGCTTGCCTTGCGCACAACGAACCCTTAAAGATATCGGAAATATACTTCCCGATGGTAATTAAAAACTTGTCGCCTGCTTCGAACCCCCTCTGATCGTTAAAGGCTTTGAAGTTATGCACGTCAATGAACAGTAAAACGTTTTCGTCGAAGTTACCGGTCAGACCCCGAATACCGTCTTTTGCCAACTCGGTAAAATAACTGTAATTGTACATGCCCGTAAGCCCGTCTTCTTTTGCGCTCTTTTCCAGCGCTTTCGATTTTTTCGCTTCGTTAAGACGCCCGTGATAAATAGCGAAACATATCGTGGTGAGAGAAATAAAGAAGGTAAGATAGTTCACGGAGTCGCCGGAAATGATACTTCTGGTAACGCCGCTTATGACTATCTGCTGATCGGCAAAGGTCAATCCGCCCTCAAAAGTAAGCAGGATATGATAAAATCCCAGAAAACTCGCCCCGAGTATCAGAACGGTAACGTACGGACGGTATATAAGCAAACACCCCACGTAGATCACCATCGTAAGGAAACATATTATCTCTTTCCCGCCCCAAAAGTCGCTGTACGACACGAATACGCCGAAAGCAAGACATATAAGAGTGAAACAGGTAATTACCACGTGTTCCAATATCACGATATTTTTATTTTTCAGATACTTGAATAAGGCGTAAGTTACGATCGCCGCGCCGATAAAAAACAATAAAACGTAGATCGATATAAGCATGGCGTTCATAATGCCCGCCATTACCGGCGTTACCGTTTCGCTTACCCGCGTGAAGTTTTCAAAACTCAACATCACGGTGTACAGGATACAGGCGCCGCCTACCGTGATAAGCGTTATAAACTTACCTTTGGACAGTTTTTTATCTCTCTGATAGAACAGGCAAAATAACATCAGTCCCAGACCGATAAGTAAGAACAGCCAGTATTTGGAAGAGTATTTTACGAGTAATTCGAAAAAATTTCCGCCGTTTTGCAATTTAGGGGTTATTTTCGAATAGAACTGCCTTATCAGCATCCACAGTTCCAGCATAACGACGATAAATCCCATATAACTGCTGCTGCGGATATTTGCGTCGTGTAAATAGTCGTTTTCATATTTACTCAGTTTTTCAAAACCGAATATATGTGAAAAGAAACGTAAGACTTTTTTCATACAGGTTTTCCCTCTTTTATCTTTTCGTTTTCATTTTATCACAAAAAAACGCAACGTGCTATATTATTTAAATTTTTTCTCGGATTTTTACGGCGAAACATTTAAAAACCCCGAACGGCAAAACGCCGAAAAAAAAGACGGAACTTTTTCCGTCTTTTAGAAAACAATCTATATATTGCTATTTTTGCGGTAAGTTCACGCAATAATGATTTTAATAACCTTAAATATCTTTTCTGCCGAGCAAAAAATCAACGGACACGTCGAAAATGTCGGCGATTTTTATCAACATATCAAAATCACACTCTCTTTGCCCATTTTCCCAATAGGAAATAAGCCTTACGGAAACATTTAATTTTTTTGACAGTTCCTTGCGTGAAATGTTTGCGTCCAATCTTAAAGCAAGTAACTGTTCTGAAAATTTGTTTTCCATCATTAACATTTTAGAACAAATTGTTCCAAAATACTTGACTTGGAACATTTTGTTCCGTATAATCATAATATGCTAATTTTGGAGATTTATACAGATGAAAGTAATTAAATGCGAAATGTGCGGCAGTAACGAGTTAATTAAAAAAGACGGATATTTTATTTGTCAATATTGCGGGAAAAAATATCCCGATGAAGATAATAATTCTAATATAGGTAATATACAAAACACAACAATTCCAAGTCAATGTCCAATTTGTGGAGAAAAAGATGGTTGGATTTTACTTGATAACGGCAAAAAAGGTTTTAGTGCAGGAAAGGCTTTATTAGGTGGAGTGATTTTAGGTCCTATCGGGTTAGTCGCTGGTGCGCTCGGTAAAAAAACTTATACTTTTTATTGTAAAAAATGCGGTTTTAAACACGATTACAAAGGTTAAAAAGTAGAAATTTTTATATAAATTTGCTTGCAACAGGTATTTCTATTATTGTCATTGCGAGTATGCGACAGCATACATGGCAATCTCTTCGCACGGTCATATATGAGATTGCTTCTCTCGTTTCTACTTCTCGCAATGACAAAAAAGAAAAAGAGAACGCCCGTTTGGGTGCTCTCTTTTTCGTCTGGTATGCGGCAAATCCCTGTCTTCCCGTGTCGTCTCCAACAAAGTATTTTCGGCGCTAGTGAGCTTAACTTCTGTGTTCGGTATGAGTACAGGTGGTTCCTCACCGCTATCTTCACCGCATTGGTATATATACTCGGGGACTATTCCCCGTATATATCTTTCTCTCCCGCAGGTTCACAACCGCATAGGATAAACTTATTAAAAGTTTAGCACTTTGGCTCGGCGTTTGTCAAGGCGTTTCTTCGTTATTCTTAATTCGCTCTTTCTCTCTCATTATCATGAGATCAAGCCCTCGACCTATTAGTATCGGTTAGCTCAACGCATTACTGCGCTTACACCCCCGACCTATCTAACTTGTTGTCTTCAAGTGGTCTTACTAACTTTCGTTATGGGATATCTTATCTTGAGGTAAGTTTCACGCTTAGATGCTTTCAGCGTTTATCTTATCCGCACTTCGCTATCCTGCCATGCCGCTGGCGCGACAACAGGTGCACAATCGGTGCGTTCATCCCGGTCCTCTCGTACTAGGGACAAATCCTCTCAAATATCCTACGCCCACGATGGATAGGGACCGAACTGTCTCACGACGTTCTGAACCCAGCTCGCGTGCCACTTTAATCGGCGAACAGCCGAACCCTTGGGACCTGCTTCAGCCCCAGGATGTGACGAGCCGACATCGAGGTGCCAAACCTCCCCGTCGATGTGAACTCTTGGGGGAGATCAGCCTGTTATCCCCGAGGTAACTTTTATCCGTTAAGCGACGGCAATTCCATTCTCTACCGCCGGATCACTAAGCCCTACTTTCGTATCTGCTCGAAATGTCTCTCTCGCAGTCAAGCTCCCTTCTGCCTTTACACTCTTAGAATGATTTCCATCCATTCTGAGGGAACCTTTGGGCGCCTCCGTTACTCTTTAGGAGGCGACCGCCCCAGTCAAACTGTCCACCTGACACTGTCCGTTCCCCGGCTTACGGGTGACCGTTAGAATCCCAGCAACAGAAGGGTGGTATCCCAACGTCGACTCCATGACCGCCAAAGCGGTCACTTCTCCGTCTCCCACCTATCCTGTGCATCCGTTGCCGTGATCCAATATCAAGTTACAGTAAAGCTCTACGGGGTCTTTCCGTCCAGTCGCGGGTTAATACGCATCTTCACGCATTCTTCAATTTCGCCGGGCCCCCTGTTGAGACAGCGCCCAAATCGTTACGCCATTCGTGCGGGTCGGAATTTACCCGACAAGGAATTTCGCTACCTTAGGACCGTTATAGTTACGGCCGCCGTTCACCGGGGCTTAAATTCAATGCTTCGGATTGCTCCTGACATCTCCTCTTAACCTTCCGGCACTGGGCAGGCGTCAGCCCCTATACGTCAGCTTGCGCTTTCGCAGAGACCTGTGTTTTTGGTAAACAGTCGCTTGGGCCTCTTCACTGCGACCACATCGCTGTGGTCCCCCTTCTCCCGAAGTTACGGGGTCATTTTGCCGAGTTCCTTAACAAGGGTTCTCCCGTTCGTCTTGGAATTTTCTTCTCGTCTACCTGTGTCGGTTTGCGGTACGGGCACCTTCTACCTTATTTAGCGGCTTTTCTCGCCAGCGTGGATTCAATGGCTTCGTTACTCTTTTCACTCCCCATAGGCGCAATAGCTTTCAGCAGGCGTACTTCACTACCTGCCACTACCTCGCTTTAGACGCAGTTCTCCACTCCTGCGCTCCATCTATCCTCCTGTGTCACCGCCTCATTTAAACGATATCCGGTGGTATCGGATTCTCTACCGATTGTCCATCATCTACGCTCTTCAGCCTCGACTTAGGTCCCGACTTACCCTGGGCGGACGAACCTTCCCCAGGAATCCTTAGACTTTCGACGGGGAAGTTTCTCGCTCCCCTCTCGCTACTTATGCCGGCATTCTCTCTTGTATACTGTCCACCGCCCCTTCCGGTACGGCTTCTGCCTGTATACATTGCTCCTCTACCGATGTATTTAATACATCCCCACGCTTCGGTGTTAGGTTTTAGCCCCGTGAATCTTCGGCGCATCTTCACTCTACCAGTGAGCTGTTACGCACTCTTTTAATGTGTGGCTGCTTCTAAGCCAACATCCTGGTTGTCTCTGCAATGACACATCCTTAACCACTTAACCTATACTTCGGGACCTTAGCTGTGGATCTGGGCTGTTTCCCTTTTGACGACGGCACTTATCTGTCGCCGTCTGACTCCGGTATATAATTATCTCGTATTCGTAGTTTGATATGGGTCGGTAGGTCGCGAAACCCCCTAACCAAGTCAGTGCTCTACCCCGAGTAATCTCTCTACCAGGCTAGCCCTAAAGCTATTTCGAGGAGAACCAGCTATATCCTGATTCGATTGGAATTTCTCCGCTATCCACAAGTCATCACCGACTATTTCAACAGGCGTGTGTTCGGTCCTCCACAGAGTTTTACCTCTGCTTCAACCTGCTCATGGATAGGTCATCAGGTTTCGGGTCTACGACACGCTACTTACCGCACTCTTAGTACTCGCTCTCGCTTCGGCTCCGTGACTTTATCACTTAACCTCGCAACGCATCGTAACTCGCCGGCCCGTTCTACAAAAAGTACAACATCACACTCGTGTGGTGCTCTGTCTGCTTGTAAGCATACGGTTTCAGGTTCTCTTTCACTCCCCTCCCGGGGTTCTTTTCACCGTTCCCTCACGGTACTTTACTCTATCGGTTACATGGTCGTATTTAGCCTTACGAGATGGTCCTCGCTTTTTCCGACCGGATTCCTCGTGTCCTGTCGTACTCCGGATACTCCCGCCTTCTTTCACCTTTCACCTACGGGGCTTTTACCCTCTCTCGCTGCGCTTTCCAACGCTCTTCGGTTAGGCTCTTTCTTGGCTTATGGAGTCCTTCACCCCTTAATTATTACTAACTAAGGTTTGGGCTCTTCCGATTTCGCTCGCCACTACTCTCGGAATCGTTGTTTACTTTCTTTTCCTCCGGGTAATTAGATGTTTCAGTTCCCCGGGTTCCCCTCGTATAACTATGGATTCATTATACGATACCGTAATATTACTTACGGTGAGTTCCCTCATTCGGATATCTACGGATCTCGGCTCATTTGCAGCTCCCCGTAGCTTTTCGCAGCTTGTCACGTCCTTCTTCGGCGCCATGTACCAAGGCATCCTCCTGTATGCTCTTTGTAGCTTGATCTTTTTCCGTTCGCTTTTTACAGCGAACCGTCGAATTCTCTCTAACTTTTCTTCATTCCTTGACTTCGACTCGACTAATACTTCTCGTGAATAATCCTTATTCGTTTTCTTCGTATTAACCTTTTCTTTCTTAGTCTATTTGCTCTTTGCCTTATTGTACTTACTCTTTTTATATAAGTCTTTCTCGATCGATCTTTTCTCTGATCTATCTTCTCCTATGCAGTTGTCAACCTACGGAAATTCGACTTCGGTCGAATATGAAATTTTATAAAAAAATCTCACAAAAAATGCTATCCAAAAAACGATAGCCTAATTATTCTATCACTAATAGAATTTTAAGTCAAGCGAAAAATCAAACTTTTTGCGGGATTTTCACATTTTTTCTCGACAAAAAACGCTTGCGGAAAAAAGCGACGATTTCCGCCCGAAAAACATTATTATATTATAAAAATCTTGCGTTTTCGGGTATTCCGTGATAAAATATCGTTAAGAAATCTTCGGGGGTGATAAAATGACCTTGAAAGAAGAGTGCGCTTTCGCCGTTTCGGAACTTGTAAAGACGGCGAAACTCAAAAAAGGCGATATTTTCGTCGTGGGGTGCTCCACGAGTGAAGTTACGGGTAGCAGGATAGGAACTAATTCCGATCCCGATATCGCCGCGGAAATTTTCGACGGGATATACGGCGTCCTTAAAAAACAGGGCGTATATCTTGCGGTGCAGTGCTGCGAACACCTAAACCGCGCGATAGTAACGGAAAGATCCGCCGTTCCCTTTGCCGACGAAGTGAACGTCGTGCCACAGAAAAAGGCAGGCGGTTCGCTCGCCACGGTGGCGTACGGAAAATTCAAAGACCCCGTGGTGGTTGAAAAGATACGCGCTGACGCGGGGATAGACATAGGCAACACGCTTATAGGCATGCATTTAAAGGAAGTCGCCGTACCCGTAAGGCTATCGGTAAACACAATCGGCAAAGCGCCGATAGTGTGCGCAAGGACCCGCCCGAAATTTATCGGCGGCGCCCGCGCCGTTTACGACCAGGAAAAATTATGAAAATCAATTTCGTCCCCGAAGGCAAGCCTTCGGGGACGAAATTTAAATTAAAGTTATTTGCCTTTTTAAATGTTTATATCTCCGTCGGTACAGTGTACTTTGCAACTCGACGGCACGCCTGCTTTCCAGTACTCACCTTTACTGATTGCTTGCCACTGCGATTTTGTTCCGTTAAAAGTTATACTCGTTAAACTGGTACAATAAGAGAACGCACTACCTCCTATACTCGTTACACTATCGGGTATAGTTATACTCGTTAACTTGCTACAACCCAGGAACGCACCATATCCTATACTTGTAACGCTGCCCCCGATATTTACGCTCGTTAAACTGATACAACCACCGAACGCCCAATCTCCTATACTCGTAACGCTATCTGGAATAGTTACACTCGTTAAACTGCTGCAATTAGAGAACGCACCACCCCCTATACTTGTAACGCTGCCCCCGATATTTACGCTCGTTAAACTGATACAACCATAGAACGCACAATTACCTATACTCGTAACGCTATCGGGGATAGTTATACTCGTTAAACTACTGCAACCATCAAACGCACCACCTCCTATACTCGTAACACTATCGGGTATGGTTATACTCGTTAAACTGCTACAACCAGAGAACGCACCATCTCCTATACTCGCAACGCTATCGGGGATAATAAACGTCGTTGCCGTTTTGCCCGGTGCATATAGTATAAGCGTTTCCCCGTCCTTACTGTATAAATTACCGTCTATCGACTTATAATTTGCATTATTTTCGGATACGTTTATACTTGTTAAACTCCTACAACCAGAGAACGCCATTTCTCCTATACTCTTAACGCTATCGGGTATAGTTATACTCGTTAACTTGCTACAATTATAGAACGCATATTCTCCTATATTTGTTAAGCCGTCGGGGATAGTTATACTTGTTAACTTGCTACAACCTCTAAACGCCTCGTTTCCTATACTCGTAACACATTTACCTTTAAATTTGGCTGGTATAATAACATTTTCAGACACTGTTGTCTCATCTGAACCAATTATGCCGTAACTATCATCTTCTAAAAGAACAAAATAAAAGCACCCATCATGAATTATTTGCCGTGCACTGCCGTTATGGCACGCCGCAAAGCCTACTGAGCAGAAAGCGCAAAACAAACTTAAAACTAAAATCAGCCAAAGTTTTTTCATAATTATTACCTATTTATTTGTTAATCTACGGAAACGACAGTTCCTTCTCCCTTAAATATATAATGGAAGAAGAGTTCAATACTGCTTTGTTTGATTGAAGTGTTTGAATCCGACGACAGAAAAACACTTATTTCTCCTACTTGCACAAATTCCGCACCTAAAAACGTACCAAATTCCGTTTTGCCTCCTTGTTTTTTGGATATAACGTATTCTCCATTATCGTTTACTTGATAATTGATCCCCACGCCGAAAAGTTTTGTTATAGGGTTATATAGAACGACTGTGTAATAATTGCCTTTTATATGTTCCGTTTTGTCTGTCGCAACCGCTTTGGAATAAGGAAATAAAAGCACAATAGCAATAATTAACACTAAAAACATAAACCCATGTGATTTTTTTTCTCCTGATGTTCCCATAATCTTTTCTCCTTTACAACTTTTTCTTTACTGTTTCTGATTTTTAGTGTGATATGCCTGCATTTATTATTTTCTTCTAAACAAATTTTTTACGTTAGCGTTAAGGCATAAATCACAGAATTTCTTTTCGCTGTTTTTCTCGAGCAAAAAATAAATAAGTTTAGTGATAAAAAACGCTATAATTCCTGATACCGCACCGACGATAATGCCCGCCAACACGTCCGTAAAATAGTGGTGGATAAGATAAACCCTTGCAAACCCCATAAATATAACGCCTAAAAAGCCTACCCAACTCCATTTTTTACTGCAGAATATAAACAGAGATACCGCTGCGGCGGTTATAGCCGTTACGTGTCCCGACGGAAAACAGAACCCGTCTTCCGCAGGACTGCCTATGTATTCCCAAAACTCGTGAAACTGTGCGTTATGTTCGAAAGGTCTTACCCTTTCCACCACGTTCTTTAATGCGATATTCGTTACAAGCGCACCGCAAGCCACAGCCCCGAACATACATATCCCTAATTTTCTCGTTTTGGGGAAAAGCATCAAAATAACGCCCGCCAAAAAGAAAACGAGCCCCTTTTCACCGAATAACGTTATAATTTTTGAAAGCGGAGTCAATACCCCGCCCATTTTCTCCGCCATACCGTGCATAGCCGAGAACACGCCGCTGTCTAACCCGTAAAACGTAGTATTAAGCCACTCTGCCATAATGTCTCTCCTTTTGTATAAAAAAATAATTTTGTCATTATTAAATGACTTTACTCACAAAGTATATCACATATAAATTATTTTTGCAAGAACATTCGACAAAAAAGTTGATTTATAATGACTTTTGTGCGCAAAATATATAAAAAATGATTTTATGGGGGTTTTATTATGAACGTTAAAGATTTAAAATCATATATAAAACTGCATAAGATAAAATACAAAACGATATCGGAAAAAAGCGGAATACCCGTAGGAACGTTGCGGAATATATTCAGTAACAGCGATATAAATCCGCGATACGGAACGATAGAAAAAATAGAAAAGGCTTTAGGTGTCGACGGAACGCATGATTTTGTACAAAAATACTACACTAACGAAGAAGAACAACTCATAACCGATTACAGAAACCTTTCGAGAAAAGATAAACGCTTGGTTTCCGTCATAATCAAGGAAATGAACGATACAAAACCCGAAAAACACTCATAAACAAACTCCCCGCCGTGCTTACCGCACGGCGGGGAGTTGCGTTTTTAAACCTTTGTTTACCCCGCACTGCGGGGATAAAGATTTACTTGAAAATGCTTTTTTATTGTGCTATAATATCAGTATCGGTTGTAAAATATGAAAATGCGTGAAAAGACAATGCAAAAAACTTCCATACGTTTTTTTGAAGACATCCCCGTTCGTGCCGTCTGGGAAGAAGAAACTTCCAAATGGTGGTTTTGCGCTGCGGATATCGCCGAAGCGCTCACCAAAAGTAAAAATCCCCGCTCGTACTGGAATAAGATAAAAAGCCGTAAACAAGA
>JAEEGL011465042.1_pt1 | contig 12592 bp, 10 predicted proteins | sample 9134231 | NCBI WGS metagenome assembly JAEEGL01 (sample SAMN16246548, study PRJNA631951) | gut metagenome | biome: gut microbiome; feature: rumen; material: fiber-attached | host: Bos | place: Iran: Karaj | collected 2018-10
ACTGTCCGCAAGAACAAGAGGGGCGAGGAATACACCCTATCCCTCATCACCCTCGCCGACACGCCACTGCTCCGTTACAGGAAGGTAAGGGCTGATGCCAATCCCTTCGACCCACAATATGACGAGTACTTCGCGAAAAGGCGGTCACTGCACCGTCAGACGCGCCCTCTCAAACGCAGTGCCTAAAGAGGCACGGAGCCGATTAATTAGAACAAGAATTAATTCAGAATTACGCGAGCCGTGTGCGGTGAAAGTCGCATGCACGGTTCTTAAAGGGGAAAGCGGGGGCAACCCCGCAGCCCTACTTAGAACTATAAATAGAACGTGAGGGCAGTGCGAACTACAAAGATAGAATGGACGGACAAGACTTGGAATCCCATCACGGGATGCACCAAGAAAGGGCTATGTCTGAAATAGTTTCATAAATGAAATAAGAAAGGGCGAGTTGCCCCGCCCTGAATGTTTCCACAACGGAATAATCCTTATTGTGAATAGCTGACATAAATCAGTATCTGGCTGCAAAGGTAGGAAATATAATTGAAACAAACAAATAAAATCGAAATAAAATGAAAAAAGTTCTTGGACTTGACCTTGGAGTGGGAAGTATAGGATGGTGTCTCATTGAAAAAGACGACAATAATACTCCAATACGCATTTTACGGATGGGAAGCCGAATAGTGCCTATCAGTTCTGACGAGGAAACTGGTTATACCAAAGGAAATGCGGTTAGTAAGAATGCTGACCGTACGGCAAAGAGAACGGCTCGAAAGTGCTATGACAGATACCAACTCAGACGCCAAGCTCTTGTTGAATTGCTTAGGCAACATGGGATGTTACCTGATAAGAAACTCATGTTGGAGCAAACGCCATTGGAAATCTGGCAGAAACGTGCAGATGCGGCCTCAAAAGATGTTTCTTTAGAAGAATTGGGACGTGTGTTACTACATATCAACCAAAAGCGTGGTTACAAACATTCACGCCTCAGCAACTCAGACAGCAAAGAAACCGCTTACGTACAGGAAGTTAATAGCCGCTACGATGATTTGAAGGCAGAGGGACTTACGGTTGGCCAGCATTTCGCTGCCAAACTGAAAGAGAACGAACAGACTTCTGCTGATGGTAAAAAGTACTATAACTATCGGATAAAGGAGCAAGTTTATCCTCGCCACGCATACGAAGAAGAGGTTGAGAAGATTTTAGAGGTACAAAGCAGTTTCCACGCAGACATATTGACACCTGATGTCTGTAAGAAGATAATGAATATTATTTTCTACCAGCGCGACTTAAAATCATGTAAGAATCTTGTCTCTCTTTGTGAATTTGAGTCATACACAATAAAAAAGAACGGGAAAGAAATACCTATCGGTCCTAAGGTTGCACCAAGGACTTCTCCACTGGCACAGCTATCCAGTATCTTTGAGACGGCCAACAATATTACTATACGTAATCGCCGTAACGATGAATTGTATATCTCGACTGAACAAAGAAAAGCCATAGCAGACTTCCTCGATAACCACGAGGTGATGAAGCTGACAGACTTATACAAGATACTGAAAATCGGCAAAAAAGACGGATGGTGGGCAGGAAAGGCTATCGGGAAAGGCCTGAAAGGAAACACTACCAAATGCCAGATACGAAAGGCTCTAAGCAACTTACCCAAAGAACAAGTTGATTCACTCACAGCCTTTAACTTGGAGTATGATGAATATGTGGATGAAGAAACGGGCGAGGTGCGCAAGAGAATCAACAACACCTTGGCGGAAAAGCAACCGTCGTATCGGCTGTGGCACTTGTTATACTCTATTAAAGGTGTTGAAGAATTATCGGAAGCATTGCACCATTTGGGCATAGAAGATGAAGATGCCATACAAAAGCTCTGCAATCTTGATTTCCGTACTGCCGGGTATGCCAATAAGTCAGCAAAGGCTATAGGCCGTATTCTGCCGTATCTGATGGAAGGTATGATGTATAGCGAGGCTTGTGAGCAGGCTGGTTTTGACCACTCCAGGAGAATTGATCCAGAAAGGACGCTTCTTAAATCTCTTCCTCAAATCCAAAAGAATGAACTCAGACAACCTGTAGTAGAAAAGATTCTTCAACAGTTAGTCAATATTGTAAATGCGCTCCTTGAAAAGGATGTTTATATTGACGAGATTCGTGTTGAACTTGCCAGAGAGTTGAAGCAAAGCAAGGATGAGCGCAACGAGACGTTCAAACGTAATAGCCAAAACGAAAAAAAGAACAAGGAATATGCAGAGCGCATTAAAGAGTATGGACTTACACCCACACGGAATAGAATCATGAAGATGAAGATGTGGGAAGAGAGCGAGCACTCTTGTATGTATTGCGGACAACCTGTTGACGTGAAGGAATTCCTTCAGGGGGCTGATGTTGAACGTGAACATATCGTCCCAAGGGGGCTACTCTTTGATAACAGTTTCACCAATCAGGTTTGCTCCTGTCGTCGTTGCAACAGTCAAAAAGGCATGCGAACGGCATACGATTTCATAGAGGATGACAAAGGAGAGGCTGGCCTGAATTCATACATAGAACATATCAATTATCTGTTCGACAAGAAGCAGATAAGCCGTAGCAAATTCAATCGGCTGTTGGTCTCTCATAAAGCATACATAAGCCGTAAGGCTCAAGGAAAAGAAACGGAGGAAGACAAGGAATTGTGGGAAAACTTTATTGACCGCCAACTGCGTCTAAGCCAGTATATCGCTAAGAAATCTGTTGAAATGCTTCAGCAGGTATGTAAGAATGTCTATACTACAAGTGGTAGTGTTACAGATTTTGTACGCCATCAGTGGGGATATGATGAACTTCTACACGATTTGAACTTTGAACGCTTTAAGAAAGCCGGTCTCACCACGATGGTAACGATATTGCACTCAGGCGAGGAAGTAGAGGTAGAACGCATCAAGGACTGGACGAAACGACTTGACAACAGACACCATGCAGTAGATGCCCTTGCCATAGCTTGTACCACACAAGGCATGATACAGCGTCTTAACACCCTTAATGCCAGTCGTGATGACATGCTTGAAGAACTAAACAGCAGTGAAGAACGTCTGGTTGACCCAGAGCGCTGTATGTTAGAGAAATGGATATACACTCAGCCACATATTAGTTATGCGCAGGCAAAAGAAGCGATAGAGAAAATCCTCATTTCTCAGCGTCCGAACACTCGCATCACTGTTCCAGGAAAGCGATATATCACCCAAAACGGCAAACGGACGTTGGCTCAGACGGGCATCGTTGTACCACGTGGGGCTTTGCACGCTGAGTTTGTGTATGGGCGTATTATGAAGCAGGAGGCCGATGGCGTAACGTTAACACCACAATATGTAAGGAAATACAAATTGGGTATCGGATCTCAGGGGTTCCTGTTCAATGGAAAGGAGTTCTATAAAGAAGAACTTAAGAAAGACCCCAAGACGGGACTTTCAACAATTGTTGTAATTGACAAGATAAAAGATGTATTAGATAAAGTGGTGGATGGTGGTATTCGTAAACGCATCCTGGAACGTTTGAATAGAGGGTTTGAGGAAGGAACAGATTATAGGGCAAACGTTGAGAAGGCTCTTGCTAACCTGAAAAGCCTTGACGAAGACCCTATCTTCTCAGATGATGCCAAGACTCGTCCTATCCGCACTGTCCGCAAATATGTTAGTTCTACTACAATGGTAGCAGTGCGCAAGGACAATGAAGGACAGCCATTAGCCTTCGTTGAGCCTGATGGTAATCACCATGTGGCTTTTTATAAAGATGAAGACGGCGTAATAACAGAAAGTATTGTTACCAAATGGCAAGCTGTACAACGTAAATTAAATCACATACCAATTGTCATTGATAACCCATCTCAAATCTGGAATGATGTTATTGGAAGGAACGACATTCCTGATGAACTGCTACAAACACTCCCTAAAGACAAATCTACTTTTATGCTCAGTTTGCAGATAGGTGAAGCCTTGATCATGGGGATGGAAGAGGCAGACTACCAAAGGGCTATGAAGGAAAAAGATATGCGGGCTTTGGCAGAACATTTGTATTTTGTACAGAATCTATCAATAGGCAACTATCGTCTGCGTCGTCATGTGGAGTCTTCTTATGATGTTAAAGACATGAACAAAGAAGATTTGAGGTTTTTGAATATTGCTAGTATTGCAACATTATTTAATTGCAATCCACATAAAGTAAAGGTAACGGTAATAGGCGAAATAATCTCATGATAAAGAAAACCCTTTGTTTCTCAAATCCTGCGTATCTTAGTCTCCATAATAAGCAGTTGGTTATTCAAATCCCAGACATAGAGTATAATGATACTGTGACTGGGGAGTTCAAAAAGATGAACGAGCGCACTATTCCCATTGAAGATATAGGAGTAGTAGTGCTTAATAACAAACGCATCACCATCACTACAGGCGCAATGGAAGCCCTGTTGGAGAACAATACTGCCGTCATAACCTGCGACAGTCGCAGTATGCCAACGGGCTTAATGCTACCACTCTATGGCAATACACTCCAAAACGAACGGTTTCGTGACCAGCTTGACGCCTCTCTGCCACTGCGCAAACAACTGTGGCAACAGACCGTCAAACAGAAGATTGCTAATCAGGAAGTCGTGTTGAGAAATTATACGGATACAGAAACCCGTTGCATGAGGGTCTGGGTGGAAGAAGTGCGCAGTGGAGATGCAGATAATCTTGAGGCACGAGCGGCTGCTTACTATTGGAAAAACCTTTTTCCTCAGATTCCAAACTTTGTGCGTGGGCGAGAGGAGGCTCCTCCTAACAATCTCCTAAACTACGGCTACGCCATTCTGCGTGCAGTCATCGCCCGCGCTTTAGTTAGCAGTGGACTATTGCCAACGCTGGGCATCCACCACCACAACCGTTACAATGCCTATTGTCTGGCCGATGACATCATGGAACCCTATCGGCCATACGTGGATGAACTGGTGGTTAAACTAATCAATCAAAACAATGACTACGCAGAACTGACCAAAGAACTGAAGGCCCAACTATTAACCATCCCTGTCCTGGATGTTGTCATCGACGGTAAGCGCAGCCCACTAATGATTGCAGCCTCGCAAACTACGGCTTCACTGGTAAGATGTTTCAAAGGCGAGACCCGCATCGTTTCTTATCCCACTTTGCAATGACAAAACAACTATATCGTATAAGCGAATATCGCATTATGTGGATACTTGTGTTCTTTGACCTGCCTACCGAAACAAAAAAGGATTGTAAAACGGCAGCCAAGTTCCGCAAGGATTTGCAATGCGACGGATTCACTATGTTTCAGTTTTCTGTTTATATCCGACATTGTGCAAGCCGCGAAAACATGGAAGTCCATATAAAGAGGGTTCAAAACTTCCTTCCAGAACATGGAAAAGTGGGAATTCTCTTCATCACTGACAAACAATTTGGGGAGATGCAGGTTTTTTATGGCAAAAAGGTGGACAAGCCCAAACCTGCTGCTCTGCAATTGGAACTGTTTTAGGTGCAAATACATAGAAACAAGAAATCCCGCCTTTTAAGCGGGATTTCAAGTATCATAACACAACTTTTTCTTTAGCCAATAAATAATATATCATATTGTTACACAGGCAATTATTGTAAGTCTGTTGTTTATGATATGCATTAGATACGATTTTGTCGGCTATTCACAACTATGGCACAGATAGACAACAGAAAAAGAGAGTTGTTTATGATATGCATTAGATACGATTTTGTCGGCTATTCACAACTTAAGGGTGATTGTCCAAAGAATCTGTGCCGTTGTTTATGATATGCATTAGATACGATTTTGTCGGCTATTCACAACGGTATTGCTGGATGGGCGCATAATCTGTAAGTTGTTTATGATATGCATTAGATACGATTTTGTCGGCTATTCACAACTAGACCTTCGTAACCTTCGATGTCTTTCCGTTGTTTATGATATGCATTAGATACGATTTTGTCGGCTATTCATGTATAACAATTATGTATGATACAATATTTCAAAGAGCAATTCTAATCTATTATTACAATTCGCCGCAAAGATACACATTTAATTTGAATTCACAAAACTCTCGTCGCATTTTTTATCATAAGTTTTCCTAATTCATTTGGAAGTCTCAGCAAAACTCTGTATTTTTGCACAGAATTAATTGAGGACAGTGAGCAACATAAAGAACAAACGCAATCACATATTAGAATACTGGATAAACCAGTTAAGGTCTATTCCGTTCGAAATAACTGATGGAATAAAGTTGCATATTGATAATGCGTATATCTGCCCTTTGTGTCTGCGCGCTTTCTGTATTGATGATTCTGGAGGATGCACGTTGGAACATGTTCCCCCCAAAGCTGTTGGGGGGAAACCCATAGTGATCACTTGTAAAGACTGCAATAATAATCTTGGAGCAGATATTGATGCTTATTTGTTCAATGAAATAGAGATGGTCTATAACTTGAGCCATCTGTATTCTGTTCCACAAAAATCAGTAATTGCATTTAATGGCATTAGCATTAATGGACAGACAACATTTAGTAAGGAATCAGGTTTTCTGTTTATGGTAAAACCAGACAACAACAGTCCAAAGGTGTACGAACGCTTTATGTCTGAAATAAAGAATAGCAAAGAAGGTTATCAGATTAATTTGTCAGCAAATATTACGAACCATAAACGGAATGTTGATTTGACTAATGTTGCTGTTCTGAAATCTGCTTATCTTATGGCCTTCCAACAATTAGGGTATATGTATATCCTGAACTCCAACCTTGATATTGTTCGAAGACAAATAAACAATCCTGATGAGTACATCCTGAACCACGCATATTTTATAGGAAACGAAAATGATATTCCTAATAAACAATCCGATGGTGTTTTTTACGCTAAGGTAGATAGTATCGCTTGTATTGCTGTTTTTCTTTCGCTTAAACTGCAGAAATCTGATTATAAGCACAGAGTGGCAGTAGCCCTGCCTCATCCTGATGATACTGACGGTTCATTATATAGTAGAATAATCAATAGCAGTCCCCATAAACACGTAGATGTATGTGCCCCAGTCACACATCTTCCGTTGAAAACTAAAAAGTTGATGAAATTATCGATAAAATTATACGATAACGCAAGGACAGAATCCAGTCTCAAATCGACAATGAGAAACAGCATTGACGCTAAGCAATAGAGGCAAAGACGAAAAGGTTATTAGGATATGACAATAGATGAACTGAAAGAGCTGATACAAAACGACGAGCATCGCCAGTTGGAATTGAAAAAAACAACAGGGGAGCTGAAGGATAGCCAATGTAAAATATCTAAACTATTTCAAAGTCATGAACAACACTATTGAAGGCGAGATAATTCTATATCAGCCGAATCAAGACATTCGGCTGGAAGTACGTATTGCTGAAGAGACAGTATGGCTCTCTCAGGCTCAGATGGCTGAGCTATTTCAGACTACTCCACAGAATATAACAATACACATCCGTAATATCTATAAAGAAGAAGAATTGGACAAGATTTCAACTTGTAAGGATTACTTACAGGTTCGGAAAGAAGGAGGCAGAATTGTTCAGAGAATTCAGAAATTCTATAATCTTGATGTTATTATTTCTGTGGGCTATCGCGTAAAATCCATTCATGGCACACGATTTCGCCAGTGGGCAACTTCCGTATTAAAGGATTATCTGCTGAAGGGCTATTCAGTGAACCACCGTATGGAACGGCTGGAGCAGCGTGTTACCAAGACGGAGGAAAAGATAGATTTCTTTGTACGAACCTCGTTGCCACCTCAACAGGGAATCTTCTACGATGGACAGATTTTCGATGCCTACCAGTTCATCTGTGACTTGGTACGTAAGGCGAAGAAGAGCATCGTGCTGATTGACAACTATGTGGATGATACAGTCCTGACCCTGCTCGACAAACGAAATGATGGGGTCTCTGCCATCATATATACACAGCAGATTTCTCAGCAGTTGCAACTTGACATCACCAGACACAACTCCCAATATGCCCCTATCGAAGTTAAACAATTTAACAAGGCCCACGACCGATTCCTGCTCATCGATGACGAGGTTTACCATATCGGTGCCAGCATCAAAGACCTTGGCAAGAAGTGGTTCGCATTTACTCTCTTGCAAGATATATCAGTGCAAGCGTTGATTAAGAGAATTGAATCATAGGCGAGCGTAAAGGCCTTTTCTCTCTGAATATTAGCATAAAAACATAAAATGTGCGTCGAAACGGGCAAATTGTTTTTAGAAAATGTTTTTAAGGGTCATTTATACCAGAATGTGACTACAAGGTGAAGTGAGGCACCTCTCACAAATCGACAATGAGAATCGGCATAAACGCGAAGCAATAGAGGCAAAAACAGAAACGTTATAATGATATGAGCAAGATACAAGCAAAGGAGTGCCAGAACGTGGAGTACAAGCAGAGCTGGAAAGACGAATACCTAAAGTGGATTTGTAATCAACGGGGACGGTTCTTCATAATTACGAGGACGTTAACATCCGAGCTGGCACAAGAACAGATTCCTGTACCATGAGCAAATTGTTGCAATAGAATAAAGATTGATAACGTTATTGAGATATGACTACAAACGAAATAGAGAGACTGTTGGAGCATTAAGACATGAGAGACATCGACCTTGACACCCTGCATCGCTATCGCACACTGTTCCGCTTCAAGAACGATGGACATGTCTGGAATGAGATAGACGACAAGACGTTCCTGAGGAATCTTGGGGGATGCGTCGTTGACAGGGAAACAGGACGGGAAACGCTGACTGTGGCGGGGCTGATGATGTTTGGCACTGGCTTGGCTGTCCGTGAGCGGTTCGCAAACTTCCGTATGGACTATATCAACATGTGCAACCTGATAGGCGATGAGCGATATAGCGACCGCCTGACATACGACGGGCGTTGGGAGAACAACCTATATCAGTTCTTCAGCATCGTACTGCCCAAGATGACGTTTGACCTGCCCAGGCCATTCCGTATGGTGGGTGTGCAGAGAGACGATGACACGCCTCAGCATAAGGCAGTACGTGAAGCCTTTACGAATAGCCTGATTCATGCCGACCTGATGATGGATGCGGGCGTGTTGCGCATTGAGAAGCACGATGACAAACTGGTGTTCCGCAACCCCAAGATTCAGAACATGCTGCGCATGGTGGGCTATGGTGAGAACCTCGGCTCTGGATTCCCGCTCATTCTGGAAGCATGGAAACAAAGTGGATGGGGAGAGCCTGAGTTGAAGAGCAAGATAGAACTGGACGAAGTGGAACTGGATTTGCCAATTGAGAGGACAGCAAAGCGAGCTTCGGAAAGTGGCAAGAAAAGTAGCAAGAAAAGTGACAAGAAAAGTAGCAAGAAAAGTAGCCGTAAGAAAGATCATTGACAGATTAAGGGAACAGGGCGTTATAAAGCGTATAGGGCCAGACAAAGGTGGACATTGGGAACTTCAATCAACGGGAACGGTTCTTCTTGATCACGAGGGTATTAACGACTGAGAATCGACAAAACAGTCACTCCTATGATGGTGCTAAGCGTTAAACGATATAAGAAAAGAAGATAAACGTTACATTAATATGCTGAAAACAATCAACCAAGAGCAACTTGCCCTCTACTATGGCATAGTCCACTACGTATCAGTTAACACCAGAAAGAAGAGCTGGGGTAAGGGTGCCTTGGCTGCAATCAGTGAACAACTGAGGAATGGGCTGCCAGGACTAAAAGGCTTCTCGGCAACGAATTTAAAATACATGCGCATCTTCTATGAAGAATGGAAGACGCTTGATAATTGTAATTCGTCAGTTCAAACTGCCGAATTTACAGAAATTAACGATAATTCATCAGTCCGGACTGATGAAATGTACCCAATATGAATGAGTTGTGATATGAGAAAATGGTTAATTCTGATAACTGTTGCACTAAGCATTTCTGTTTGCGTCATGGGAGCTGAAAGGACTGTCAGGTTGAGGATTGTAGAGACGAGCGACGTACACGGCTGTTTCTTCCCCTACGACTTCGTGGAGCGCAAGCCGCTGAAGGGGACGCTGGCGCGGGTGAATACGTATGTTAATAGGTTGCGGCGGGAGTATGGCGACCGTTTGCTGCTGCTCGAAAACGGCGACATACTCCAGGGGCAGCCCACGTGCTACTGGTCGAACTATGTGGCCACTAGTCAGGAGAACATTGCCGCCCAGCTGGTGAACTGCATGGGCTACGACGTGGAGGCCTTTGGCAACCATGACGTGGAGACCGGCCATCAGGTTTACGACAAGTGGATAAGCGAGCTGCACTGTCCCGTCGTGGGAGCCAACATCGTGGACACGCTCACTGGACAGCCCTACGTCAAGCCCTACATTATCCTGGAGCGCGACGGCGTGAGGATTGCCATTATCGGTCTGCTCACGCCTACGATAGCTTGCTGGCTCAACGAGCGGTTATGGTCGGGGCTGGAGTTCCAGGAGATGGTCTCCTGTGCCCGTAAGTGGATGCAGGTGGTGCGGGAGAAGGAGAATCCCGACCTCGTCATTGGTCTCTTCCATAGCGGCAAGGATGGCGGGCTGACCCTGCCCAGCGGACTGGAGGAGGATGCCACGGAGCGTGTGGCGCGTGAGGTGCCGGGGTTCGACATCATTTTCTACGGTCACGACCACATTCAGCACAATGATAGAATAGGCAATGTGCTGACCCTTGACCCCTCGTGCTGGGCACTTAGCGTTGCCGACGCGCAGATAGAGCTGACGCTAGACGAGAATGGGAAGGTCATCAAGAAGAACATCACGGGTGACATCGTCAGCGTGCGCGACGAGAAGGTTGACGAACAGATGGTGCGGCACTTCCAGTCGCAGATAGACAGCATCAGTGCCTACGTTAACCGTCGCATAGGCCGTTTTGCCGAAGGAGCCTCGACGCGCGACTGCTATTTCGGCTCGTCGGCGTTTACGGACTTCATCCATAACATCCAGCTGGAAATCTCTGGCGCAGATATTTCGTTCAACGCTCCCTTGTCCTTCGACAGCAAGATAGAGGCTGGCGATGTCACCGTGGCCGACATGTTCAAACTCTACCGTTTTGAGAACCAGTACTATGTGCTCCGTATGACTGGACGTGAGGTGCGCGACTTCCTAGAGGAGAGCTACGCCCGCTGGGTGAACACCATGCGTTCGCCCGATGACCACTTGCTGCTGCTCAACGACGAGTCACAGGGCGACCAGCAGCGCATGGGATTCCAGAACTACACATTCAACTTCGACTCTGCTGCCGGCATCAACTACGAGGTGGACGTGACGAAGCCCGAAGGGCAGAAGGTGCGCATCCTCAGCATGTCGGATGGTACGCCTTTCCTTCCTGATTATGAGTATAAAGTGGTGATGAACAGCTACCGGGGCAACGGTGGCGGCGACCTACTCACAAAGGGTGCCGGCATCCCCAAGGCCGACATCGACAGCCGCATCATCTACCAGTCGCCCCTCGACCTGCGCCACTACATCATGCAATACATTGAGCAGAAGGGCATCGTCACGCCACGACCCAATAATAACTGGCGGTTCACACCCGAAGAGTGGACCCGACCTGCAGCCCAGCGCGACCGTCAGCTGCTATTCAGGTAACTCAAGTTTCGGATGTGTCAAAACCGACTACTGTTCCGGCTAGTATTCAGCGACAGTGCTAAATTGTCTGCCACTCCAAGTGGGCATGGTCTGTCCGGCGGGGCTGAAGTCTATCAGCGTCATCTCGAAGATGAGGAGGCTATAGGCGGGAATGGATGTGCCGCTGCCTGATGCTCCGTAGGCCAGCTCCGTAGGGATGTAGACGCGCCAGTGGTCGCCCCGGCGCATGTGCTGCAGGGCAGTACTGAAGCCATTAATCAATGTCGAGTTGGAGACGAGGAACTTGACGTTAGCGTTGGTCTTGTTGTTGTAGGTGCCAAAGACGGTGCCGTCGAAGACCTTGCCTTCGGGGTACGTTGCCGAAGGTATGAGCCGTCCCTGATAAGCCACACGTACCGAGTCGGTGAAGGCAGGCCGGTCTCCCGATGGGTCGCCACTCTCAATAACCTTCACATAAATGTATTCTGTAGTCGTGCCCTCTGTGTCGGGGTTCAGCGTGTAGTTCTTGATGCGCTGCCATCCCGGTTGCTTCAACGAGTCGTTGACTACAGCAGCCAGATACTGCTCGTTGCGCACCTGCCAGTTGGCATACTCATCGTCGTCCGACGTGGACTCGCTACAGGAGACCCCCACCCCGCCTCCCCCTATGAGGGGGAGGAGTATATAGATCAGCGTTGTCAGTTGTTTCAGAATCCTATGCATCATCATTAGTATCTACTACCCTCCTTCGGAGGGGTCGGGGGAGTTTTTTTACAGTTTCTTCAGCAGCGAGGTAAGGCTGACCTTATCCTCGATGATGCTGTTCAGCTGGTCGATGGCCACGCGCTCCTGCTCCATGGTGTCGCGGAAACGGAGGGTGACGCAGTTGTCCTTCAGCGTGTCGTGGTCGACGGTGACGCAGTAGGGCGTGCCGATGGCATCCTGACGGCGGTAGCGCTTGCCGATGCTGTCCTTCTCGTCGTACTG
>JAEEGL012802535.1_pt1 | contig 12592 bp, 12 predicted proteins | sample 9134231 | NCBI WGS metagenome assembly JAEEGL01 (sample SAMN16246548, study PRJNA631951) | gut metagenome | biome: gut microbiome; feature: rumen; material: fiber-attached | host: Bos | place: Iran: Karaj | collected 2018-10
CGGGGTGCATCCGCGGTATTTTGGGAGAGCCGACGGATGAAGGTTGATTCCTCCGAGCGGGAAAAGTGCAAGGAATTTTGGCCCGAAAATTCGCCCGTAATCAAAAGAAACGAGTAAATCAGCATTGAGCGGAGAAATTGCCTCGCGCGCCTCGCTCACAAGGTGGTCAAACTCAAAAACAGGAATATTGTTCTGACGGGCAACCTCAGCGACTTCAGTTGGAATCAAGTCAGAATGTCGCCCGCGTGCCGCAGGTGGATTTGTAAGGACGCCCGAAATCTCAAAATTGCACTCTGACTGAGATGCAATGAGATTTTTGAGGACGATTGAAGAAGCCAGCGGAGAGCCGGCATAAATGATTTTCAGTTTTTTCATTGACTATTTAGCCTTTTTTGCTTCTTTGGCTGCGATTTTTGCGGCAATTTTCGCAGATTTTTTGGCTCGTTCGGCTTCTTTTTTTGCCGCCCTTTCAAGGCGTTTCTTCATTTTTTCAGTGACATCTGCGGCATACTGAGGGTCGCCACGGTCGATGTAGACGATTCCTTCGAGGTGGTCGTATTCGTGCTGAATGATTCGCGCAAGAAGACCGTCTGCATCGAGTGTGAATGGCTTTCCGTTTTCGTTGAGAGCCTGAACTGTGACTTTTGAAGGTCGTTTGATTGTCTCGTTGAAGCCCGGGAGGGAAAGACAGCCCTCGTCATAATCACACAAATCGTTGCTTGTTGCGATAATCTGCGGATTGATGAAGACACGGCGAATCTCGTCATCGGAAATGATTACAAAATATCTGCGTGAATCACCAATCTGTGGAGCGGCAAGACCAACACCGTCTGCCTCAAGCATGGTCTCGAACATTTCGTTGAAAGTTTCGCGGAGTGAATCGTTGATTTCTTCTGGTTGTACCGGAACTGCCTTTTTTCTTAAAACTTCTTCGCCTAATTTGTAAATTTTCATGGGGTGTCCTATAAAATGAATTGAAATAAGAAAGCGGTTGACGGGAGTCGGACCCGCCTCACAGGCTTGGGAAGCCCGGGTACTACCGATGTACTACAACCGCAAAGTTTTCACAATACTATTGCAATTTCGGCATTATTGCAATCGTATACTAATTTTGATTTCGGATTGCTAACTGAGACGGATTCGTGCGGCCCGTGCGTGACCTGCCAATCCTTCTGCATCGCCCAGAACGCCAGATGCCTCTGCTGAAGCAATCGCGCCTTTTGAACCTGGGATTGTTCGCAAAGTCGTGACGGTTTTGAGGAACACGCGTACACTCAAGCCGCCCGTGAATCTTGCGCTGCCCGAAGTCGGGAGGGTGTGATTCAAGCCCGCCGCATAGTCACCGAAGACTTCTGCGCTTCCGTGACCGACGAAAAGAGAGCCGTAATTGTGTACGATTGAAGCGATTTTATCACGAAGAGCGCTCTCTTCCATTGCAAGTTCCAGATGTTCCGGAGCTTTTCGGTTGGCACATTCTGCGGCCTGTTCGATGCTGTCACAGATGATGATTCTTCCGTAATTTTGAACGCTCTGAGATGCAGTTGATTTTGTCGGCAAATTTTCGAGCTGCTTTTCGATTTCGGCGGCGACAGCTTTTGCAAGTTCTTCTGAATCAGTTGCCATGACTGGCTGAGCTACGATGTCGTGTTCTGCCTGAGCAAGAAGGTCGGCCGCAACCCATGCCGGATTTGCGCTCTTGTCCGCGATGATGAAAACCTCGGTCGGACCTGCAAGCATATCAATTCCGACAGTGCCGTAAACGAGTTTTTTAGCCTCTGCGACAAATTTGTTGCCTGGGCCTACAATTACATCAGTTCGGGGAACAGACTGAGTTCCGAAAGCCATGGCACCGATTGCCTGAGAGCCTCCGCAAGCAAAAGCCTTGGTGACTCCGCAAATGTAAGCCGCCGCCATGATGTTTTCGTCAGCATAAGGTTTTCCGCCAACAAAAGGCTTGCCCGGAACTCCAAGACCTGCCTTTTCGGCTTCTGCCTTGTTTTCTGGGTGAACGCGAGGCGGAGTACAAAGGATTACTTCCTTGACGCCAGCCGCAACAGCCGGAGTGATTGTCATAACTACAGTTGAGACAAGCGGGAACCGGCCGGCAGGAACATAAACGCCCGCACGGTCAACGGCAATGTTTTTCTGGCCTGTGAAAACGCCCGGCTCAAGTTCGACCTCAAAATCATCGAAAGACTCGCGCTGCTTTTTTGCAAAGCGAAGGGCAAGGTCGTGGCTGTATTCGATTGCCTTGTACAAATCAGGATTTTCACGCTGCATTTTCTCGGCAGCAGCCTTTAATTCCGACTGAGGAATTTCGAGGGAAGAAGGCGCTGAGACATCAAATTTTGCGCCATATTCAGAAAGTGCCGCATCCCCGCGAGTTTTTACATCGGAAAGAACATCTTTTACAATATCAATAGAACCGCCGAAATCACGTCCGTCAAAAAACTCAGGTTCGATTTCAGCGTATTTTTGAATTTTAATCATAATAGAAGATTTTAGCGAATTTTTGGGAATTGGGCTAGGTCACTGATTGTTATTGAAAAACTGAGTTATTAAAGTTAAGATTTTACTTATCAAACGAATTCACGCAATATAAAAACTATTGCGCGAATTAATGCAAAAAAGGAGTACATAAGATGAAAAAGATTATTGCGGTGTTTGTTGTTGGAGCGTTGTTTGCAGCAAACTCGTTTGCGGAGGTCGCTATTGGCGTTCGTGGGGCGCTTGGATTTTGTAAGATTGATTTGGATGCGGCGATGGAAGCAAAGGTTGGAGCAACGCTTTCAAAAGCCTTATCGAGTAATACGGGAACAATTGCAACATCTTCAATTGCCAATGAAAGGGTTTTGGCTGGTGGACCAACTTTCTTTGCAAACCTTAACTTTACGGAAGTTCCTGCTTTGGGGATTCAGGCGGAATTTGGTGTTCTTTTTAATAATGGAACGAAACTTTGTGGAGATGCTCAAAGTTCTGGATATACAATTGATTCAACTATTAAGATGTCGTATACGACCATTGAACTTCCTATCCTTTTGACTTATACGGTCAATAAAGGCAATTTTCTTGAATTTATGCCTCAAGCTGGATTCTACGCATCATTTCCTGTCGGAAAATGTAACAGCGATGTTGATATGACTATTGCGTATAAAAGTGTTAAAAAAGATTTTTCAAACGATGGAACTGATACAATTGATAATTCTTGCATTTTTGGACTTGCATTAGGCTCTGAAGCGTCATTGAATTTTTCAAAAACTTCTGCACTCTTGTTTAATTTCAGATGGCTATATGATTTTAACAAATTGAAACTTAGCGGAGATGAGGTTGGTCGACGCACAGTATTTTTGCTGTCTGCTGGCTACAAACATACAATCAGATAGTCATGGGCTAGGGGGTGTAGCCACGCCGAAGGCGGCCGCAAGCTGAACGAGCGGAAGCGAGTGAGTGAGCGGCTGGAGCGACAGCGGAATGGCGGAAGACCCGACCTGCCGCAAGGCAGGTAGCCCCCAGATAAAAAAAGAGCTGACCCTTTGAACGAGTCAGCTCCACTTCTAATTTCTAATTCCTAACTACTAACTTTTTACAGTGTCGGATATTTATCGAAGTATTTTTTGGTTTCTTCGGCAACGACTCCGCTCAAGACGATGAGGGAGATACAGTTTGGAATTGCCATGAGACCGTTTGTGATGTCAGCGATTGTGAATACTGCGTTGACTGTGAAATATGGTCCGATTGCAATTGCTGCGATGTAAACCAAACGATAGATGAAAACGAGTTTCATGCGGCCGTTTGTGATGTATTCCAAACATTTTTCTGAGTAGTAATCCCAACCCAAGATTGTCGTGAAGGCGAAGAATGCCAAGCAGAGCATGAGAAGGAACTGAACTGAAACGCCGTCACCACCCAAGTCGAATGAAAGGGCAGCCGCTGTGAGCTGAACGCCTTTGAGTCCTTCTGCGTTGAATGATGGGTTACAGAGAGCAATTACGATTGCCAAACCTGTCATTGTACAAACGATGAGTGTGTCGATTACGGTTCCTGTCATGTTGACGAGGCCCTGCTCAACAGGCTCGTTTGTCTGAACTGGGGCAGCGGCGATTGGTGCAGAACCAAGACCAGCCTCGTTCGAGAAGATTCCTCGTGCGATACCTTTCTGCATTGAGTCTGTGATTTGTTTAACTGTCCAGCCAACAGCACCACCAGCGACAGCCTTGAAACCAAATGCTGATTTGAAGATGAGTTCGAATGCAGCAGGGATTTTTGTTGCGTTCATGATGAGAACTGAAAGTCCGAGGAAGACGTAGATGATTGCCATTGCCGGAACGACTTTTTCTGCAACTTTAGAGATTCGTTTGAGGCCACCGAGGATTACGAGTGCTGCACAGATTGTAACGACTGCGCCACCGATTACTGTTGCCCATGTGTAAGATGTTTCGCCGATTGTGAATGCGATGTTTGCGTTTTTCGGGTCGAATGCCATGTTTACGGCAGAAGTGATACCGTTAATCTGTGTCATTGTACCGATACCGAGAAGACCTGCGAGAACGCCGAAGATTGCGAAGAGGACTGCGAGCCACTTCCATTTTGAGCCCATGCCTTTTTCGATTGTGTAGAATGGTCCGCCCAAGACATGACCGTCTTCTTTTACTTCACGATATTTGATTGCGAGCATACACTCTGCGAATTTTGTTGCTGTACCGAGGATTGCGGCAACCCACATCCAGAAGAGTGCGCCTGGTCCGCCAGCTGCGATTGCTGTTGCAACACCGACGATGTTTCCTGTTCCGATTGTTGCTGAAAGAGCTGTACAGAGTGCAGAGAAGCCTGAAAGCTCACCGTGGCCTTCGTTCTCTTTGAAGATTGAGCGGAATGCTCGTCCGAGTTTTGTGAATTGCAAGCCCTTTGCCCGAATCGTAAGAACAAGGCCTGTTGCAAGAATCAGGGCGATGGTCGGGATTCCCCAGACGACATCGTCGATTGAGTTAAGGATTTGATCAAACATTTTTGAATCCTGTTACTGTCATGCCCGATAATGACAGTTTAAAAAGAAATAGAGTTTGCCCCGAATATCGAAACAAACTCTCCAAAGAGTAGGATTGGAACTTTTTCTTTAGCCCTGTCCTTTGTGCCTGAGATGTCGGCTGTAATAGCCTTAACCCTTCGGCGCCTCACTCCATCGTGAGGACTCTCCAGAGAGCCGTTTTTGCCCCACAAGCAAAAAACAGCTTATATAGAATATCGGAAAGAACGGTTTTTGCCTAGAGAGGAATTTGCGCTGAAGCTCCGTCAAATTGATTCAAAGGGGTTACTTTGATATACTGTTGCCATGAGCACAGAGAAAGAAGAATTAAACGGAAAAAAGAAAATCCTCATCATGGTTGCAAGCCCTAAAAATGAACGGAGCGGAACTTTGGTTCCTACAGAGGCCTTTGTAAACGGAATGCTCTCAAGTGGAAAATATGAAAGCGAGTACATCTTTATTGATAAAATGAACATCAAGCCATGCCGTGGCTGTCTCAGCTGCTGGGGGCGCCCGGACGGAAGCTGTTTTATGAAAGACGACGATGTTCCTTTAATCCGGCACAAGCTCGAAACTGCTGACATCGTAATCTGGAGTTTCCCATTGTATCTTTTCGGTGTTCCTGGTCAGATGAAATGTCTCATGGACCGAATCGTTGGTATGGTTCACCCGTACATGGGGCAGCAGCTCAAAGACCCGGATGCCCTCAAAAAGCCGATGCACGGCCTTCAGAATGTAAAGGAAGGTCAGAAAATCCTGCTTCTCTCAAGTTGCGCATGGTGCGACCTCGATGTTGTCTATGAGCCAATCGTAAAGCAGTTCGACATCATTCTCGGACACGACGGCTATCAGCTTGTTGCCTGCCCTCAGATGCGCTCATTGCATCACCGTGGCGGTCCGCGAAGGCTTAAAATGCTCAGCGACAAGTATTACAAAGGCGGCGTAGAAATGGCAGAAAAGGGCTATCTTACAAAAGAGATGATTGACCTCTTGCAGAAGCCTCTTTTCAGCGATGAGGTTTACAAGACGCTCGTAGTTGAATTTGTCACCCACATGTTCGACCGTGATGACAATTTCTAAAATCTCGGGGTTAGGACGATTTTTGTAAAAGAGCTTTTATCTCATTGATTTTGAGAGTCAAGCCAGCGAATTCTTGATTTACCTCATTCATAAGAATGCTTTCGATTGAATCCTTTGCATTCTTTATTCCATATTCTTTTATTCTTTCACGATTCTTTTTTTATTTAGCGTAGAACCAAAAACCCAGAGTGCACAACCAAGAAGTGCCGCTACAATTCCATAAATCTTAATCTGCGAAAGAATTACCACAACAAAAGACCAGATTCCTTCAAAAACCCCGCCTGGTAGTCCAGCTTCTTTCAAAACTTCAGTTAGGATTCCAGGAACAATTGCTTTTGCAACGCAGCCCGCTATAAAAAACAGCAGACCGTCTACAAAAGATGGCATACCCACATATTTAAACCATGCAAAAACATTCATGTTGATAAGGAAGATGAACAGTGCCAATACAACGCAAACGCCTACAAAAATTAAGAAAAATTTCAAAGAAAGATAATGTTCTACCTGTTTAAGCACTTCCAAACTTTCTGCATTTTCTTTTTTTGCGGCATCCAAAGTGGCAGTAATTTCTGGAAGTGCCGTCTTCACTGTAATTTCCAAACTTTCATCAAGACCAGTTCTATCTACAGTTTTACCAGTATGCTCTTCAAACATATCAATAGATTTATTTACAACATTTTGAATATCACTGGTATCAATATTCAGGTCAGTAGAAACGCCTGTCATATAGTCCACAACTTCACCAACATATTTATCCACAAATTCAGAAACCTCTGGTGAAGAAAGCACTTCTGCAATAAATTCTGGTTCAATATCAAGGCCAGCAGCATCCAAATAAGATTGCACAATTTTGTTCACGTCCATAGTGGTAAAATCAAGCTGTCTCAAATCCAGATTTTTCAGTGCAGAAGGGGCAAATCCATAACCTGAATCTTCATACTGTGCCAGTGTCAAAACTTTCTCATCCGGGTGAAAAAGTCCATCATCATAACGCAGCCCACCATTAACAGCAACCGGCTTCATCATTCCACTTAAAATCTTTGTAATAGCCGAATAACTGTAATTTGTTCGCACCACTGAAAGCAGCAGAGTTACAAATAAACAAATCCCAAAAATCACACTTAAAATAATTGAGAAAACTTTTTTCATAACATAAATCTCCTTCGTATATCGCTACTGTCCAAAAAAAAATTAGGTACTTTTTAAAGTCTGTAATTCGTGATATAGTTTTGTTTCCACACAATTCTCTATTACGAAAGGAATTACAAACATGAATAAATATAACACAAAACTCGGACAATTACTATCCTTAGTTGAGAGACCTCAGTTTGTGTAATCCGGATATTCAGCCAATTAGTTTTACCGATTAAATTTAAAGCTTCAGTAAAAACAAAATTCTCTTGCAGATTTACTCAGTCGTCTATATAATTTACTCAATCAAATGAGTAAAAATACTCAATGCACTGAGTAAATTTTCTCAACTTACTGAGAATTTTAGCACCTGCAGGAGACTTTATGGAACGCACGCTTTTTATTTCCGAACTAAAAAAAAGAATTTCTGAAAAACGCAAATTTATTCAAGTCGTGGCAGGAGCAAGACAGGTCGGCAAAACCACAATTATTACAACACTTCTTGAAAAGCATGATTATAATTACATTTACGAAACTGCCGATGCAATAAGCGGATCGTCGGAAATCTGGCTGGAACAAATTTGGAACAATGCTAGGCTCAAAATAAAATCTGGAGCGACAGAAATTCTCCTTGTTATCGATGAAATTCAAAAAGTCACAAACTGGAGCGAAATCGTAAAAAAACTTTGGGACGAAGATACAAGAAATAAACTAAACATAAAAGTCATCCTTAGCGGTTCATCAAGACTTTTGATAGAAAAAGGTCTAACTGAGTCTCTTCAAGGTCGTTTTGAGTTGATTCAAATTCCTCATTGGTCGTTTTCTGAAATGCATGAAGCTTTCGGATTTACGCTTGATGAATACATCTATTTCGGAGCTTACCCAGGAAGCGCAGAACTAATAAAAGATGAAAAGCGATGGAAAAACTATCTTCGTGATTCAATAATTGAGACCAGTATTTCAAAAGACATCCTTATGCTAACAACAATCACAAAACCCGCTTTGCTTCGTCAGCTCTTCAATCTTGGGGCAGCATATTCAAGTCAGATTATGCCTTTTAACAAAATGCTTGGAAATCTTACTGATGCGGGAAACACCGTCACGCTCTCACATTATCTGAATCTTCTCGACCAAAGCAAGCTTTTAGGTGGATTGCAAAAATTTTCTGGAAGCGAACAACATAGTCGGGCTTCAAGTCCAAAGTTACAGGTATATAATAACGCTCTTTTCTCTGCGTCTATCAACAAATCTTTTGAAGATGCAAAAAATACACCTGACATTTGGGGGCGCTTCGTTGAATCTTGCGTTGGAACTCACTTAATTAATAACGCCAGCATTTGCAATTACAAGCTTTCATATTGGCGAGACGGAAATGATGAAGTTGATTTTGTAATTTCAAGGGATGATGAAATTTGCGGAATCGAAGTAAAAAGTGGCTCCCGTTCATCAAACAAGGGAATGGCAATTTTCAAACAGAAATATCCGAATGCAAAAATTTATGTTGTATCAAGTCAAGACTTTGGAAATTCTGCCTGCCTCAAACTAGAAGAATTTTTAAATTTATCACCAGAAATTTTGTTCTAAATGGAGAAACTAAAATGAAATCCCCCTTAACCACACTCTGCTATATCGAAAAAGACGGATGTTATCTCATGCTTCACCGTGTCACCAAAAAGAATGACATCAACCATGACAAATGGATTGGCGTAGGCGGACATTTTGAGGAACATGAAAGCCCTGAGGACTGCCTTTTCCGGGAAGTTAGGGAAGAGACAGGTCTAACCATTGATAGTTATAAATTTCGTGGAATCGTTACTTTTGTTTCTGATGATGATCCTGCCGAATATATGCATCTTTTTACGGCGGACAAGTTTCACGGTGAAATTATTGATTGTGATGAAGGAAAACTGGAATGGTACACGATTGATAAAATCAACGAGCTTGAACTTTGGGAAGGCGACAAGATTTTCTTCCGATTGCTTCGGGAAAATGCGCCGTTCTTTTCGCTCAAGCTCGTGTATAAAAAAGGAATTCTGGTTGAAGCTGTTCTAAATGGGGAGAAAATTAACTAACGAAAGTTAGCCCCCCCCCTCGCTCACAAAATCCTACTTCTCCAGCTTATTCAAATCCTTTTCAAACTTGCGGTCGTTAGGTTCTTTTGCTGGGCGGTACAAAATCAGTACATTTCCAATCAAGCGCACCAGCGTTGACTCTGTTTTCTGTGCGATTTCGTTGCTCAATTCGTGCTTTTCGTCTTTGAACTCGTTGAATTTGACTTTGATAAGTTCGTGCTCACCAAGCAGGCGAGAAATCTGCTTAATCTGCTCTTCGGTAACTCCGGCACCACCAACCTGAACCAATGCGTTGAGTGGCTGAGCGTTCTTCTCCAAAAGTTTTCTCTGTTTTGCGTTAATTTCCATGAACCTATTATAAATCTTATGGGGATTTTGTTCTACGGAGGGAAAAAATTTTTATCACATTTCAAGGAAATATGTTATTATATATTAAGGTAGCATTAAGGAATTAACGCATTGCCTTCATCATGTGCTTCCTTAAGAAGCGTTTTACTAACAACCAAACAGGAGAATAATATGGGAAACAAAAGATTTTTCAAAAAGATTCTTGTTCTAGTCTTTGCGACTTTGGCATTTTCTACCTTCGCCAAAGGAAAATCCGACAACAGCCAGCAGACTGGGCAAAATGTTCAGCAGACCACCGAGCAATCACAGGCAGCACTTCTTGCAGAACAAAAGCTTCAAAAAGCAAAAGAAGTTGAACCTGCAATCACGGCAGCCCTAAAATCTATCGAGTCTGAAAAAGCTCATCTTGAAGGTCTTGAATACCGTCTAAAGTCAAGCGAAAGTTTGACTCGAAAGATAATAAGCGATTCTCACGATATGGAAGTTTCACTTGAAGAAGCAGCCGCAAATATAAAAGATGTCCTAAGATATACTTTTATAATAGATGAAAATGATTACACTGAAATTACAAAACAGACTTTGGACAAACTGACAAAAGATGGCTATTCTGTAACCGCTTTCAAAAATTTTTGGGCGAAAGAGAATATTGACTACCAGGGAATAAACAGCAATCTAAAAACTTCGGACGGAACGATTTTTGAACTACAGTTCCACACACAAGAATCTTACGACACGAAATCTGAAAAAACTCACAAATTATATGAGATAATCAGAAGCGAGTCATCAAGCGACGAAGAAAAAGCAGAAGCCTCTCGAAAACAGCACGAATTATTTTTGCTGGTTCCAGTTCCCGCTGGTGCCAAAGCGCTTTCATATTCAACCTCAAAATAAAATTATGGAAGAAAAAACACGATATTACAAATTCCCAATCGGCAAGGTAATTATCCGTCGAACTGGGGATAAAATCGAAAAAAAAGGAAAATCCGGCGTGTGGGAAAACGCAATGAACCTTGCGTGGCGATTCTGCTCCGGCGACGGAGAACTCATCGAAATCTCAGAAAAAGAAGCACAGGAAAAGTGAAGCAAAAAGCGCATCAACGACAGACCGTTGATTGCGCTTAATTTTTTCTATATAATTAAGGTTCTATTGAATAATTTTCGAGGAAAACCATGCCAAAAATTGAAGTAAACGAAAAACTCTTTTTTAATCTTCTTGGAAAAAAATATGACTACGACACGCTGGAGCGAAAACTCACTTGCGGTAAAGCCGAGCTTGATGAAAAGCCTGACATGAGCCAGAGCGAGGACGAGCGTGTTATCAAAATCGAACTTAACGATACAAACCGTCCTGATTTGTGGTCAACTGGTGGCGTAACTCGTCAGCTCCGCTTGCACGAGGGCGCAAAACGCTCTGACTACTCAAAATTCTTCTCAAAGGCCGGAGCAATCAAAGACTGTGGCAACCGAACAATCACTGTCGAAGAAGGACTCAAAGATGTCCGACCGTTCATGGTCAGCTTCGTGATTTCGGGCAAACCAATCGACGACCCGATGCTCAAAGACATCATCCAGACTCAGGAAAAACTCTGCTGGAACTTCGGACGCAAACGAAAGTCAATTTCGATGGGCGTTTACCGAATGAGCGAAATCAAATGGCCGTGCCACTACAAGGCTGTCGATCCTGACAAAACTTCATTCGTGCCGCTCGCTTGTGACGCACCGATGACTTGCCGCCAGATTCTCACTGAGCATCCAAAAGGAAAAGATTTTGGCTGGATTCTCGAAGGCCTCAAAAAGTTCCCGTTGCTTACCGACGACAAGGACGAGGTTCTTTCAATGGCCCCAATCATCAACTCGGCTACATTGGGTGCCGTTCAGGTTGGCGACAAGGATTTGATGGTTGAGCTTACCGGCGACAACATGGAAAACCTCATTCTCGCCGCAAACATCGTCGCATGTGACTTCCACGATGCTGGATACGAGATTCTTCCGGTCAAAGTCGTTCATCCTTATGAGACTGGCTTCGGAAAAGAAATCACCGTTCCGTTCTACTTCCAGAAAGAAGCAAAGGCAACTTTGGCCGCAATCAACAAGAAGCTTGGAAGCGACCTCACAAAAGAGCAGGTTCTCGATGCTCTCAGCCGAATGGATAACGATGTTGTTGCAAAAGACATTCCTTGCACAGAAAAAACAGCTAAATACTGCGCCGCAAACAAGACTGATGTTGAATTCATAGTTCAGCCGGCTCCATACCGAAACGACTTCCTCCACGAGGTTGATGTCATCGAAGATGTAATGATTGGCATGACACTCGACTACTTCAAGCCGCAGAAGCCGAATGACTTCACAATCGGTAAGCTTTCTGATGTCACATTGTTCAGCCGAAAGACAAAGGAAATCATGGTAGGTTTGGGCTATCAGGAAATGATTTTCAACTACCTCGGTTCAAAACGCGATTACATCGACCGCATGAACATCAGCGCTGACAAGGTTATCGAAATCCTTAACCCGATGAGCGAGAACTATCAGTTCGTCCGTCCGTCAATCATCGCTTCATTGCTCCGAGCCGAAAGCGCCGCTGCAAACGCAATCTTCCCGCACAAGATTTTTGAAATTGGTAAGGTTGCCTTCCTCGATGAAAGCGAGAACACTGGCACAAAAACAATCCAGTCACTCGGATTCATGACTGCCGCAAACAACGCAAACTTCAACGACCTGGCTTCTGAGGTTGCTTCAATTCTTTACTTCCTCGACCACAAATACGAGGTTAAAGAGGCAAGCGACCCACGATTCATCCCTGGTCGTCAGGCAGCAATCATCGTCAAAGGCAAGCAGATCGGAATCTTCGGTGAGGTTCATCCGCAGGTTCTCGAAAACTGGCAGATTGCAGTTCCATGCGTAGCCGGTGAGATTGATATTGAAGAATTGATGTAGTGAG
>JAEEGL014785626.1_pt1 | contig 12592 bp, 11 predicted proteins | sample 9134231 | NCBI WGS metagenome assembly JAEEGL01 (sample SAMN16246548, study PRJNA631951) | gut metagenome | biome: gut microbiome; feature: rumen; material: fiber-attached | host: Bos | place: Iran: Karaj | collected 2018-10
ATGCTCATGCGGGTCCGCGATATCTCCAGCGAGCAGGTGGCGGACGGCATGTCCGTCCTCCCCTACATGGCCTTCGACGGCATCACCATTTCGGGAAAGTAAGGACGAATCGTTTCTTTTGCCGCTTTTTCTTTTCGGTGAGAATAAAAAGGGGCAGAAAAGCACAAGAAGAAAAGAGGGCTGTGCACATAGCATAGTCCTCTTCTTTACGCTCTTTTGGGCAGCTTTTTTCGTCCCACCATGTCATCTAGAGCCTGTCGAGGGATCGCTGAACGAAGAAATTTGAAAATATCTCATCTTTTTTCCAAAAAACACTTGACTTTCCCCCTGGTGGAAGCTGTATACAAGAGAGGAAAGGACGAGGAAACGGCTATGAAGATACAACAGGTGGAGGAGCTGGTATCCATCAGCAAGAAGAACATCCGCTTCTACGAGGAGCAGGGGCTCCTAAGCCCCGGCCGGGCCGAGAACGGCTATCGGGAATACGGGCAGGCGGACGTGCTGCGGCTCAAGGAGATCAAGCTCCTCAGAAAGCTGGCCGTGCCCATCGAGGATATCCGCGCCGTTCTGAAGGGGGAAGCCTCCCTGGACGCCTGCCTCACCCGACAGCTTCGGGAATACGACCGGCAGCGGGACAGCCTCGCCGCCATGGAGGGCGTGACGAAGGAGCTGCTGAGCCTTCCGGGCGTCACCCTGGCGGGACTGGACGTGGAATCGTGCCTCGAGAAGATCGAGCGCTTGGAGAAGGAGGGACAGAATTTTATGGATGTATCGAAGCGGGACGTGCACCGCAAAAAGGCCACGGGGGCGATCCTGGGCGCGGCCATCGTCATCGCCCTGATCCTGCCGGCCCTGATCGGCATCCTGTGGGCCAACGGGCAGGACCCCCTGCCGATCCCGGTGCTGATCGCCATGGTCGCCGTGCCCGTTGTCGTCATCGCCTGCATCGTGGCGGTGCTCATTCAACGGATCAAGGAAATCAAAGGAGGAGAAGAAGATGAAGCTGCTCAGTATTGACAACGTGCCCGGCCAACAGATCGAGGCCCTGGGGATGGTGAAGGGCGCCGTGGTGCAGACCAAGCACTTCGGCAAGGACTTTATGGCGGCCCTCAAGACTCTGGTGGGCGGAGAGATCGTGAGCTACACCGAGATGCTCAACGAGGCCCGGCAGATCGCCGTCAAACGTATGGTGGACGAGGCCAAGGCCCTGGACGCCGACGCCGTCGTTGGCGTCCGCTACGGGTCCGCCCAGGTCATGCAGGGCGCCGCCGAGGTGCTGGCCTACGGCACGGCGGTGAAGATCCTGGGACCCAAGGAAGGGACGATGCGGCTGTGAGCGTTCCCACCCTGTCCATGGTGTTCATGGCTCTGGCGGCGTTGTTCTGCTTTGCCATGCCGGTCCTGCTGCTGATCTATTATCGAAAGAAAGGCGCGGACATCCTGCCCTTCTTCATCGGCTGCCTCGTGTTCGTGATGTTCGCCTTGATCCTGGAGCCCCTGATGCATCAGCTGGTGCTGAAGGTGCTGCCCGTGGGGAAGACGATCATGGGGAACACCCTGCTCTATGCCCTCTACGGGGGCCTGGCCGCCGGCATCTTTGAGGAGACCGGCCGGTTTTTGGCCTTCAGGACCGTGCTGAAAAAGCAGTTGGGGAACGACCGCAACGCCCTTATGTACGGGGCGGGCCACGGCGGCATCGAGGCCATACTGATTGTGGGCCTTACCTACATCGGCAACATCGTCATTTCGGTGCTCATCAACGCCGGACAGACGGATATGCTGACGGCCACCGCCACCGGCGAGACGGCGGAACAGCTGAAGACCGTCTTGGATTCCCTGGTCGCCACCGCCCCCTGGACCTACCTCCTGGCCATCGTGGAGCGGATCGTGGCCGTCACGACCCACATCTGCCTGTCGGTGCTGGTCTTCTTCGCTGTGAAGAAGCCCGGCAAGGGCTGGCTGTTCCCCCTGGCCATCCTCCTGCATGCAGCCCTCGACGGGATCCTGGTGATCCTGGCTGCCCACCTGCCCGCGGCGGCGGTGGAGGGGTGCCTGGCGGTCATGACCTTGGGGCTGGTGCTGCTGGTTCGGAGCGTGTGGAAAAAGAATGCGGCAGCGTAGACAGCACGATTCACAGACGGGAAAAGGGACGAGGTTTTCCTCGTCCCTTTTTGTATAGCGATGCTGCTTTGAAACCGATAATCACCAGATGCGGTAGGCCATCAGGAAGTGGCTGGTCCAGTATTTGGTGTTGATGCTGCTGCGGATGACCACGCAGCCGCTGGAGCTGCCCGCGTCGATCATCTTTCCGCCGCCCATGTAGATGCCCACATGGCCGGTGGACTCACTGCTGCCTTTGAACACCAGGATATCGCCTCGTTTGAGGTCGCTCATGCTGGTGATCCGGGTATACTTGCTGCAGGTCCGCCAGCGGACGCTGGTCATATAGCTTTGGTTCACGCCCGCCTGCTTCAGGCACCAGTAGACGAAGCCGGAACAATCGAAGCTGTCGGGCCCTTTGGCGCCGCGCACATAGGGACAGCCCAGCCGGCTTTCAGCGGCTCGGATCAGGCCTTCCACTCCCGTGCCATAGTTGCCGACCGGCCGAGGCGAGGCCGTGGCGGTGGGCTTCACAGTGGGTGTGGCGGTGGGCCTGGGCGTAGGCGTGGCCGTGGGCTTGGGGGTAGGCGCAGGCGTGGCCGTGGGTTTGGGCGTCCTGGTGGGCCTGGGTGTGGCCGTTACCTTCGGCGTGCGCGTGGGCTTCGGCGTAGGCGTGGCGGTTGCCTTGGGCGTCCGGGTGGGTTTCGGCGTGGCCGTGCGCTTGGGCGTCACCCTGGGCGTAGCGGTCGCCTTCGGCGTGCGCGTGGGCTTCGGCGTGGGGGTAGCTGTGGGCCTGGGCGTCCTGGTGGGCCTGGGCGTGGCCGTGCGCTTGGGGGTCACCCTGGGGGTGGCGGTGGTCTTGGGCGTGCGCGTGGGCTTAGGCGTGGGGGTAGCTGTGGGTCTGGGCGTCCGGGTGGGCCTGGGTGTGGCCGTGCGCTTGGGCGTCACCCTGGGCGTAGCGGTCGCCTTCGGCGTGCGCGTGGGCTTGGGCGTAGGCGTGGCGGTCGCCTTGGGCGTGGCCGTGGGCCTGGGCGTGGCCGTGGGCTTGGGCGTGCGCGTGGGCTTGGGCGTCCGGGTGGGCTTGGGCGTCACTGACCGGGCGGATTCGGACAGGAGCGCTTGGAGCGTTTCCGGGCCGGCTTTACCGTCCACCGCAAGATCGTTGCGGCTTTGAAACTCCTCCACCGCGTGGACCGTGGCATCGGAATAATTGCCGGTGACCTGGCTGGCCTTCAAAAATCCGTGCTTCAGCAGCAGCCGCTGAATGGCGGCCACGTCGTCGCCCCGGGCGCCTGCGGAGAAGGCATGGGTGGAAGTATGGTCATCGTTTAGCTGTGACAGCGTTCCCAGGCTCAGATTCCCGTCGGCAATGAGACCGTTGTCCTCCTGAAACCGCTTTACCGCCTGGGCGGTCAATCGGCTGTAGACGCCGTCGGGAGATGTGGTCAGATATCCCAGCGTCAGCAGTCGTTCCTGCCAGGAGAGGATTTGGTCGGACTTGTCTCCGATCCGCAGGGCGTTGGCCACGGGCTCGTCCCCAAACAGGGTTTCCAGCACCACGGAATCCACCGAAGTGTCGCTGCCCAGCTTGTTGCGTTCCCTAAAATGCAGCACCGCATCCGCGGTTTCATCTCCGAAATACCCATCCGCCGACGAGGCAAGATACCCCAGCTCGATGAGCCGCTCCTGGATGCTTTCCACTTCGGCCCCCTTGTCCCCGGGGAGTACGGAATAGAGAGCGGCGTTCTCGTCGTTCAGCTTCAAAAAGGTTTTTTCGTCGCACAAACCTGTTTCGGGCAGGCCGTTGCGCCGCTGGAACAGGGAGATGGCGGAGGCCACGCCGGCCCCGTATATATCCTCCGGCTGTTCAAAGTCCAGATATTCCAGGCTCATGAGCCGGATCTGGATGTCCAGCACGATGGGAGAGCGCATGCCCACGCCGATCACATCTCCATTCAGGGGGTTCAACGTGGGGGTGGGCGAGGGGACTTCGGTGGGTATGGGGCTGGGCGTGGGGGAAGGCAGGGCCTCCGGCGTGGAGCTCACCTCCACCGGCGCGGCTCTGTCCTGGATCTCGGGGGTGGGGGTCACCTGAACCACATGTTCGTTTCGATCCAGGTCCGGTTCTTCCACCGCCGCCGCCTGGAAGGATCGGTGCAGATATTCCCGGGCGTAAAGACCGCCGGTCAGGAACAGACCCAGCACAACGACAGCCAGGAGCCAGACCAGCACCGCAGTGGTCCTGTTCCGCTTGTTTTCATGCTGTGCGCGCCGTTCCATGATGGTCTCCTTTCCCGGTTTCTCATGTCCTATTGTAGCGAAAATATGCGCTCGTTTTGTTAACGCCTCGTAAACAAAGTGCGGGAAAGTTGCAACAAAATGCTGTTTGCCGGGCCGAAGACAGCGCCGCCAAATTAGGAAGGGATATGCTGAGGGCATAGCATAGGTCGAAAAAATGGGGAATATCTGTTGCTTTTTGCTTATTCAAAAGAAAGCGAAGCACGGCGTCGTGCCGCGCTTCGCCGGATGTGCTGTTGTTTAGGAAGCCGGGGTGAAGGAGGAAAGGAGCTCGTCCATCACGGTGCAAGTATGCTCATAAGCATTCCCGGGGGCTAACAGGTTCAGCCCGTACAGGCGCGTGCCGACGCCCCAGAAAACGTATTTGCATCCGTACAGCTGATCGTTTGCGAGGAGCTCGAAATCCAAGGCCCGGCCCGGATACCCATTCACCAAACAGGCGTAGGGGCGTTCACTGACCAGGGTGGTTTGGAGACCGGAGGCCGCATTCGCCTCCGCCTCCTGCCGGTAGCGGCTGAGCAGGACCCCGTCCAGATCATCCGCCGTAAAGGAGAACCCAACATCCATCGAGAAGAGCATCATCCGCTCTTGTCCGCCGGGATCGCTGAGCACGTAGGAATCGGCAGCTTCGGTCAGGACCCAGTCCGAGTTGACCAGCAGGAACGCGAAATCCATAGCGTCCTTCCCGCTTTCGATCATCAAATCCCGCTTCAGGGGCGGTGCTTCCGTGGGGATGGGTTCAGGGGTCGCGGTCGTCTTAGGCACGGGAACGACGCGGATCGGGATCGGATCGGATTCCAACAGATAGGGCCATCCGGTGCTCTCCTCATAGATCATCAGCTCCAGGGTGTAATACGCAGCCGCGGTATCCGGGGCCTCTCTGCGCACGGGGCCTTGATAGAGGAACACGTAGTCGTTACCGTTCATATAGACGTCGGGGAACGGCCATTGGACGCTGGTCGGCGCGGCGAAGCACCAGCCTTTGCCTAGGTAGACGCCTGCTTCATCGTACCAGCGTGTGCAGAAACTCATGCGGGAGAAGGCTTGGTTTCCGAACACATATTCGCTTTCATGGCCTGGTTGCGGGTGGAGCGAACCGTAGAATGCGACCTCATCGATACCGTCCTGCCGGGGCGTGACCTGCACCGTGACCGTCGGCTCCATCGGCTCGGGCATCCTGACGATCTGCTGGGAAGTCGTCATACGCTGGATGACACCGTCGCTCTCGTAGGCGCAGACGATCTTTAGAAGCGACCCGGGCTCAAAGGGCCCGATGTCAGCGCACCACATCTCACGGCCAGTGTTGAGGTTGAAGTAGGTCCCCGCCGTTTCCGTGGCGCTGTAAGCTGCATCCCGGACATCCTCAGCTTCAGCACAGTAGACCGGACGATACAGCACAGGATCCTTTCACCGTGTCAGTTCTGTTTCCTGCCCTTCGGGATCCACCAGATAGAAGGAAAACTCATCCTCCGAATAGGTGGGAACGTCCTCATAAAGGGACCGATAATCCATGTATCGGAAATGAAGCACCTCCGGCTCCTCAGGTGTCACGACACAGCATTCGATTTCTATATACGATGTAATATCCACCACGTCCATAGGTTCGGGCGCAGCGGTCATGACCACGCCGCCCACCGCGACGGCCGCCGCCACAACCCGAAGCATCCGCTTGAACCGCTGCCCCCTGCTCTGAGGCTGCTCCTCCGCCGGGGCCGATTGGGACGGTTCTTCGGGCGGGGTCGGCGCCTGCTCGCCCTGGGGGGAAGGCTCGGAAAACTCGGCGCTCCAGGCGGGGGAGCTGTGCTCGCTATCCCACGGAGGCATAGTGTGCTCCCGGGCCAAGTCGATTGGGGTGATTTCTTCCATACGGCTTTATTTGCTGTGAATGTCCAGCTGCGGATAGGGGCACTCTACGCCCAGCTTGCGGAAGCCCAACAGCAGATCATGATTCAGCGTTCGAATGCCGTTGTAGATATTTTGCTCCTTCACGTTCACAATGAACTTCAGCGTGATGCCTGAACTGCCCAGGGCCTGGACCCCCAGGTATTTGGGCGCGTCCAGCATGTCGTCCGTATGTTTCTGATAGATCTCCTCCATAAGGCCGGGGATGGACGCCTCCAGGGATTCGAGATCGGTCTCATAAGGGATGTTGATGGTGCTGGCAGCGATGGAGACACGATCCGACCGGTTCAGGATATTCTTCATGTCGGAATTGTTGATGATCTTCACGTTGCCGCCCACGTCCATAAGACAGGTGGTCCGAATGCCGATTTCACAGACCGTGCCGCGGAAGCCGTTCACCTCCACGATGTCGCCAACGTTGTATTGGTTTTCGAAAAGCATGAACATACCCGTGATCACGTCGGCGATCAGGCTTTCGGCACTGAAGCCCACCACCAGGGTCAACACGCCCACGCTGGCCAGGATGCCGGTCACGTTCACACCCAGGATGTACAGGCCCCAGCAAAGGATGACGATGGCGACCACATATTTTCCCAAGCTGGCGAAAACCGTGACCAGCGTTTGGGCACGGTGACTCTTGGGCTTCAGCAGCCCCAGCAAAAAGGTGATCGCCGATTCGCAGAACAGCACCAGCAGGATCATGGCGAACAGCGACACGACGATACCGTCGAGCTTTGTTTTCAGCAGGAACAGGATTGCGGCCAGCACGAACAGGACGATGAGACGAATGAGTTTCTTTTCATGGACTCCTCCTTAGATGGGGTGGGTATGGGGGAAAGAAGAAGCTGACGAGCTGAAAAGGCGCTGTCACAGGCGTTTCAACTGCTGTGGATATGCTATCACAGAAGATTTTCCCTCACAAGCAGTTTGGCTTAAGCGGTAGCAAATTCGTCTCGAACGGTAGTAAAAAGGGATGTCCGCTCATGCTGCATACGGATGCGGGCGGTTCGCCGGCAGCTATTCCGCCGCCAGGCGTTTGAGGGACTCGGCCATGAAGCGGGTGTTGAAGAGCATCTCGGAGAGGAGGATGCACTCGTTGGCCACATGGCACTTGTCCGGCCGACCGGGCTGGGTGACGCCCACGGCCACGGCGTTTTTGAACTCCCGGGCGTAGGTGCCGCCGCCGATGGAGATGGGCTTGGATACCCGGTCGCCGGAGAGCTCCCCATACACGTCCATCAGGGTGCTGACCAGCTCGGTCTCGGGGGCGATGTAGTGGCCCAGGGAGTTGGACCGGTCCTTGACGGCAAAGCCCAGGGCGCCCATGCGCTCGTCGATGGTCCCCGTGAGCTGCTCGAAGGTCATGGAGGCGGGGTAACGGATGTCGAAACCGATGGTGACGCCGGTCTCCTCAGCGGTAAGGATGGTAGGGGCCAGCGTCAGCCGCCCGGAGGCGTCGGTAAAGTCCACGCCCAACCCCTCGCCATGGTTGAAGCCGTACAGGACGGACACCAGGCCTGCGAAGGTCTCCTTGTCCGCCGCAGGCACGTCGCTTTCCGCAATGGCCTTCACCAGCTTCATGAGGGCGTTGTCCGCATGGCCCGGCATGGAGGCGTGGCCCTCCTTGCCCAGCATATGCAGGGCGGGGACCGTGCTGGCGGCTTCGCCGGGGATCACGTTGCCGGCGGTGCCCACTTTCGCACGGACGGCGCAGGGGTATTGCTTCTCAAAGAACATGTGGGAGATATTCATCTCGGAATTGACCACCGGGTAGGTGGCGTCAGGCGTGAAGGCCATGGTGGGCTCGCCCTCCACTTCCCGATACCGCTCCATGCCCGTGGAGCCCCGCTCCTCGTCGCAGCCCAGGAGGATGCGGACCCGGCGCTTCATCTTCGCCCCGCTCTCCTTCAGGGCGTAGAGGGCGTAGAGGGCGGACACCGCCGCGCCTTTGTCGTCCGCCGTGCCCCGGCCGTACATGGCCCCGTCGTGGATCTCGGCGCCGTAGGGGGGATATTTCCAGCCCGTGCCCTCGGGGACCACGTCCAGGTGGGCCATGACCGCCACCAGCTCATCCCCCTCGCCGTACTCCACCACGCCGCAGCGGGCTTCCACGTCCCACACCTTTTCAAAGCCCAGCTTTCTGGCGATCTGCTGGGCCTTCCTCAGGGCGTTGAACACGTGTTCCCCGTAGGGCATGCCCTCCTTGGGCTCCCCCCGGGACACGGAGGGGATGCGGATCAGCTCCTGCAGATCCTGTACCTGGCTGTCAAAGCTTTTTTCAATGATATTCAACATGACAAATCCTCCCTTTTGTTTCGATGGAACCATTGTACCACAGACGGCCGCGTTCTGCCACCGTTTCTTCACGTTTCGTTCCTTGAATCCAGATTTGCGTTGTGATACAATACTCTCTTGATTAAGGGAGGATATGGGATGATCAAAAAAGCGTTCAACCGGATACGGAGCCTGCTGCCGGGGTACAGCTGGGGATGGCTGTTCTTTTTGATCGCCGTCCAGTGTACCGTGTTCTGCGCCACCCGCATCCCGCTGGCGTATATGAACAAGCTGGATTTGTCCATCCCTCTGGACGGGAGGATCCCCTTTCATCCCGTCTGGATCGTGATCTACGTGCTGGCCTTTGCCTCCTGGACCGTGACCTGCTTTCTCCTGTTTCGACAGCGAAAGGAACACGTGTACCGCAACTGCGCCGCCTACCTTTTGACGCTGGTGCTGACCGGGATCATCTTTATGCTGGTGCCGGGCGCAATGGAGAGGCCTGAGGTGCCCGGAAGCGACTTTTTTTCCTGGCTCACCCGGTTCATCTATTTCGTGGACCAGCCCAACAACCTGTTTCCCTCTCTCCACGTGATCTGCAGCTATTATTGTTGGCGGGCTCTCTGGGACACGGAGGGGATCCCCCTGTGGTACCGCCGGTTCAACTTCATCTTTCTGCTGTTGGTTTGCTGCTGCATCCTGTTCGTGAAGCAGCATGTCATCGTGGACATCCCCGCAGGCGTGCTGGTGTCGGAGATCCCGCTGCAGCTGGCCCGCAGGTTCCGCTGGGAGCGGCTGGGCTACGCCTTGGAAAAGCGCATCGAAGAGAAGAAGACGGGCTGTTCCTGAGATGCTCCTTTGCCCGAAAAGAAAGGAAAGGATATGAACTTTGAAGTCAAACCCTTGACCGAGGAAGAGGAAGCCCTCATCGAAGAAAGGATCAATGTATACGCCGATTCCATGGCGCCGTCAGAGCCCCATACCGAGGAAGAAAGCCTCGTATTCAAGGCGGAAGATAAGGAAGGGAAGATCGTCGGCGGCTGCGTCGTGAACATTTATGCCTGGGGCCGGGCGGTGCTTGCCCAGCTGTGGGTGGATGGTCGGTATCGCCATCACGGCCTCGGTTCCCTGCTGATCCGCGCCGCCGAAACCGCCGCCCGGGAGAAGGGCTGCTATTATCTGTGCCTCGGCACCGCGGATTATATGGCGAGGCCCCTGTATGAAAAGCACGGTTTTCGGGTGTTCACCGTCAACCGGGACATCCCCATGGGGCACGTGAGCTGGTCCCTGTCCAAGCGGCTGGACCAAGCCGTTCCGGACTACATTCCCAAGGACAACACCGCTGCGGAGCAATACCATGTCAAGCCCGGCTCAAAGGAAGACGCCAAGATCATCGACCAGGGACTGGGCGCGTTCTGTGAGGAGGTCGTGCCGGACAGGCATGCGTATATCCCCCTCAGCCGGAAGCTGATTGACGGGGACGGCAATCTGATCGCCGCCGTCATTTGCGGGATCGGGGAAGACGACACCGCCGATATTGACGGCATCTGGGTGGCGGAAGGCTACCGGCGGCAGGGCATCGGCACCCGGCTGTTCGGGGATGTGGAGCGCGAGGCGAAGGAACATGGCGCCTACGTGATCCTGTCCTATTGCTGCGACTGGGTATCGGGCTTCTTTTTCCGAAACGGTTTTATTCCCCGAGGCGAGCTTTCAGATTATCCCAAGGGCCACACGTCCTACGAGCTCGAAAAGAGAATCTGACGGAACGCCCTGTTTGGCGCCCTTTGGCGGCCCCAAAAGGCGCGGAAGAAGGGCGAATACCCGGTTGTCAAAGGGCCGCCGGTTGTGATACAATATGAGAAAATGATCGGGAGGGAAGAAACCCATGAAGCAACTGAATCTCACGCCCCATATCGGCTGTGCGCCGGAGGATTTCGCCAAGACCGTGCTCATGCCCGGTGACCCCCTGCGGGCGAAGATGATCGCGGAGACCTACTTCACCGACGCGGAGCTGGTCAACAACATCCGTGGCGTCCAGGGGTACACCGGCTACTACAACGGCAAGCGGGTGTCCGTCATGGCCAGCGGCATGGGCATGCCCGCCATCGGCATCTACTCCTACGAGCTCTTTAACTTCTTCGGCGTGGAGAGCATCATCCGCGTGGGCTCCGCCGGCGGCATACACCCCGATCTGAAGCTCTTCGACGTGGTCATCGGCCAGGGCGCCTGCTACAGCAGCGCCTTCGTGAACCAGTACGCGCTGCCCGGCACCTATTCCGCCATCGCGGACTTCGGTCTCTGCCGCAAGGCGGTGGAGGTCTGCGAGCAGCAGGGCCTGCGCTACAAGGTGGGCAACGTCCTCTCCGCCGACAACTTCTACAGCGACGCCGTGGATCAGACCACCTGGGCCAAGATGGGCGTGCTGGCGGTGGAGATGGAAGCGGCGGCCCTGTACATGAACGCGGCCCGGGCGGGCAAGAAGGGACTGTGCATCTGCACCATCTCCGATCTGCTTTCCGGCGGCGAAGCCGCCACCCCCGAGCAGCGGCAGAACGCCTTCCACGACATGATAAAGGTGGCGTTGGAGATCGCCGAATAAAGCAAAGCGACATAAAAAGCAGCCCTCGCGGGGCTGCTTTTTCGTCGTGTGGATTCAGTTCCTTCTCCGGTTGCCGTTCACCAGCATGAAGAACCGGAGGAAGGAGAGGAGGGACCCCAGAGCCGCAAGGACGTAGGTCCAGGCGGCGGCCCGCAGCACCTTTTTGGCGTCACCACGGTTGGCGTAGTCGATATATCCGCCCCGATCCAAAAGCTCCAACCCCCGCTGGCTGGCGTTGAACTCCACGGGCAGGGTCACCAGCTGGAAGAGGAACATGGCTCCGTAGAGCCCGAGGCCGATGACCGCCAGGGGGTAGAGGTTCATGAGCAGGCCGATCAGGATCATATAGGGGCCGAAGGAGGCGCCGATATTGGCCACGGGCAGGACGGTCGTGCGCCAGCGGATGGGGGCGTAGTTCTCCTGGTACTGGAGCACATGGCCGATCTCGTGGGCGGTGATGGCCAAAGCTGCCACGGACGAGGAATTGTACACCTCCGTGGACAGGCCCACGGTGCCGTTGCGCGGGTCGTAATGGTCCGTCAACGTGCCCTGAACGGGATGGACGGTGACGCTGCTGCCATTGTCCATGAGCATCTCCTGGGCCACCTGATAGGCGGGGGTATGACCCGCGGCAGGGACGGTGTTATAGCGTTTGAAGACCCGCTTCACCTTGCCCTGGGCGATGAGGCTCAGGACGAACACCACGATGAGAGCCAGCATGATGGTCTCATAGCTGACGTAGACGTCGAAAATCTGCATAGGAAAGCCTCCTTCCCTGTTGATACCAACAGTATACCACCATTGAGGCGAATTTACCATTGCACCCTGGAAAATTTGTGGTATACTAAGGAGAAACTTTTGTGAAATGAGAGGGAAACGCCATGCTGAAATTGCGTGATATACAGAGGGCGCCGGAAGCCCACGCGGGCAGGATCACCGTGGGCGGCTGGGTCCGCACCGTGCGGCAGGGGAAGGCCATGGGCTTCATCGAGCTCAACGACGGCACCTGCTTCAAGCCCATCCAGGTGGTCTTCGAGAACGACGAAAGGGACCTGGGCAAGGGCCTGTCCACGGGCTGTTCCATCGCCGTGGACGGGGAGCTCGTTTTGACCCCCGACGCGCCTCAGCCCTTCGAGGTGAAGGCTGATAAGATCACGATCCTGGGCGAGTGCCCCCCGGACTATCCCATGCAGAAGAAGCGGCACACCCTGGAATACCTGCGCACCCAGCAGACCCTGCGTCCCCGGACCAACACCTTTGAGGCGGTCTTCCGGGTCCGGTCCGTGGTGTCCGCGGCCATCCATGAGTTCTTCCAGGACCGGGGCTTCGTCTACGTCCACACCCCCATCCTCACCAACGCCGACTGCGAGGGCCGGGGCGAGATGTTCCAGGTGACGACCCTGGACCTTGACAAGCTCC